>ERZ772870.389-NODE-389-length-48587-cov-7.538408_pt1 | contig 48587 bp, 54 predicted proteins | sample MGYA00511376_ERZ772870 | MGnify/ENA primary metagenome ERZ772870 (study PRJEB29015, sample SAMEA2737719) | human gut metagenome | biome: human gut; feature: human-associated habitat; material: faeces | place: China | collected 2012 ... | reverse complement strand
TTTAGTCAAATGTTTTTACAGCTCATATTATTAATGCAATTCAAATAAATTAGAAAATTCAGACAAAAACAAAATGGATCCAGAGAGATCCGGTCAGGAAACCGGATAAAGCTGAGGTATTTTCTTGCGGAGATGGCAGATCCATGTTAAGATGATTGAGTAAGATTTGCGATGCAGGGCCCGGAAAAGAGGTCTTTGCAGCAGGAAAAACAGGAGGGGTTAGCAGATGATTAACGAAAAGAGACTGCTCGACACATTCATTGGCTACGCGATGATCGACAGCGAGACAAAGAATGAGAAAGCGATGGGGGAAAAGTTAGTTGAGGATCTGAAGGCACTCGGTCTGGAAGTAAAGACCGATAAGGCCGGAGAGGGGTTCGGATCCAACGGATTTAACGTATGCGCATATCTTCCGGGAACGATTCCGGGTGAGCCGACTATTATGTGTGCGCACATGGATACCGTGACTCCGGGTAACGGGATCAAACCGTTGATCGATGACGGAATTATCCATACAGACGGATCTACGATCCTTTCCGGTGATGACAAGTCCGGAATCGCGGCGATCATGGAGGCTGTCAAGGTGATCAAAGAGCAGAATCTTCCGTGCCGCAACACAGAGATCTTATTCACCATCGGTGAAGAGGGCGGAATGAACGGCGTTAAAAATATGGATCTGTCCATGATCAAAGGCAAAGAGGCAATGGTATTCGATGCCAGCGGTGATGTTGGAAAGATCTTAACCTGCGGACCTGGCCAGATCAAGATCTTCGCGACGATCATCGGACGTTCCTCCCATGCAGGACTTGCTCCGGAAGAGGGAATCAGTGCGATCCAAGTAGCGGCAAAGGGAATCGCAAAGATGAACCTGCTCCGCATTGATGAGGAGACGACCTGCAATATCGGTACCTTAAAGGCTGAGTACGCAACCAATATCGTTCCGGAAAAGGCTGAGTTCGTGGCAGAGGTGAGAAGCCGCAACCTCGATAAATTAAACGCGCAGGCTGCCCATATGCAGAAATGTTTACAGGATGCCTGTGACGAGATGGGCGCAAAGCTTGAGATCGAGTTAAAGACAAACTATGTAAGCTTTAATGTTGCGAACGACGATCCGATGGTACAGAGAGTGTTCGAGTCCTGCAAGCGCATCGGCTGCGAACCGATGACTGCAAAGGGCGGCGGCGGAAGCGACGCGAACGTAATGGCCCTTCACGGAATCAAGCCGATCGTTCTCTCTACCGGTATGACGAAGGTACATACTACGGGCGAGACGCTGAAGATCGAGAACCTCAATAAGTGCGCGGAGCTTGTTCTGGATCTGATGACACACTAATGAATAATAGAATAAGATTTGCGGAATATATAAAAAGAAGGCAAATAGATTACAGGGCAGCCGATAAAAGGGCTGCCCTGTTTTTAGGTTTAACAGGAGATTACGATGGAACGACCAGATAAAAAAGGCACTAACGTGCCCTAAGATGCGCATTCGCGTGAAGATGCAGATTGTAGCAAATACCTGTGCCGGGTGAGAGGACACGTCGATTGATTTTCAGACATGAAAAAACTCCGGTTCTGGCATACCGGAGTTTTTTCACACAAATACTAAAAAAGGGGGATGTATGAGTATCGAATATATGTCAATTCCGGATCCTTGTGGATCCGAGAATTATGTTTAGTCGAGTCCGACATAAATGTGCGCGCATTTCATTTACCTGCCGGCCCCATTTTTATATATACCTGATCAGGCGCTACACGCCTCGTCTTTCGTTTTTATAAAACGCCTCGTGATGTTTTTGCTGATTGGTATCTTTTATGATACAAAGTATACAGGAAGAATGTGACGGAAGTATGGAGAAACTCTAAAAGGAAAATAAAATAAGTGGAGATTTTCTAACGAAAAAATAACCATTTCTTTAGAATTTGTTTATTGTCATGAAAAAAGAGCCGTGGTATAGTTCTGATGCAGTATAACAGATGGCTGTACGCCGGAAAATGCCCTGAGTACCCGGGGAGATGTCTGCGGGGCAGATACCGGAAAAGCAGAAGACTCCTGGAGTACATATACAAGAAGATTCCGGGATCACATATAAGATCAGAGGAGGAACTTTTAATCATGAAGAAACACGTTTTACTGGCGGCGGCGCTCTGCATGACAGCAGTGATGGCGACCGCATGCGGATCAAAACATACACAGACACAGGAAAACGCAGCAGAGACAACGACAGAAGCTGCCGATGCGGAAACGAAAGCGGCGGACACGACAAAACCGGATCTTTCCAATGTGGATCCGAAGATGGCGGAAGGTCCGGGAGCGTTCGAGACAGATGAGAGCTCTGAAGGTGTACAGGTGGAGGAGATCTCCGGTGAGGAGCTGGCGAAGCTCCAGAGTGAGGTGGCTGCAAAGCTTGAAAAAACGGATTACAAGTCTTACGCAAAGGAGCTTGTCGAGATCGTGAAGAGTAAGGATATGGAAGGCCTTGCGGACCATATTGATTTTCCGGCGTTTATCTCCTGTGTGAAGACAAACGCCGGAATGGTGGATACAAATGAAGCTGGACCCGGCGGAGATCTTCTCCGATGAGATGGAGGCAGCGATCGAAAAGGTGGATGTCGAGACCCTCGAGCCGGTTATGGCGGGAATCGTTCTGGGCGATGGTGCCCCGAATATCATCCTCGGCATTACTGCGGACGGAGAACTTGCGGTCACAGGAATGAATTACTGAAAATCACGGGCGGGTCGGTGAAGCCATCACATAAGAAAATAAAGTCTGAAGAAAAAATGAAGGGACATGGAAGTAACTGTGTCTCTTTTTTCTATATATAAATATAGAAGAAATATGAATCAGATCTGGATTTACCCGGAAAATCATTCGGCGATTTTTGGACAATCATCCAACTGTGTCCAAATATAGCAAATTATTGACAAAAGAATTCATGAAATATCTGTAAAGTCGATGCGTAGAAATGGACAAATCCGCAAATATTTAGTATAATGGCGGTATGCGTTACGCGGTAAGTGAGGTGGGAGAAAATGCGTCAGAAAAAAAACGGACTCGAAAACCTGGTGCTGATCACCCAGCTCGGACTCAATGTTGTGACACCGGTCCTTATCTGTGTGCTTCTCGGAAGCTGGATCGATAAAAAGACCGGACTTCATACCGTTCTGATCTTTCTGATCCTGGGTGTTCTCTCGGGCGGCCTGAGTGCATATAAGATGGCGAAGCATATCGTAGACAGAGAGAAAGAAGACGCAGACAGGGAAAAGAAAGAGCAGGTAAAGCAGTGGGAGAGCCGTTTCGGAACCGGAGACGGGACCGATAAGCCGAGAAGATGGCGGTGAACGCCCGGATCGATCAAAGACCCGGCGGCGATGAAGGGCTGGACGGACCGAAAGCCGGGATTCCCTGAACGAAAGCGAAGCATGAGACAGCAGGTGGCTGTCTCTCGAAGCGGACAGCTATGACAGCAGAAAGGGTGAAGCAGCAGTGAGTGATAAGACAAAGAGACAGGTAGTGGGAATGAGCATCGGGATTCTGATCCATAATATGATCTTGCTTCTCATCTGCCTTATTTTTTTCCGAACCGTTCCGGTGATCGCCGGAGTGCTGATCGGAGCCGCGGCGGCGGAGGTACTGCTGATCAGTATCGCGAGATCCACGGAACTCTGTGTGGAATCGGCTGATGGGGCGTACAGCAGCAAAAAGATGGTGATCCATTCGCTGATCCGCAGCCTGTGCGCGGTAATACTGGTGTGCCTTTTATGGAAATTTACGACGATCAACCTTTTAGCAGTCGTTCTCGGCGCACTGGGCTTGAAGACCGGAGCTTATGTGTATCCGGTACTTCAGAAACGAACCGACCGTATGGCCTGAGCTTCAGGCCTGACGGATAGAGCCTTATACGCTGCTGTTTTGGAACAGACAGCAGTCTTTCAAGAGTCTTAAGGAAAGGAGGAAAAAGAATGAGTGGTGGCAGTGGTGCTGATTTCATGATCCACGGGATCGTGAAATACCATCTCTTCGGTCATGAACTCTGGCTGACGACAACAACGGTTGGAATGACGATCGTTACGATCGTTCTGCTGATTCTGGTGATAGCCGCGAACCGTGCTCTAAAACATGCGACGGATGTACCTGGAACATTCCAGAATATCATCGAATTCGGTATGGAAATGCTGGAAAATATGACCACGGGGATTCTTGGCAGTTCAGCGAACCGGTTTGCGAACTATATCGGAACGATTTTTCTGTTTATTTTGTTCTGCAACCTGAGCGGTCTGTTCGGCCTGAGAACGGTTACTGCCGACTTTGGTGTTACGTTCCTTCTTGGTCTGGTCACGTTTGCGATCGTACAGTATCAGGGAATCAAAAATCATGGTGTCGGACACTTTACGGGATTGTTTCAACCTCTCCCGGTGCTGTTCCCGATCAATCTGATCGGTGAATTTGCGAATCCGATCTCGATCTCTCTTCGTCTGTTCGCGAACATGCTGTCCGGAGTTATTATCATGGGTCTCTGGTACGGAATGATGCCGGTCTTATTAAAAATCGGTATTCCGGCCGCACTTCATGTGTACTGCGACCTGTTTTCCGGGTGCATCCAGACATACGTATTCTGCATGCTGACTATGGTCTATGTAAATGATAAACTGTAGGAACGCAGGGCGGAACAGGGAAGGCAGGACCCCATCGACGCAGTCGATCGGAAAGGATTTTGCCTGTAGCTGCGAATGACAGCTATAAAATTTTTTTACAGGAGGTTTTATCTATGAATATTACAGGACAGGATTTGATCCATGCTTGCTCAGCAATCGGCGCCGGTATCGCGATGATCGCCGGTATCGGACCTGGTGTTGGACAGGGTATCGCAGCAGGACATGGTGCAGCTGCCGTAGGACGTAATCCGGGAGCAAGAGGACAGATTATGTCAACCATGCTTTTAGGACAGGCGGTTGCAGAGACAACAGGTCTTTATGGTCTCGTTGTTGCATTACTTTTACTTTTCGTTCATCCGCTCGGATAGTATATTACGGTTTGCCGCAGAGGATTACCGTGCGGCGATACAGCCAACGGAAAGGAGAGTAAAAGTTGTTAGCACAGGGATATACATTTTTGTTTAATCTGGATGCGCAGTTGCTCTTTGATACAGTACTTTTGGCAGTTGCAGTATTTTTCCTTTTCATGCTGATGTCGTATCTGCTTTTCAACCCTGCAAGGAAGCTGTTAAAGGACAGGCAGGACAGGATAGAAAGCGATATAAACACAGCTATTGCTGACAAGGAAAGTGCCGCAGCACTAAAGGCAGAGTACGAGGGAAAGCTTAAGGATATTGATAAAGAGGCCGAGGCTATTCTCACAGAGGCGAGACAGAAGGCGCTTAAAAACCAGAACAAGATTGTGGATGATGCAAAGGAAGAGGCTTCTCGCATCATAAAGAGAGCCAGAGAAGAGGCAGAGCTTGAGAAGAAGCATGCCATGGATGATATGAAGCAGGAGATGATACAGATAGCATCGCTTATGGCACAAAAGGCTGTCGCAGCTTCGATCACCACAGACATTCAGGATACACTCGTTGAAGAGACACTTAAGGAAATGGGAGAATCAACATGGCTAAGCTAGTATCTAAGGTATACGGTGATGCATTGTTTGAGGCTGCCCTTGAGGACAACAGGCTATCCGGCCTGTCTGACGAGGTAACAGCAGTAAAGGAAATCATTGCTGCAAATGATGACCTCTCAAAGCTGATGGATCATCCGCAGATTGATAAAGAAGAAAAGGTCAGAATCATCGAAGAAATATTTGGGGGAAGAGTTTCAGCGGAGCTGGTAGGGCTTATGAGAATGATTATAGAAAAGAATCACTACAAAGAGCTTACCTTAGTCTTCGACTACTTTCTTGACAGAGTCAAGGAGTACCAAAATATCGGAACAGCATACGTCACATCTGCATTTGAGCTGTCAAAGGAGCAGAAGCTTGCTGTGGAGAAACGACTTCTTGACACGACAAAATACGTGAAATTTGAGATGCATTTTGAGGTGGATACCGCGCTCATAGGCGGTATGAAAATCAGAATCGGGGACAGAGTGGTGGATTCATCTGTCAGCAGCAGATTAGAAAGACTCACCCGCGATTTGACAAAAATACAATTGAAAGTAGGTGAATGCGCTCCATGAATCTAAAGCCGGAAGAAATCAGCTCAGTAATAAAGGAGCAGATTAAAAGATACGCTTCCCAGCTCGAAGTCGCTGATGTAGGAACAGTCATTCAGGTGGCAGACGGAATCGCACGTATTCATGGTCTTGAGAATGCGATGCAGGGAGAGCTTTTGGAATTTCCAGGGGAAGTATATGGAATGGTATTAAACCTCGAGGAGGACAATGTCGGTGCTGTTTTACTTGGACAGCAGCGCAATATCAACGAGGGAGATACAGTTAAGACCACAGGACGAGTGGTAGAGGTGCCGGTAGGCGATGCGATGCTCGGCCGAGTAGTAAATGCACTCGGACAGCCAATCGACGGAAAGGGACCTATCCAGTCGGAAAAATATCGTCAGATAGAGAGAGTAGCATCGGGAGTTATCTCGAGAAAGTCAGTAGATACACCGCTTCAGACCGGTATAAAGGCTATTGACTCAATGGTTCCTATCGGACGAGGACAAAGAGAGCTTATTATCGGAGACAGACAGACCGGAAAGACGGCTATCGCGATAGATACCATAATCAACCAGAAGGGACAGGGTGTGAAATGTATCTATGTAGCTATCGGTCAGAAGGCTTCTACGGTTGCATCCATAGTAAATGAGCTCGAGGAGTTCGGAGCCATGAGCTACACGACAGTAGTGGCTGCAACAGCATCAGAGCTTGCACCGTTACAGTATATCGCACCATACTCAGGCTGCGCTATAGGTGAGGAATGGATGGAAAACGGACAGGATGTGCTCATAGTTTACGATGATCTGAGTAAGCATGCAGCAGCATACCGTACACTTTCACTCCTTTTAAAGAGAGCGCCCGGACGAGAGGCTTATCCGGGAGATGTTTTCTATCTCCATTCAAGGCTTCTGGAGAGAGCAGCGAGACTGTCAGACAAGCTGGGTGGAGGCTCACTCACAGCCCTTCCTATCATTGAGACACAGGCGGGTGATGTATCGGCATATATCCCGACCAATGTTATCTCAATCACAGACGGTCAGATATATCTCGAGACAGAGATGTTCAACGCGGGCTTCAGACCTGCCATAAATGCAGGACTTTCAGTTTCACGAGTTGGAGGCTCAGCACAGATAAAGGCAATGAAAAAGATTGCAGCACCTATCCGAGTAGAGCTGGCTCAGTACAGAGAGCTTGCAGCGTTCTCACAGTTTGGCTCAGAGCTTGATGCAAGCACAGCAGAGCAGCTCGCACAGGGAGCACGAATCAAGGAGATTTTAAAGCAGCCGCAGTACAAGCCGATGCCTGTAGAGAAGCAGGTTATCATAATATACGCTGCGACAAAGAAGTATCTTATCGATATCAAAATCGAGGATATTTTAAGATTTGAGGCAGAGCTGTTTGATTTCATTGATACCAGATATCCTGAGATTCCTGAAGCAATCAGGGAGAAAAAGGTGATGGACGATGATACGGAGCAGGCACTTATAAAGGCAATCGAGGAATGCAAAAAGCAGTTCCGTTAGACGGTTGGATATTAGTAGAAGGCAGGTGGTAAAATGGCTTCGATGCGAGACATAAAGCGCAGAAAAAGCAGTATTACAAGTACTCAGCAGATCACAAAGGCCATGAAGCTCGTTTCTACCGTCAAGCTGCAAAAGGCGAGAGCACATGCGGAGGCAACAGATCCGTATTTCAACTATATGTTCAGGACAGTAAGCTCGATGCTTGCAAAGAGCGGCAATCTGGAGCACCCATACTTAAAGGCCGGTGATTCACCAAGGAAGGCGGTAGTTGTTTTGACATCAAACCGCGGACTGGCAGGCGGATACAACAGCAATATAGTAAAGCTCATCACACACGGAGACTTCAAAAAAGAAGAACTCGACATATACGCTGTGGGAGCAAAGGGCGAGGAGCTGCTTACGTCAAAGGGCTATCATATAGTAGAGAGTGCATCGGAGATGATGGAGGACCCGACCTACGAGGATGCGGCAGCACTTTGCAAAAGAGTGTTAAAGGCATTTACAGACGGTCAGGTGGGGGAGATTTATCTCGCATATACCCATTTCAAAAACACAGTTACACAGGAGGCGAAGCTCATAAAGCTTTTGCCGGTGGAGCTGGATGAGAGCGGGGCAGATGAGAAAGAGGACTCCAATATTCTCATGAATTTTGAACCGAATCCGGAGGAGGCTTTGGAGCTTATTATACCAAAATATGTGACAAGCCTGTTTTACGGAGCACTGGTGGAGTCATTTGCCAGTGAAAACGGAGCCAGAATGCAGGCGATGGATTCTGCTACGAGCAATGCAGAGGATATGATCAGTGATCTGACATTGAAATATAACAGAGCGCGTCAGGGCTCAATCACGCAGGAGCTTACTGAGATAATTGCAGGAGCTAATGCTATAGAGTGATACATGCATATCCGGTCATGGGAAGGCAGGCATGTGCGTCTGTGAATGGCCAAAAAGGCGAGTGTATCATATGAATTAAAAAAGAAGGAGAAACTATAAATGGCAGATAAAAATGTAGGTAAAATCATACAGGTTATCAGTGCCGTTCTGGATATCAAGTTTTCAGAGGGTAATCTGCCTGAGATAAACGATGCAGTCGAGGTACCGCTGAAAAACGGCGGAAAGCTGGTCGTTGAGGTTGCACAGCATCTGGGCGACGATACAGTCAGATGTATCGCCATGGGACCTACTGATGGTCTCGTCCGCGGCATGGACGCTATCGCAACAGGAGCACCTATTTCTGTGCCGGTGGGGGAGAATACACTTGGAAGTATGTTCAATGTGCTCGGAGAGCCTATCGATGAGGTTGAGCCTCCACAGACAGAGGAGAAATGGGCAATCCACAGACCTGCGCCTAGCTTTGAGGAGCAGGCTACATCGCAGGAGATGCTTGAGACAGGAATAAAGGTTGTAGATTTGCTCTGCCCATACCAGAAGGGTGGAAAAATCGGACTCTTCGGAGGTGCCGGAGTAGGAAAGACGGTGCTCATCCAGGAGCTTATCCACAACATCGCTACACAGCATGGTGGATACTCAGTATTTACCGGTGTAGGAGAGCGTACACGAGAGGGAAATGACCTGTACTACGAGATGAAGGAGTCAGGTGTTATCGACAAGACCACCATGGTGTTCGGACAGATGAACGAGCCACCTGGAGCACGTATGAGAGTTGCCCTGGCAGGACTTACTATGGCAGAATATTTCCGTGACAGAGGCGGCAAGGATGTGCTTCTCTTTGTGGACAATATCTTCCGTTTCACCCAGGCAGGTTCAGAGGTATCAGCACTTTTAGGACGTATGCCTTCAGCCGTTGGTTACCAGCCAACACTGCAGACAGAGATGGGAGCTCTTCAGGAGCGTATCACATCAACAAAGAACGGTTCAATCACATCGGTTCAGGCCGTATATGTGCCTGCAGATGACCTTACAGACCCGGCACCGGCGACTACCTTCGCACACCTTGATGCCACGACAGTACTTGAGCGTTCTATCGCAGAGCTTGGTATTTATCCGGCTGTAGACCCGCTGGCATCTACATCGCGTATCCTTGATCCGCGTATCGTTGGACAGGAGCATTTTGAGGTGGCACACGCTGTCCAGGAGATACTCCAGAAGTACAAGGAGCTGCAGGATATCATCGCAATCCTCGGTATGGAGGAGCTGTCAGATGAGGATAAGCTTACAGTTACCAGAGCCAGAAAGGTTCAGAGATTCCTGTCACAGCCATTCCATGTTGCTGAGAACTTCACAGGTATTCCTGGAAAGTATGTAAGTCTCAAGGATACGATCAAGGGCTTCAAGATGATCGTTGACGGTGAGATGGACGAGTATCCTGAGTGGGCATTCTTCAATGTAGGTACTATAGAGGAAGTAAAGGAAAAGGCCGAGAAAGGTCAGTAAAGGAAGTGCGTAGATGAATACATTTTATCTGAGAGTTATTTCCAGCAATAAGATATTCTTCGAAGGCCGAGTAGAGAAGATCATTCTTCCACTTGAAGATGGAGAGAAAGCGGTTCTTGCACATCACGAGAACATGGTCATAGCCACCAGCATAGGCGAGATCAGGATTACCACCAGCAAGGGTGAGCAGGTAGTCGGTGTTGTCGGTGAGGGCTTTGTTCAGATAGTAAATAACCGAGTTGTCCTTATCGTGGATTCCGCAGAGAAGCCGGAGGATATCGACAGGGTCAGAGCCAAGGAGGCAAAGATCAGAGCGGAAGAGAGACTCAGACAGAAAGAGAGTCTGAAGGAATACAAGCAGAGCGAGGCATCACTTGCCCGTGCACTCACAAGACTCAAAGTAACAGAGAAGATATAAAACCTAGCGCAGAAACCCCAAGCGCCTGCTTGCAGGCATTTGGGGGGTTCAAGCGGTTTTAACGAGAAGTCGTTCGGCGTAAGCCGAACATAGAGCGCGTTAGCGCGGGACTTCGAGTCTAGAAGAATCCCGTCAGTCGAGAACGTCAGCGGGACGAAGACAGAGCGCGTCAGCGCGGGACTTCGAGTCTATTATAAAAGGCAGTGCCAGTAGCGGGACGATGAAACCGATGTGGCGTTGCCTTTTTATGTGCAGACACAATAGATAAAATGTTACTTGACAACTTTTGCCTTTACTGAGAAAATTACTAGATAGTATATGGTTCACTGTATATACAGTGAACTATGTATATAAGAGTTTATGAAAAAGGGGACGTGTGCATGTATATGCACACATTTTTGAGTTAAAGGTATTTGGTTAGAGGTATTTATGTTAAGATTTATTTGGGTAATAGTTTCGTGCTTGTTTCTGATCATGTACTATGTGCCAAAGATGTCGTATTATGCTAGACACCCGGAAAAATATGGTGAGGATATATGTTATCAGATGGCACAGGTTATGTGCAATCATGTGAGACGTCGTGCTTTTATCAAGACGGTTGCCACGGGTATGGAGAACCTTCCTAAGGAGGGTGGATATATCATGTATGCCAATCATCAGGGTAAGTATGATGTACTGGGAGTTATAGTTTCCCATGACAAACCGATTACGTATGTCATGGATGCCAAGAGGTCGAAGCTGTTCATAGCAGATCAGCTTACGGATCTTGTGAAGGCACAGAGACTTGACAAGGAAGACATAAAGCAGCAGGTACAGGTTATAAACGATGTATCCACGGAGATCAAGGCGGGAAGGAGATATATTTTATTCCCGGAGGGAGGATACGATCACAGTCACAATGAGCTCAAGGAGTTCATGCCGGGAAGCTTCAAGATCGCCAAGAAGGCGAAGTGTCCTATCGTTCCAGTCGTGCTGTATGATTCCTTCAAGCCATTTGAGGGATGGTCACTGAGGCGTGTGACGACACAGCTTGCATTTCTGGAGCCGATCCCATATGAGGTTATAGCGGATAAGACGACCACAGAGATCAGGGATATGGTCGTTGACAAGATCCAGAGGAAGCTTGATACGATGGAGACAATGAATTGTTGGTAACGATATATGGATAATTATTCTGAACGGGCAGGTCATGTTGATGATCTGCCCGTTCGGGGGTTACGGAAGCTAGGTGTTGACTATATCAAATCAGGTGAATACAATATAAAAGGGTATTTAACCACAAAAACAAGGATTGGGAAGTAGAGATATGGGACAGAGTAAAGAGAGAAACAGTAATGAAAAAAGCGGATTCCTCAAGAAGCTTATAATAGTTCTGGCAGTGGCGATCGTGGTAGTATTTGCGGTATTTTATGTGATCTATTACAGATTTTCATATCAGGCGGACAAGCTGGCAAAGGAGACCGCCCGCATATACGCATTTGGCGATGGCGGAGAGATGGCTGACATGATAGCCCCGGGATACGTGAAGAAGTTTGAGGATTCGTCAAAGGTTTTGTCGGTGAGTGACATACAGGACATATATATAAACAAGTTCAGAGCGTATACAGATGAGCAGGTCGGGGATATAGATACGATCGAGTGCAAGGTCACCGATATACAGGCGGTGAGCAATATAGAGGATGTGCAGCAGCAATTTGCGGACAACGGAGTTAAGGGCGTGTCCCAGTACAGAAGTGTGGAAGCCGACTGGATAGTGACAGGCAAGGATGGCGGCGAGGTCACGGTACACGTTCAGGAATGTATGTTGAAGTGCGACGATGGCTGGTATGTGGACTATGTCCGTATGCCGGATGAAATAGACAGCATGAGTACGCCGGTCGATTCCGGGGATGCTGACAGTGAGGAGACAACAGAGGCGGAGACCACTGAATAATATTGTGTGTATAAGATTGGAAGGGCATACAGTATACAAGAAAGAAGGCTGACAAAAAATGTATGATGTGAGATCCATGAAGGCAGAGGACTTCATAGATGATGGCGAGATCCGTGAGACGCTGGACTATGCGGATCAGAACAAGGACAATGTGGAGCTTATCGACAGTATCATAGAGAAGGCAAAGCTCAGGAAGGGGCTTACCCACAGGGAGGCATCCGTGCTTCTTGCGTGTGAGATGCCGGACAAGATAAATGAGATATATGATCTGGCGGAGCAGATCAAGAAGGACTTCTACGGCAACAGAATAGTTATGTTCGCGCCGCTGTATCTGTCCAACTACTGTGTAAATGGGTGTGTGTATTGTCCGTATCACATCAAGAATAAGCATATAGCCAGAAAGAAGCTCACCCAGGAAGAGGTGAGACGGGAGGTCATAGCACTGCAGGATATGGGTCACAAGAGACTGGCCATTGAGGCCGGTGAGGATCCTCAGATGAATCCTATCGAGTACATCCTGGAGTGTATAGACACGATATACAGCATCAAGCACAAGAACGGTGCAATAAGGCGTGTAAATGTAAATATAGCGGCGACCACAGTGGAGAACTACAGGAAGCTGCACGAGGCAGGAATTGGAACGTACATCCTCTTCCAGGAGACCTACGATAAGGAAGCGTATGAGAAGCTTCATCCATATGGGCCGAAGCATGACTATGCATATCACACAGAGGCTATGGACCGTGCTATGGAAGGTGGTATAGACGATGTGGGTCTGGGAGTGCTCTTTGGTCTGGACAAGTATAGGTACGAATTTGCGGGGCTGCTGATGCATGCGGAGCACCTTGAGGCTGTTCATGGAGTTGGTCCGCACACCATCAGTGTGCCAAGAGTCAAGAAGGCTGACGACATAGATCCTGAGGCATTTGACAACGGAATAAGCGACGATGTATTCTGTAAGATCGCAGCATGTATCAGAATCGCCGTTCCTTATACAGGAATGATAATCTCCACAAGGGAGAATCCAAAGGTCAGGGACGAGATCATAAGGCTTGGAGTGTCGCAGATAAGTGGTGGTTCCAAGACCAGTGTGGGTGGTTACTATGAGCCGGAGCCAGAGGATGAGAAGTCGGAGCAGTTCGATGTCAGCGACACGAGAACTCTGGATCAGGTAGTGAACTGGCTGATGACCAAGGGCTATATACCATCGTTCTGTACGGCATGTTACAGAGAGGGCAGAACCGGCGACAGGTTCATGAGCCTGAGCAAGAGCGGACAGATACAGAACTGCTGTCATCCGAACGCACTCATGACGCTGGAGGAATATCTGGTGGATTATGCTTCGCCGGAGACCGCGGAGATAGGCCGGAGACTCATACAGGATGAGCTGAAGAATATTCCGAATGAGAAAGTCAGACAGATAGTGGTCGAGAGACTTGACAGGATAAAGCACGGAGACAGAGATTTTAGATTCTAACACATTGTGGAGGAGCAAAATGAGTTTAAACGATACGCCGTCGGCAAACAGAGTGCATATAGGTTTCTTTGGATGCAGGAACGCAGGCAAGTCCAGTCTGGTAAATGCAGTGACGGGGCAGAGCCTTGCTGTTGTGTCGGATGTGGCGGGAACCACCACGGATCCGGTGTACAAGTCCATGGAGCTGCTTCCGCTTGGACCGGTGGTCATCATAGATACACCGGGAATAGACGATACCGGCGAGCTGGGTGAACTCAGGGTGTCGAAGACCAGGCAGGTGCTTGCGAAGATAGATGTCGCTGTGCTCGTAGTTGATGGTTCGGTTGGCCTTTCGGCGGCGGACAGGGAGCTCACAGAGCTTTTCAAAGAGAAGAATATAAATTATATAATTGCGTACAATAAGAGTGATCTCGTTAAAGATGATACAATGGTTCAGAATTCAGCGGAGAATTCCATATGGGTCAGCGCAGAGCGCAGACAGGGAATAGAGGAGCTGAAGGAATTGATAGGAAAGCTCACGGTGACAGACACCATGACCAGGAGACTGGTCGGAGATCTGATACAGCCTGGAGACATGGTGGTGCTGGTCATACCGATAGATTCTGCAGCTCCGAAGGGCAGGCTGATACTTCCGCAGCAGCAGGTCATAAGGGATGTTCTTGAGACCGGAGCTACGGCTGTGGTGTGCAGGGACACGGAGCTTGAGGATACTCTGAGACGGCTGGAGGGGAAGGTATCTCTGGTGGTCACTGACTCCCAGGCATTTGCAAAGGTTATGAAGATTGTGCCGTATGACATATATCTGACGTCATTCTCAATACTGATGGCAAGATTTAAAGGGCAGCTTGATGCGGCGGTAAATGGCGCATATGTCCTGGACAGGCTGAGGGATGAAGGCCAGCGTACAGATGCGGACAGCAGACCTCCAAGGATACTCATAGCTGAGGGCTGCACCCATCACAGACAGTGTGATGATATAGGAACTGTGAAGCTGCCAGGATGGATACGCAGATACACAGGACTTGAGCCTGAATTTACATTTGTCAGCGGAATGGAATTTCCAGAGGATCTGACAGGATATGATCTGGTGATACACTGCGGAGGCTGTATGCTGAATGAACGCGAGATGAAGAGTCGTCAGGGAAGGACGGAGCAGCAGAGTATCCCGATGACGAATTATGGAACTGCTATAGCTCATATGAATGGGATTCTTGACAGGAGTCTGAGGATTTTTCAGACAAAGACGGACATATAAATATTTGGATGAAAGGTGATCGATATGGCAAAGACAGGTTTGGTACTTGAGGGCGGCGGCCAGAGAGGCATATATACCGCCGGAGTCCTGGATGTGTTCATGGACAATGATATAGAGGTCGACGGTGTCATAGGGGTGTCGGCGGGAGCCATACATGGACTCTCCTATGTGGCGAGACAGAGAGGGCGCAACATGCGTTACAATATGAAGTACAGGAACAACAAGCACTACATGAGCCTGTACTCCCTCATAACTACAGGAGATATCTGCGGTGAGCAGTTCTGCTACCACGATATCCCGGAGAAACTGGATCCACTTGACTACGATGCATTCCTTGCAAATCCTACGAAGCTCTATGTGGGATGTTCTAATCTGGATACAGGAGAGGCGGAGTATCTGGAGTGTACGGACATGAGAAAGCCTGAGGATGTGAATAAGGTGAGGGCTTCGGCATCCCTCCCACTGGTGTCCAATATTGTAGAGGTCGATGGAATGAAACTGCTGGATGGAGGTGTATCCGACAGCATACCGATATTTGCATTCAGAAGGATGGGCTACAGGAGAAATATAGTAGTTCTGACAAGACCGGAGGGATACCGCAAGGGCCCGGACAAGATGCTCAGGCTGGAGGCCGGAAGGTACAGGGAGTACCCTGAGTTCGTTAAAAGATGTCACATGAGACACATGTATTACAACAAGACCCTGGACAAGCTGGAGAAGCTTGAAAAGGAGGGTGATACGTTGATAATCAGACCGAGTGAGACTATAGAGATATCAAGGCTTGAGAAGAAGCCGGAGATGATCGAGGCCATGTATGAGCTGGGTGTGTACGATGCAAAGGAGAAATTGCAGCAGGTTAAGAAATTCCTGCGTGAGAGTAAGGAAGAAAGCAGGGACTACACACATGGACAGGCGCAGCAACAGACGGCGGTTACACAGCAGACCCGATAATGGAATATATGACATATTGATACTTTCGGGAATGGACATTCCTGAGAGTGTGGATACACAGAAGAAGGCACAGGAGAATCACAGCAAAATGGCTGAGACTCCTGTGCCTTCTCTCATACTGTCACTTTCGGTATCTACAATATTCACCATGCTGGTGGCAACCACCTACAATATTGTAGATACCTATTTTGTATCAGACCTTGGAGAAAGCAGCGTGGCCGCAGTGGGGATCATGTTCTCTGTCATGGCGCTGATACAGGCTGTGGGTTACACATGGGGCATGGGAGCTGGAAGTGAGATAGCGAGACTCCTCGGTAAGCAGGAGAAACGCGAGGCGGAGCAGACGCTTGCTACGGCACTGGCGGGAGGAATACTGTCGGGCGCGGTCATGGCGGTTATATTTGCCGTGTTCAGGGAGGATGTGGTAAGACTTCTGGGGGCCACGGACACAAGTCTTGCTCCTGCTGGGCAGTATGGAATATATATCATGCTGGCGGCTCCAGTTATGTGTGGTGCCTATGTCCTGAACAATGCCCTGCGGGCTGAGGGGCAGCCGTATCTAGCCCTGTTGGGTATTCTGGCAGGCGGACTGTCAAATGCGTTATTTGACTATATATTGGTGAGAGTGCTTGGACTTGGAATAGCCGGTGCAGGCATAGCGACCATTGCCGGACAGGGGATAAGCCTTGCCATAATGTATATATGTGTCAGGTCAAGGTGCAGCGTGGTAAGGCTGCATATATCAGACTTGTGGAGCTTCAGATATGGGGTGCGTATAGTGAGAACAGGGCTGCCATCCTTCCTGAGGCAGGGGCTCATGTGCTTTGCGGCGGTCATGATCAGCAGAAGCTGCAGACAGTACGGTGATGGAGCCATGGCGGGAATCACGGTTGCAAATAAGATATTTGCAGTCATATTTGCGGTGCTGGTGGGCTATGGGCAGGGATTTGCCCCGGTGTGCGGGTTTGCCTATGGTGCAGGACTTGAATCCAGAGTGAAAAGGTCGCTGAGATTTACCATGATAACTGCGGTGATATTCATGTGCGCTATGGGTGCTGCGACTTGGGTGTGGGCATCCGGGCTGGCCGGGGTATTCTTGCATGAAGGTGGCACACAAGCTATGCTGCTTGCGGCGCTGTCTCTCCGGGCGCATGCCATATCCATGCCGTTTGCAGCTGTGTGTCTGGTGACCGGAATGTACTATCAGGCTCTTGGAGCATATGGAAAAGCCACCCTCATATCCGCCCTGCGGCAGGGAGTATGTTTTATACCATTGGTATTCATACTGCCGCGCATGTATGGCGTAGATGGAGTGGCTTTTGTCCAGGCCGCCGCCGATGTGCTGGCGGGGATTGTCTCGGCCTTTTATCTGCTATATACAAATGAAAAATAGTCCGTGTTTATCATCTCGTCCGATATATACAGCCGGTTTTCAACCTCCTCGATCATCTGATCCACGTATCCATCAGGGATCTGTGACTCAGGGACGAAGTAAGAGGTCTCCCCCGTGCTGGCATCGTACCTGACCTTGTCGGTCATAAAGCTTTGATCCGCGAAGATCACAAGCTCATCGGAATCGGACAAAATGTTGCGTCCTGCCAGGAGTCTTGAGTCAAAGTCGGCTCCGAGAAGGTTTAACACAGTTGGAAGTATGTCCACACTGGAGCAGAGCTTGTCGACAACTACTGGCTTCTCCATGGATGAGCTCCATATACCAAACTGGTTGTGGTGAAGCTCAAAGTCATCATTCTCTATGTCCTTGCCCGCAAGCTCGTTGTAGGTGCCGTCGCTGAGTCCGTAAGGATAGTGGTCAGGTGCCACGATGAACAGAGTGTTGTCCAGCTTGCCAGTCTCTTCCAGCTTATCCATCAGGAATTCCAGAGCCTTGTCAAGCTCCATCTGGGCTGCAACATAGGCTATGGCCTCATCTGAGTACCCTTTTCCGGAGAGGACATTCTCGGCTCCCTCCCTGTTAATCATGCATATATACTGATTGTCGTAATTGTAAGGCAGATGGCCGGAGAAACTCATAAAATACATGTTAAATTTGTCATCCTGAATGAAATCCCCATACACAGCCTCCATACATTCGAGATCGGAATACATAACGTGGTCAGGAATATCCAATCCTGCGCCGATGGCCTTGAAGGTGGTGTAGCCCATATTCGGATGGGTTCTTGTTCTGTCGTAGTATGTGGCATCAAAGTCGTGGTAGCCGTAGCTCTTGTAGCCCTGTGCGTTCAACATATTGCCGAGGGCGTATGGCTGATAGGTGTCCGCGGATGCCTCAAAGCTCCATTTGGAGGATGCCGGATACTGGCTGAGGCAGTTGGTATATTCGCCGTCTATGGTGCTGTGATACCACAGTGGGTTGTAGAAGTTAGTAAATTCAAAGCCTTCGTGATAAATCTTGTACAGTGTCGGTGTGGCCTCCCTGGATATTCCATATGTACTGAGACTTTCAGCGGTGACAAATACCACATTGTACCCCTCGAACATGCCGGTGTATTCGTCCGTGTAAGTTGGCTGTACCCCCGAGAAATATGCCGTCAGGCTTTTAAGCTCCTCGTCATCTGTCTGATTGTACAGACTTTGGAAATCTATGCTTTCATCGACCTGCGGAACATATACAGGCTCGTCGGCCTGGGTTGATCCTGCCGCCTGATCTGAGCCGCCGGTCTGAGAAGCTGATGAAAAATCTGTCTCGTCCGCAGATGCGGCATTGATATCTGATGCGGCAGTCTGTTCATCTGACTGATTATCTCCAATATCTGCAAGCTCAAATGTCTTGCTCTGGCTGCTCTGAGTCACCATGGTCACACAGTCTCTTCCCGTGGTGACCATGACTCCAAGCTTGTTCATGGACAGTTCAAGTACATAGCGTCCGTGGAACAGCGCATATGGAGTGTAGGCCGCAGTCCCGTGCACTGCCAGAATACAGATGGCAAGTACCCATGCAGCTGCGGAGATACCCAGCTGCACCAGCACTGCCCTGAGCACACCAGGCTTCTGCCCGATGCGGCATCTGCCAAATGAAAACCAGAACCTGTTCATGATGATAAGACATATAAGTGGCAGCAGGAACAGCACTATGATATACCAGTTGGATCGCAATGCTGAAAAAAGCACAGTCCTGAAGTTCATAGCATCCTGGGCACCGCCGATGGACACCAGACTCAAAAATGTTCTGAATATCTTATAGTATACAAATTGTGTAATATAGTAGATCGTAAATATACTCCACAGCAGGTAGGCTATGGCTGCATTTGCATATCTGTGCCAGAAGGAGGTCAGTGCTGACAGGGTAAGTCCGCATGCCAGCGCAAATGTCAGGGGATGTAGTATGCTGCTGCCTGCAGATCCATAAATTGCAATGTGAAACAGGAGCTCCATATAAATAAAGGCCAGCGGAAAGAATATGGAACGCCACAGCAGACCACTGTGTCTGCTTTGAGTTGTATCTGTTTTCATCTGGCATCTCCTTATTCGCGTGCGAGTATGTCGTCAAGTGCGCCCCTCACTCCTATAGGATCTGTGACCAGAAGAGTGTGGAAACCAAGCTTTGCGGCGGCATCGAGATTCGCCTGCCTGTCATCAAGAAAAATGGATTCCTCAGGGACAAGGTTATATTTGTTGCAGAGATGCTCATAGATGGCGGCGTCTGGCTTGGTCACGTGGTATTCATAGGAGACCACTCTTCCGTCCGTGTAAGGCAGGAAGTGGAATCTAGGCGTGTGGAGTGCAAACAGTCTTCTTGGGTAGTTGGACAGGAGGTAGATGTTGTAACCTCTGGACTTGAGATCCTTGAGCCACATGTCGGCTCCCGGGAACATGTCCACCACTTCATCGAGATTGTTCATGAACAGGTCTATGTAGCTGCTGCATTCCGGGCTGAGTTCCTTGAAACGTTTGATGAGCTCTGGCTCAGGCATATCGTCCAGGTCAAAATGATTCCACATAGGGTGGTTTATCATGTTGTGATCAAGAGTATCTATCACGTCCGCTGGTATGCCAAGCTTCTCCATGGTGCTTTTCCAGTGGAAGTCTACGAGGACCATGCCAATATCAAAGATTATATTTTTCATATGTATATTCCTTTCGTGTCGTATGCTGCCGTATAAGTGCAGATTATGTCGTCACAGAAATTTTAACTCATAATAGGACAAAAATATACTCAAATATTTGCGGAAATGCTGACAAATACCTAATATGCTTGTTTACAGTTTTCCGGTCACAGTGTTACAATGATTAAATCGGCAATGTAAGGGGAAATACAGTGTATGATATACGTATTTGTGGACTTTGAAATGAATATGATAGATTCAGAGTATAAGAAGGAAAAGAAAATATGTAAGAGCGAGATCATAGAGATCGGTGCAGTTAAACTGGATGAAGATTATAATGAGATAGATTCGTTTAAGAGTTATGTGAAGCCGGCATATGGAACCATGGCTTCGCGTATAATAAAGCTCACAGGAATAACAGATGATATGGTGGAGAATGCTCCTTCATATGCTTTTGCCATGGGGAGCTTTATAGAGTGGTGTGCTGATGCCGATGTGATATACGCATGGAGTGAGAATGACCTGAGACAGCTCCGCAAGGAGGCCAGGCTGAAGGAATACACGCACCCCGGGCTGGAAAGTATCATATCAAGGTGGAAGGATTTCCAGAAGGAATATGCCAAGCTCATAGGAACGTCAAGAAGGATATCACTGTCGGACGCTGTGTTTTATCTGGGAGAAAACTTTCAGGGGGCAGAGCATGATGCCCTGTGGGATGCCAGGAATACCGCTGAGGTGTTCAAGCTCTCAAAGAATGAGGAGAATTTTTTCAGGATCATGGCCCCGGTCATCGATGTGTACAAGCCCAAGAAGAATCTGACATATTCCCTGTCCGAGGCATTTGGAGATATACATCTGGATGAATAGATATGTAATTGATGACTACATAGAATAATAATGTGGATTATTAGGAGGACTTCATGAACTGGAATAAGAGGGATACAGTGAGGACCGTGATTATATTGTGCGGTGTGGTGCTGTTTGCATATGTACTGTTTAATTTTGATAAGGTGTCCAGTATGTTCAGCTGGCTCATCAATATACTCATGCCATTTGTCATAGGATTTGCCATAGCATTTGTGGTGAATGTACCTATGAAGGGACTTGAAAAGGTATTGTTTAAGAATAAAGACAGCAGACTGTACAGGTTCAGGAGACCAGTGTGCCTCATACTGTCGTTTCTGTGCATAATAGCTGTTCTCACGTTTGCAATAACTATGATCATACCTGAGATGTCCAAGACTATAACTATGTTTGCAGAGAAGCTGCCATCGGCCATGGATGATATACAGAGGAAGGCAATCAAGCTGATGAAGGACCAGCCGGAGATAGTGGATAAGATAAAGAGTATCAATATTAATTGGGATGCACTTATATCAAATGTGGTTGGTATTGTGAAGAACGGCGGCAGCAGTGTATTGTCTTCCACGTTCTCCATTGCCAGCAGTGTGGTAGGCGCCGTGGTCGATGTTCTGGTGGGACTGTTCTTTGCGTGCTACATACTGGCTCAGAAGGAGACTCTGGAGAAGCAGGTAAAGGGTGTATTGTATGCGGCGTTCAGGGAAGAAAAGGCGGACCGATTCATTCAGACTTGTGTTCTTGCGGATAAGACCTTCTCCAAGTTCATCTCAGGTCAGTGCCTTGAGGCGTGCATACTTGGACTTATGTTTTTCATTACGATGACCATATTCCGTATTCCGTATGCGCTTACGGTCAGCATCATCATAGCAGTATTTGCACTGATCCCGGTTGTTGGAGCATTTGTCGGATGTTTTGCCGGAACGATTATGATCCTGGTAGAGGATCCGAAGCGTGCCATAGTGTTTCTGATCATATTTGTCGTGTTGCAGCAGATAGAGGGAAACTTCATATATCCTCATGTTGTTGGCGGTTCGGTGGGACTTCCATCTATATGGGTACTTGTGGCGGTCATGCTTGGAGGTGATATGTTGGGCATTCTGGGTATGCTCATATTTGTACCGCTTTTCTCCGTCCTGTATGCGATGTCTGAAGAATATGTGGTTAAGAGACTCAGAGACAAGGGCATATCGTGGAAGAAATATAATCTGGCATGCAACATCCCCGAGGGGCGATGGAATGGAAGGCTGGATGAGGAATGTGCGTCTGATGTCAGCAAGGTGGACGCCGGGCAGACTGGGACGAATGAGTCAAATGCACCGGGCAGTACAGCCGGAAGCGGCAATTCTGGGAAAAACAACACAAGCAGAAACAATACGGGAAGAAATAGCTCAGAAAGAAATAACATAGAAAGAAACAATACAGTCAGAAACAGTAGCAGAAATAAAAACTACAAGAAGAGAAAGAAATAACGGCTCATATATGGCATCATCTGTGTGGTGATACATATAGCCGTTCAGAAAGAAGGATATACACATGTACAGAGACATAGCGAAATTGGTTTTATACAGAGATCTTGGAGAGGACAGTATACTTATGAAGCTGTCTGGAATATTTGAGGATTTTAATCTCAAGAGGTGTGAGAATGCGGAGCTGTGTGCCCGCATATACGATCAGATCAAGAGACTTCTGGATCTTGCTACCAGTTATGGATTCGATAAGAATCTGTGGCACAACTATCTGGCATTTATACTCATCACCAATGAGAACTCATTCAGTATAACAAGTGAGAAGGTGGGAGCAAATGACGGAACCGTTAATTATTTCGCCAAGAATGATTTCAGGATATTCAAGAAGCTGTTCGACTTTGATTTCTCAGAGATAGAGAGCGCACTTGGAATAGACTGTTTCTCAACTATCAACAACTATAGGTCCATAGGCAAGAAGGAGAGAATGTACAATAAGAATGTCAGTGAGAAGGTTCAGGCTGTCAGCAATGCCATAGAGGAGGCAGAGAACGAGGACCAGATATTTGATATAGTTACATCATTCTACAAGGCTTATGGTGTGGGTATGTTCGGACTTAACAAGGCGTTCAGGATCACCCGTGAGCACGGAGATCTGGAGTTTGTACCTATAAATAACACAGAGGATGTCATGCTGGATGACCTCATCGGATATGAGATCCAGAAGAAGAAGATCGTGGACAACACTGAGGCATTTGTGGAGGGCCGCAAGGCGAACAATGCACTTCTCTTTGGTGACAGTGGAACAGGAAAGTCAACCACGATCAAGGCGATCATCAACGAGTACTATGACAGAGGACTTCGTATGATAGAGATATACAAGCATCAGTTCCAGGATCTGTCGCAGGTCATATCGCTTATCAAGAACAGAAATTACAGATTTATCATATACATGGATGATCTTTCATTTGAGGAATTTGAGATAGAGTACAAGTACCTCAAGGCTGTCATCGAGGGTGGACTTGAGATCAGACCTGACAATGTGCTCATATATGCCACATCCAACCGCCGTCATCTCATCAAGGAGACATGGAATGACAGGAATGATATGGAGAATAACAATGGTATTCACAGAAGTGATACCATTCAGGAGAAACTGTCACTGGTCAACAGATTCGGAGTCACGATCAGCTACAGCGCACCTTCACAGAAGGAATACTTTGAGATTGTCAAGGGACTTGCTGAGAAGGAGCACATCACCATGGACGAGAAGGAGCTCTGCGCAGAGGCAAACAAGTGGGAGCTTGCACATGGCGGCATAAGTGGACGTACTGCACAGCAGTTTATCAACTACCTTAAGGGGCAGGGATTGTAAAAATAATTGCTGTTGAACTACGGTTTATATTTTGTTATTATTAAGTTAATTTTGTAGAGCAAGATACTTTGATAAGGAGTGTGGAAAGATGATAGATCTCAGCAGCAAGAAAGGTAAGACATTGGTATCCAGAATAATTGTTGTGGTTCTGTGTATCGCTATGGTTGTTACACTTTTAGTTTCAGCATTCTAATAGGAAAACAGGTCGAATTGGAGAGTAGATATGAGAGGAAAGTTTGGAGAGCACCAGACGGTGCGATCGATACTTAAGAGTCTGCCACGTACTGTCCACGACGATGTGACGAGAGCCGGAATAGGAGATGACTATGCCCGGCTCTTGTTGCGTGATGGGGGTAGTGGAGACCCCGGCGCAGCTAAAAGCGTGAATGTTGCGGCTGGTGTGTGCTGTGACAGCGGGTATATGGGACTCAGACTTGATATAGCGAGACTTTACAACAGTATAAGGATTGGCGGATATATGCCATGGGCGGCAGTAGATACCATAGTTATGCCTGATGACGATGAACGACGCATGAAGAAACTGCTCAGAAAGCTTGCGGGCATATGTGCGGAGTACGGCGTTGACATAGTGACGGGACATACTGAGGTGAACAGTGCTGTTGCCGAGCCAATTATAAGTTTGACAATGATGGGAATATCTGTAGGTCAGGAACATGCAGGATATGATGATTTAGACCTGTGTGGATCAAAACGACTGGCCGGTATGGATATAGTTATGTGTGGACAGACTGGCGTTGGGGGAACTTTGCAGCTCTACTATGACAATCAGAAGGAACTTTTTGAGAGATATTCGGAGAGCTATCTGAGACCTGTGGAGCAGCTCGAGCAGCTTATACTGCTTGGCGGCCAGGTTGACATAGCATTAGATCATGGCTGTATATATTCACACGACATATCGAGGGGCGGCGTATTTGCAGCTCTCTGGGAGATGGGAGATGCGCTGAAGTGCGGGCTTGAGGCATGTCATGACAATATACCGATACTTCAGGAGACAATAGAGATATGTGAGCACACCGGGGATAATCCGTATATGATAGATGGTTGTGGTTCTGCACTCTTCGTAGTTCCGGATGGAAAATTGCTGGCTGATAAGCTCTATGAGGCAGGATATGAGGCTTCAGTCATAGGCCATCTTACGGAAAAAAGCGATAGGGTTGTAGTGCACGACGACGAGAGGAGATTTCTTACACCGCCAAGGTTTTTATAGGAGGAGTAGTATGCTAAATATAGTATTACATGAGCCGGAGATCCCGGCCAATACAGGCAACATAGGAAGAACATGTGTGGCAGCAGGCGCAAGACTGCATCTCATAGAGCCGCTGGGCTTCCAGATAAATGAGAAACAGCTGAAGCGTGCCGGGCTTGATTACTGGGACAAGCTGGATGTGACAACATATGTGAATTTCGGGGATTTCCTTGCAAAGAATCCCGGAGCAAAGATATACATGGCGACAACCAAAGCCAGGAAGAAGTATACAGATGTGAAGTTTGAGGATGACGCATACATCATGTTCGGCAAGGAGAGCGCGGGTATACCTGAGGAGATCCTAGTTGATTATAAGGATACATCTATCAGGATTCCGATGTTCCCAGACATTCGTTCACTGAATCTGGGCAACTCTGTGGCAATAGTGCTGTATGAAGCACTCAGACAGAATGATTTCCCAGGTCTAGAGGAAGCAGGAAATCTACATCGTCTTAGTTGGGACATGTAGTGATAGAGGGGGAATATACATGGCGTATCCTACAAGTGGAAAAAAGATGCTGAACATATGCATTCTGGACATACTGAAGAAATATACGGACTGTGACCACACCATGGATCAGAAGGATATCATTGCGAAGCTCAAAGAGGATTATGATATAACTGTGGACAGAAAATCCGTAAAGGCAAATCTCAACTGTCTGGTGGATTATGGCTATGACATTGAGTACACCGAGACTGAGCGAGAAAAGAAGGATGGCACAAAGGAGACACTTACATCAAACTGGTATTATAATCACGAGTTTGACGATGCAGAGCTTCGAATGATGATAGACAGTATCCTGTTCTCCAAGACCATACCGGCTGGTCAGGCAAGCCAGCTCATAGACAAGATAGCAGGTCTGTCAAATATATATTTTACAAACAAGATGACGCATGTGAGCAGTCTTCCGGGTCTCGAGCACACCAGCAACAAGCAGACACTGTTCAACGTGGGAATGATAGATGATGCCATATCTGAGAAGAAGCAGATATCATTTGTGTACAATAATTATGGTGAGGACAAGAAGCTTCATCCGAGGCGGGAGGAACCGTACGTAGTCAATCCGTATCAGATGGTGGCGAATGACGGAAAGTATTACCTCATCTGCAATTACGACAAGTATGACAATCTGTCGAATTACAGAGTGGATAAGATGACACAGGTCCAGATAGTTGACAGACCGGTGAAGAACCGTGCAGAAGTAAAGGGCATGGAACATGGACTTAACCTTCCAAAGCATATGGCTGAGCATATATATATGTTTGCCGATGAGCCGGTGACCATAGTGATGCGTGTCAGAAAGGCTGCCATATCGGATGTGGTGGATTGGTTTGGAAGAAACTTTGATGTGGTCGATGAAAATATAGCCAGACAGTACGAAGGCTTCAGGGAGACTGAGGATGATGTAACTTACGTGCGGCTTGTGTGCAGCCTTCAGGCGATGGCGCACTGGGCGATGCAGTATGGAACCTCGGTGGAGGTCATTTATCCCACAGAGCTCAGAGCCCAGATCGGTGAGGCTGTAAAGGAAATGAATAACAAATATAATAATTAAAGAGATGGCTGTCAGTATAATTCAAAAAACTGGCAGCTTTTTTATAAAAAAAATTGCTTTTACTGCAAGAAAACACAGATTTTGATCGGAATATATATTAGAAACACACGGGGAGGTGAATGATATAGTAACTAGGAACAATTATATATCGAAGCTGAGACGGCATAATGAGAAAGCACTGGAATTTGTAGTACGGGAATATGGCGGGCAGGTGAAAGCCGCTGTGTACAAGAATCTTTCGGGCATGCCGGAGGAAATTGAAGAGTGCATGGACGATGTGTTTCTGGATGTATGGAACAATATAGACAGATTTGACGAGAGCAAAGGCTCGTTCAGAAGCTGGATAACGGCAATTGCAAGATTCAGATCTATAGATTATCTGAGGAGATACAGCAGAAGATGTTCGGAGGAAGACATAGCAGACTATGAGAACAAGCTTGCAAATGACAACCTGCTGGAGATACTCAGCGAGGAGATATCGGACAGCATGGAAAAGCTGCTGAGTGGTCTGTCGGACGAAGACAGGGACATCATTCTGAGGTACTACTGGGATGATCAGGATGTAGATGAGATAGCGGAAGATTATGGGGTATCTTCATCATCTATCTACAGCAGAATGTCCAGAGCAAGAAGTCGATTGAAACAAGTGTAAAGGCGGTGAATGATCATGAAAAACGGAAAAGACAGAAATGTATATGACGTTATGAACGATGTAAATGTGGACATTGAGACCATGGATATGTCGGATGAAGAGAAGGATGCCTGTGTGAAGAGGCTCAGGCACAAGGTGAAGGCGAGGAAAACCGGAAGAAATCATGGATGGAGGACGGCGGCAGCGGCAGTGGCGGCTGTTCTGATCCTGTCGGGAGGCGGACTGACATATGCGGCAGAGAACGGCTCGCTGGCATGGTTTTTTGACAGTCTGAGCAGGGAGACAGGAAGTGTTATTCCATCAAAATATGTGGACGAGAGCTACATAAATAACGAGTATAAGGGCAGTGTAAAGGTGATAACCGAGACCGATGCAAAAGTAAGCTTTGATCTGAAGAAGGTAGCAGTGGATGGCGATCAGGTCAACATTGCGATGGTGATCACATACGATGACTTTGACACAGAAAAATATGAGAGCTTTGATGCTCAGATGCAGATAATAGAAGGCGGTGCGAACATCGTCAGTGAATATGCGGGCAGCACGGCTCCTGGCGATGGAATCTCGCTCACGAACAAGCAGACAATGTCTGATATTGTATACAAGTTAAAAAAGAAAAATGTATACAAGGTGGGGGATGTCATCACCATGAGATGTAACAGCATTACCCTGTTCAACAAAAATAAATCAAGTGATGGCGCGGTCACCTATGTAGCAGACGAGGTGGATGGCCCTTGGACCTTACAGTTTAAGGTTCAGGATGATATGCAGGGACATAGTGTGGATATATCCGGCATAGATGGCATTGAAAAATGTACAATAAATACAAAGGGCATAACCATTGACATTGCTGAAAATGCGGCGGTCGATGATGACTCGCTGGAGAATATAATACTTGAGATGACAGACAATAAAAAATTGAAAGATGTAGTATATGGAATCGGCAAGACCGGTGATGGCGACAGCATACAGAGAATGGAGTTGAACTTCACTAAGCCGATAGATGTTTCACAGGTGAAAAATGTGTGGATAGATGGTAGGAAATGTAAAGTGAAATAAATAGAGCCCGGGTATTACAACAGAGACATTCTCTGGTGTAATACCCGGGCTTTAATATTCTGCGATATGTTATGAATCCTTGATCCTGAATTTGCCATTGCTCTTCACGCCGGATGATGACACATTTGCTTCGGAGTGTCCTTCGCTGTGTGCTTCAATGTGAACAGGCTTGATAGGCACCTGCATATCCTTCTCCTTAGGAAGAGAGAAGATAAATTCGCTTCCCTCGCCCTCCTCGGATGTGAGGGTGATCTGCTCGCCGTGAGCCTTGATGATCTCCTTGGTTATGGCCAGTCCCAGTCCGGTTCCGGTCTTGTCCTTGCCGCGGCTCGGATCCGTCTTGTAGAATCTCTCAAATACCTTCTTCTGGGCATCCTTTGGAATTCCCACACCCTCATCCTTGACACTTGTATATATCTTGTTGTCCTTCTCAGTCACCTGAACCCTGATCTGGCGTCCCTCAGGTGTGAACTTTATGGCGTTGTCAACCAGATTGTATATAACCTGCTGTATCTTGGTCCTGTCGGCGTATACCACTGTGTTGTCCGTGAGAAAGACGCTGTCCAGGAAAATTCCCCTGTCCTTGCACCTTTTCTCAAATGTGTTGATGGTCGGTGTGATGATATCCCTGATATCGAAGTTGGATTTGTCAAGCTGCAGGTCAAATGAATCGAAGTTGTTCAGCTCCAGAAGTCCCTGTGTCAGCTTGGTCAGTCTCTGTGCCTCATTTAACACTATGCCGAGGTACTTCTCATGCTTTTCTAGTGGAATAGTGCCGTCCAGCATGGCCTCTATGTAACCCTTGATGGATGTGAGTGGCGATCTGAAGTCATGGGATATATTTGATATAAATGACTTCCTGTACTCATTTGAACGGCTCAGCTCATCTGCCATCTCCTCCATGTATCTCGCAAGTTCGCCGAATTCGTTCTTCGCGGTCACATTTACCCTGGCATTGAAGTTACCCTGGGCGTATGACTTGGACGTCTTGATGATCTCACGTATAGGCTTGAGCAGGCTGTTTGACATGAGCATAAGCGCGATCATGGCGATCAGCATGAGAATCAGGAATGGCACAAATGTCGTTGAAAGCATCCTGCTCTTTATGTCCTGTTTGAATGTCATAGGTGATGTCAGGATGATAGTTCCCATGTAATTGTTCCACGAGTAGAGAGGCTGGCCGATCACCAGAGTGTCCTCCGAGAAATAGCCGCCAAATGTATCCTCGAAGCAGAATGATGCAAACAATTCATCCGGTTCCACATAATTCTTGAGGTTGTCATTTGTGCTGCTGTGTGAATCTGAATCCTTGGAAGACCCACCGGATTCACTGTTTCCTGAAGAGCTTCCCGACCTGAAAATAATGTTGCTGCGTTCATCGGTGAGCCAGATTCCCATGTCCAGGGTATCCGCCGCATGTTGAAGCTCCTTGTATAATTCCTTGCTGTCAATGGTTCCGTTGCTGTAATCAGTCATGGCGCCGTCGGCAAGCATTGTGATCTCGTTTTTCATGGTGGATTTGCGCTCTGAGAGAACAGAATTCTGTGCTGTTGATATACTGTACACCATGAGCAGTGCAAATATGATCACAACCAGCACTACGAATCCGACCACGATCTTGTCAAATGCTGTTTTCTTCATTATGATCTCCATTCAAACTTGTAGCCTATGCCCCATACAGTGGCAATGCTCCAGTTATGATTGTTGTTCAGCTTCTCACGAAGTCTCTTGATATGTACATCCACGGTTCTAGTGTCGCCCACATACTCGTATCCCCACAGCTTGTCCAGAAGCTGCTCCCTGGTGAATACCTGATTTGGTCTGCTGGCGAGGAAGTAGAGGATCTCCAGCTCCTTTGGCGGCATCTCGAGATTGTGTCCCTCAAAGGTTACTGTGTAGTTGGAGATATTTACGACCAGCCCGTCATACTCCACAAATGTACCTACATGGTCTGCACTTGTGACATCGTAAGCTGCGCTTTGTGGCTGCTTCTGTGCATTCTCAGTCATGGCTGACCTTCTGAGAAGGGCGCCGACCCTTGCCACCAGCTCATTGGAGTCAAATGGCTTGACGATATAATCATCTGCACCGATCTTAAGCCCCAGCACCTTGTCAAATACCTCACCCTTGGCAGAGAGCATGATGATAGGCGTGTTCGATGTCTTTCTTATCTCTGTACACACCTGGTAGCCGTCCATTCCCGGAAGCATGACATCCAGGAGAACCAGATCAGGTGAATATTCCTCAAATAACTGTAGAGCTTCCGTTCCGCTTGCGGCTATCTCGGTCTCATAACACTCTTTGTTGAGGTAGAGTGATATAAGCTCTGCGATGTTCTCGTCGTCGTCAACGATGAGAATATTATTTTTGCTCATATATATAAACCTCCCAGTAAATTTATAATAATATTGTTTGTAAAAAATCCGAAGGCGTACACCGACTTCATTGTTGAAGCATTATTTTAGAGTTCCACTATGGTAACTCCCGCATCGCCCTCTCCGAATTCGCCAAGTCTGAAGGATTTGACATGTGGCTGTGATTTCAGAAATTGATGTATTCCTTTTCGGAGGGCTCCGGTGCCCTTTCCGTGGATGATGGTGACTCTGTGAAGATGTGCCATGAGAGCATCATCAAGGAATCTGTCCACAAGGGATGTGGCTTCGTCGACCGTCATACCGAGTACATTTATCTCAGGCTTGATATTCATCATCCTGTTCATGCTCTTGCCACCTGTGACTGTGGCCTTCTGTGGTTTCTTCTTCTCATGCTCAACCAGCAGAAGATCAGTAGGTGGAAGAGCCGCGCTGATTATACCCATCTGGACCTTCAGCTTACCCTTGGAGTCAGCCAGTGCCATGATGGTTCCCTCGGAATCCATGCTGATAACATGTACGGTATCGCCAACCTTGAAGTCGGATGCCTTGTGGTCTGACTTTACAGTTTTGCGCTTCTCCTCGTTCATCTTGCCGAGGTCGTTGATCTTCGCGCGGAGCTTCTGTCTCTCGGCCTCCATCGCTTTTGCATCGGCCTTTGCCGGGTTAGTGGTCCATTTGTTGTATTTCCTGATGGCGGCATCGGCCTCAGCCTTCGCCTCCTCTATGATCTCGGATGCCTCCTGGCGCGCCTTTGCCAGAATCTCGGCTTTCTTGCCTGAGAGCTCTGTATCCTTCATCTGTGCGCGCTCCTGAAGCTGCTTTGCATCCTCCTTGAGTCTTGCAATGTCGGCTTTGTCCTGTTCAATCTCCCTCTTGCTTCTCTCAAGATCCGCAATCAGGGTCTCAAAGTCAACTGTATCGCTGTCGATATTGGCCTTGGCGCTCTCGATGATGCTATCGTCGATTCCAAGCTTCTTCGCTATGGCGAAAGCATTTGACTTTCCCGGAATACCAATCATAAGCTTGTAAGTTGGCTGAAGTGTTGCCACGTCAAATTCGCAGCTTGCATTCTCGACACCAGGTGTACTCATGGCAAATGTCTTGAGCTCACTGTAGTGTGTGGTTGCCATACATCTGACACCCATGTCGTTCAGATGTGACAGGATGGCGATGGCAAGTGCTGCACCCTCTATAGGGTCCGTACCGCCGCCCAGCTCGTCGAAGAGGACCAGACTGCCCGGAGTTACGTGATCCAGTATGTACACGATGTTGCTCATGTGGGATGAGAAGGTGGACAGATTCTGCTCTATACTCTGCTCATCTCCAATATCGGCAAACACATCGTCAAATACATTCAGCCTTGAACCATCAAGTGCCGGAATATGAAGTCCGGACTGTCCCATGAGTGAGAAGAGTCCCAGAGTCTTAAGTGATACCGTCTTACCACCGGTGTTAGGACCGGTCACGATGAGGAGGTTGTAGTCCTCACCCAGTTTGATGTCCACAGGTACGACGGTGTGCTTCTCCAGCAGCGGATGTCTTCCCTGCTTTATGTCAACGATTCCATCGGTATTGAATATCGGCTCGGTTCCCTTGTAGCTTCTTGCAAATGACGCTCTGGCAAATATGAAGTCCAGCTCTGCCAGCGTGTCAAAGTTATATCTGATATATTCTATCTCTGCCGCGGTCTGGGCGGAGAGGGATTCAAGTATCTTCTCGATCTCGGCAAGCTCCTGATTGTCAAGCTCCTTGAGTTCGTTGTTCAGGTTCACAATGGCCATAGGCTCGATGAACACTGTTGCTCCGGTCGACGACTGGTCGTGTATCATACCAGGGAAATGGTTCTTGTACTCGGCTTTGACCGGAATACAGTATCTGCCGTTTCTCATGGTTACAAGATTGTCTTGGAACATGGTCTGTTTGCTGGTGTCGCTGACAAGCTTTGCAAGCTGGTTGTGCAGCTTTTCATTTGTCAGTCGTTTGTTCCTTCGCACGGCCTTGAGTCCTGATGAAGCGTCATCGGCAAATTCATTCTCGGAAATAATGCATCTGTGGATCTCTCTGGACAGATGCTCCAGTGGCATGAGCTCCAGAAATCTCGTGCGCAGGCTGTCAGGACATGTGGTGCCATCCGGGTTCATGCTCAGACCAAGCATCTTGTTGGAGATTTTCTCCTCCTCAATCTGCTCCTTGCTGCGTCTTCTCGTATCTGTCATGCTTGTGCCCTCGTTCTCACCGTATCTCTTGGCTGTGGCAGCCAGGTCCAGCATGCTTGCCACATCAAGCAGTTCTGCGGTTGTGAGGATTCCCTCAACCTCAAGTCTCTTTAGAGATGCCCCGATATCTTTAAGTCCTGCAAATGACAGGTTGCCCTGGGTGTTCAGACGCCTTAAGGCATCCCTTGTCTCCTGCTGAAGAGTCTCGATCATGGCGAGATCCTTGCGGGGCTTTATGCGCTGACACTTCCTCTTCGCCATGGGTGATGAGGCAAATGTTGTCAGCATCTCAACTATTTTGTTGTATTCTATAACTCTTAATGTTCTCAGATTCATTTTCGGTGTTCCTTATTATTTAACTTTTTATTTTATAGTGCTTATGTAAATTTGTTTATATAAATATGTTCATACAAATGCAGATTTGTAAAATTCATATGCACGGGCATGAATCTTGTGATCATATGATGAATAGGATCAGTGTTTAACTCGATAAGTGCATGAAAAGCATAATTAAATATATATAAAGACTCTAATTATAAATATACATAATTGATTATACCCCTTATAATTATAGAGCGTCAACATATTGCAGGTGTAGAAATAGGCACATTTTCCCTGATTAATTCAGTGGCTGTGGTTGCGGGAGAAACACAAAGCTGATATTATAAAATACAGTTTGATCTGGGGGGAAAAATAAAGCGATATATGACTTAAGACAAAGAGAGTTGCGTATTACAAAAAGAAGAGGAGAAGACAGGTTATGAAAGAGTTATTGCAGTTTTTATTGGGAATCGTATTGATGATCGCGGGCAGTGTGATGTTCCTGAAGAATGTAGTCGTGTCCGATTGGGGACTTTTAAGTTCACTGTTTCGTATAGGTGGTGGTGTGAATATTGGAGGAATCTTTATTGTCCTGCTAGTCATCGCATTTATCGCACTTCTGGTTAAGCCGAACATGGGAACAGGACTTGTGTTCACAGGACTTTGTATAGCATTCTTTGTATGCATCATAATCTCATTGAATGTTTCACTGAGATATATGTCAGGACTTGAGCTCACACTGATCCTTGGAACACTTTGCGTTGGAATAGCATTTGTCATCAAGGGGCTGTTTGGAGTGAGAAAGCTTGACAGGGAAGAATCACGGAAGAATGGGAAGGCTGCTTCAGATAAGCTTCATGAGTATGATAAGATGTGATGTGGGGGAATATAGTAATATAGGCGGTTGTGGAAATGTTCAGTAAATACTGGATTTTCACAACCGCCTATTGTATTCTTATATATGATTAAAATTAAAGCATACAATAATAATTAAACATAGAAAGAGGAAAAGAAAAATGGTATTTATAACAGATTTCAATGAAGGCGACATGATATCAAATGTCTATCTCTGCAAGAACAAGCAGACAGGAACTACAAAATCAGGAAAGACATATTACAACCTGGAGCTTGTGGATAAGACAGGAAGTATAGCCGGAAAGGTCTGGGAGCTGAGCAATGCGATAGGACACTTTGAGTCAAAGAACTTTATCAAGGTGGATGGTCAGGTCACATCATTTAACAATGAGCTTCAGCTCAATATCAAGAAGATTCGTATTGCAGATGAGGGAGAATACTCAGAGGCTGATTATATGCCGTGTACCAAGAAAGATATAGAGCAGATGTACAAGGATCTTATGGCTCTCGTGGAATCACTCGACAAGGATTATTACAAGGTGCTTCTGAAGAAATTCTTCGCCGAGGATCCTGCATTTGTCAAGGAATTCAAGAATCACTCGGCTGCAAAGTCGATACATCACGGATACATAGGAGGCTTACTTGAGCACTCACTGGCAGTTGCCAAGATGTGTGATTACTACACCACATATTATCCGGTGCTCAACAGGGATCTGCTGATCACAGCGGCACTTCTCCACGACATTGGCAAGGTCTACGAGATCTCCAAGTTCCCTGAGAACGACTACACAGACGCAGGTCAGCTTCTGGGACACATAGTCATGGGAACGATGATGATCCGCGATAAGATCAATACCATAGACAATTTCCCTGCAAAGGCGGCAAATGAGCTGGAGCACTGCATACTGGCTCACCACGGGGAGCTTGAGTACGGCTCACCAAAGAAGCCGGCACTCATCGAGGCTCTGGCACTGTCCATGGCGGACAACACAGACGCCAAGATCCAGACATTTATCCAGGAGCTGGATGCGGCAAAGGACAACAATGGCTGGCTGGGCTTCAACAGAGCTCTCCAGTCCAACATCCGAAAGACGTCGGATAATTAATAACGGCAATAGGAAGAGAGATAGTATATGTCAGATATTAGGAACAATAGGAGACCTAAGAACAATAGACGAGTAAATAGCGTGCAGAGAAAAAATACCGGGGGGGCTGTGAATAGTGCAAGTTCAGTTGTTAGAACATCCGGAACGGATGCGGCAAATACTGGTGAAGTCACACTTGTCAAAAATGAGGATTATCAGGTGCTCATCGAGGACATGGGCAATGACGGAGAGGGCATTGGACACGTTCAGGGCATGACTGTATTTGTCAAGGATGCCGTGGTGGGAGATCTGGCGGAGGTGAAGATCGTCAAGGTGAAGAAGAACATAGCCTACGGAAGATTGATGAAGCTCATCACACCATCGCCATACCGTGTGGAGCCGGTGTGCGACAAGGCGAAACGATGCGGTGGATGCACCATGCAGCAGGTTTCCTATGAGCAGCAGCTCGAATACAAGTGGAACAAGGTGAAGAACTGTCTGCAGAGGATCGGCAAGATGGAGAACGTGGAAGCCATCATGGAAAAGCCAGCCTACGGCATGGATGATCCATTTCACTACAGGAATAAAGCACAGTTCCCTGTCGGTAGGGACAAGAACGGCAATGTGGTCATCGGATTCTACGCAGGAAGAAGCCACGACATCATAGACACAGAGAGCTGTGCCATCGGTGCGCCAGTGAATGACAAAATAGTTGCTATCGTCAGAAGCTTCATTGAGGACAATCACATATCGACCTACGACGAGGAGACTGGAAGAGGTCTGGTCAGACATATCCTTATCAGAGTTGGATTTACCACCAAGGAGATCATGGTGTGTCTGGTGACAAATGGCAACAAGCTTCCGCACAGTGAGATTTTGATAGATGAACTGGTTAAGATAGACGGCATGACATCCATTTGCCTGAATGTCAACATGGAGAATACGAACCGTATACTCGGTGATAAGTGCATAACCCTCTGGGGACAGTCATACATCACGGACTATATCGGTGACATCAAATATCAGATATCCCCATTGTCCTTCTATCAGGTAAATCCTGTCCAGACAAATGTCCTGTACAACAAGGCTTTGGAGTATGCGGACCTGTCCGGTGACGAGACCGTGTGGGACATGTACTGCGGAATAGGAACCATATCCTTGTTCCTCGCGCAGAAGGCAAAGAAGGTATACGGAGTGGAGATCGTTCCACAGGCTATAGATGATGCAAGACACAACGCCGAGATCAACGGGATCACAAATGCCGAGTTCTTTGTCGGTAAGGCAGAGGAAGTCGTTCCCGACATATACAAGAAGGGCGGCGACGGCTCCCACGCGGACGTCGTGGTCGTAGACCCGCCACGAAAGGGCTGTGATCAGGTTCTTCTGGACACTCTGGTCCACATGGCGCCGGAACGTATCGTCTACGTGAGTTGCGACCCGGCAACCCTGGCGAGAGATGTGAAGATACTTCAGGAGAAGGGGTATGAGGCGAAGAAGGTGGCGGTCGTGGATCAGTTTTGTCATAGTGGGCATGTAGAGACAATAGTTGCACTACATCGGACCGATATGTAAAAATCCTTGATTTTAGGCACTTTGAGAGGTTTTTTAGGTTCGACCAGAGTGACCGAAAAACATACAAAAAAGCAATTTCCGACGGTGTAAATGTGTCGGTTGTATTGGATAGCGTGTGTGGAAACACATCAAAGTCAAAATAATATCATCATCATTCAACTAAATAAAAGTAGCGTGAGAAACCGTTCATTTTCAAGAAAATTGAAAGTGAGCGGTCTTTCTTTTGGTTAAAGGAGTTAGGTTTCGTGAGTAACGATTATATGCGTTGATGAAAGGAGCGATTGTATGGAAACGATTAAGAATGTATCTATCAGCGAATTGCATAGTTTTAGGAATCACCCGTTTAAGGTGGAGACCAATACGGAATTATGTGAGCTGATGAGAAGTATTGAAAAGGAAGATGTGCTTGTGCCACTTCTGGTGAGGATGAATCCTTATGGAGATGGATATGAGGTCATATCGGGACACCGAAGAAAGGAAGCAGCTCTATGGGCTGGGGAAACTGAGGTTCCTGTTGTCATAAGAGAGCTTGATGATGACCAGGCAGTTGTGGCGATGGTGGATTCGAATCTGCACCGGGAGAATTTAAAGCCCAGTGAGAAAGCATTTGCCTATCGAATGAAACTGGAGGCAATGAAGCATCAGGGGAAAAAGGTATTGGCAGATGATATTACTTTGGCTCAAGTTGAACCGAGGTCTACCAAAAAGAATCCGGGAGGGCTTGTTTCCGGTGCTATGCGAAGTAACGAGTTGCTTGCAAAGCAGGCAGGGGAGAGCGAGGCTCAGATTAAAAGATATATCCGCCTTACCAATCTTATTCCTAAGATTTTGAATATGGTGGACGAAGGAAAGATTGCTTTTACAGTGGCTGTGGAGCTCTCATATCTGAAGGAAGAGGAGCAGTATGAGCTTCATGCCATTATGGATTTGGAGCAGTGTACCCCATCTTTATCTCAGGCGTGTCGCTTGAAGGTAATGAGCCAGCACGGAACATTGGATATGGATGCGATTTGTATGGTTTTAGAGGAAGAAAAGCCAAATCAGCGGGAGCAGATAAAGCTTCGTGCAGATGCATTGGCAAAGTATTTCCCGGAGGATTATACACCAAAGCAGAAGACGGATTTAATTGAACAGCTTCTGAAGGAGTGGTATGAGAAGCAGGAATACAGCAAGCAGGAAAGCCTTGGCAGCAGTTGTAGCAGAGCAAGATAAAGGAATGGAGGTAGTAGCGATGAGCAGAGAATTATCAACTTATGAAGCAATGGGTGGCACTTATACAGAGATGGATGGAGTGTTTTATCCGAATATTGTGGTTTCGGAGGAAGCAGATGTGTGGATTGGAAAATATGGTCTGTTATGGATAGATTATATAAAATCCAATCATGCAGAAAGGTACAGACACCATATTCGTATGGGAACCTTGAGTGCCAGTGCTTTTGAGCTAAATGAAGAGGCTTATGAAATGCTGGAAGGAATCGTGAATCAGTATCTGGAAAAGCATAAGCCACAGAATTCAGCTTCTACAGTGGAAATGTGGAAGCTTTGGGAACAGGCAAAACAAATGGCGGAAGAGGTCGTGCTTAGCGACATTGTACGCCAGTATCATTAGAATTTGGAGGATTTTAGTATGAGAGAGATTAGAGAATACAATATGAACGGAACTATTATTTTGGGCGTGGATAATGGTTATGGCAATGTAAAAACCGCCCACAGAGTATTTCCTACCGGAATTATAAAGTGTGACAGCGAGCCGGTGCTGAGTAAGGAGTATATCGAATATGATGGTGCTTATTATATTATTGGTGAAGGTCACAAGGGCTTTGTTGCAGACAAGCAGGAGGATGATGATACTTATATTCTGACTCTTGCAGCGATTGCAAAGGAGCTTGAGGAAAGAGGACTTACAGAGGCTAGAATTCATCTGGCGGTGGGACTTCCTTTGAAGTGGGTACAGGCACAGAGGGACAGCTTTAAGCAGTATCTGACCAGAGAAAGATATGTTTCCCTGAAATACAGAAAGGTAAACTATCTTATCGAAATTGTGGATTGCACAGTCATGCCACAGGGCTATGCGGCTGTTGCAGAGAATTTAAAGGATTTCAAGGGAATGAACCTGCTGGTGGATATTGGCAACGGTACTATGAATGTTATGTATCTGAATAACGGCAGACCGATTGAAAGTAAGTCATGGACAGAAAAACTGGGTGTGAATCAATGCTTTATTCGTATTTAGAATCGAATAATGGATAGGACCGGAACAAAATTACCAGATGAAATTATCAATGATTTCTTAAGATATGGCGATGCGGATGTAAGTGAGTCATATTTATCAGCGATGAAGCAGGTTGCTGAACAGTATGTACAGGAATTGTTTCAGAAGCTTCGGGATTACGAGTATAACGAGGATTTGATGAAGCTGTATGTTATGGGCGGCGGTGCCAGAATGGTGGAAATGTTTGGAAAGTACAATACGGATAGGACAACCTTTAATCATGATATTTGTTCAAATGCCAAGGGGTATGAATACTTCTGTTATATGATGCTTCGTCAGAAGAACTGAAAGTAGGTGGTTAAATGGCTGTAAAGAATCATAATTTTCGTTTCAATGAGGAAAAAGAAGCGGAAAGAAAAGCATGGCAAATTCTTCACTCAGAAGAAGTGAAGGAGGACTTTCGCTCTCAGAATGAATTTGTTATAGCTGCTATCAATGACTACTATGCAAGGCATCTTGCTCTCAAACGAGATCCCTATCTGGAATCGAGGGAGAAGGAGGATGCATTTGTAAAAGGAATTATTGAGGCAGTAGAGCAAAAGGTACTTGATAATCTGCCGGGGTTGGCGGGCATGTATATGATGCGGCAACAGTCTCTTTTATCCGTGTTGGGATTACAGGGGATGGTGCCTGTACAACAACAGGTGCCAATGCCGCAGATGGTTGCAGGAATGCAGATGTCAGGGCAGGCATCAGCATCCGTACAAGAGTCGGATCAAGGGCAAGAGACTATGGTTGGCAGAGATGGATGTGAAAAAAGAGATTACACTGAGGAGGATGAGAAAAAGTACCAGATAGAACCTGATATTAACGAGTTCCTTGATTTCAGTTTTTGTGGTGAATGATAGCAGATGACTACAAAGCTTTTGTAAATAAGAGCGAGGTAGCATCGTTAAATGCGGTTGGTGCTACTACATAAGTTGGTAGCACCAACTTTGCTGTTGTTATATGTAGTGGTACATTTTTTGTAAAATAAGAATGAAAATTAGCGAGTTATATAGTATAATATGTCTAAAAGATAATTTTTAGTTATCCGTCAGTTGTTTTATAGACGGCTGAAATTGAACCAAAAAACATATAACTATATGAGGTATATCAATTATGAAAAAAGTATTTATTAGTTGGTCGAAGAAAAAAAGTGGCGAATATGCTAAAATAGTTAAACACACAATACAAAAGTTAGTTCCAGAAAATCATGTCTTTATGTCTGAAGAGGACATTCAGGCAGGCGAATTTGTTCAGAATAAAATAATTAAAAGCATAGAAGAATGCGATATATTAATACTTTGTTTTACTAATGAGAATAAAAAATCACCATGGTTGTTGTATGAGGCTGGATATGCGAGTGGATTACATAAAATTGTAGTTCCATTTTTATTTGATTCAGATTCAATGTGGCATTCATGGATTGATAATCCTATGAATATTGCAAGAGAAATAAATTTTAATAAGGGCGATTTGTCAAAAGATTTTTGTGATGTTTTTTCAATACAGCAAACATCTGAAGTAAAATCTATTATCGAAGATTTTAGGCAAAAAATCGAATCTTGTAAAGAACAATTCAGAGAAGTTGATGAGCCTTGTGAAGATTTTGTTGATAAGCTTTCCTCTATAGATAAATTTACAATAACCAGTCCAATATTTAGAGATAGAACAGCATATTTCTTATCAGGATTTGAAACATTTGAATTGTGGAAAGCTATTATTCAATCCTTTTTGTATACCGGAAAATATTTATGGATTTACGGAAGAAAAAATATGAAATTATTTGGTGGAAATTTTTGCGAATTATTTGAATATTTAGATAATAAATCTGGTCTGCCCAATATGGGTGGTATAGATTTTAAAATTATGTTTTTGAACCCCGAATCTGATGAAGTTAGACATGCTCATAAAGACCAAGATATATTTAAACTTGAATTAGAAACTACAATATTGCGTGCTAAAAAAACTATCGGTTCAAATGAGATTTTACAAAAGTGTTGTCGTATGTATTCTAATAAAAGAGAAGAAATAATTATAAGAATAGATAATTGCATTATATATTGTAAACCTCATTTTGATATAAATGGAAATCCTAATATTATGACAAATTCTTCTTTTGAAGTTTTTAGTGCATTTTCTGAAAAAGGAATGCGATGTATTCAAAAATATCTTGAAATATGGGAAAGTGCAATTGATATGTTTTAATATTAATAATAAACCATTTTTTCGCTGAGCAGTAAATATGAATAATTAACAAAACCTTACTCAATAAAATAAGGATATTATCTTACGCTTATGTTTTATGTATATCAAAATTTGTTTTATTTTGAACAAATTCAAGAATAGTATTTACAGTTTCATTAATAGTTAATTTTCCAACATTAATTGAAATAAAGGTTTCAGGTGATTTTGACTGCATATAAAAGAATTTGTCACGTAATTCAGAGTTCATTTTGAATAAAAATGGAATGTTTTTTTCTCCATATTTATTTTTGTCTCTTATTTTAAGATGCGAATACAAATCTTTTTCACAATCAAAGTATAAATTTATATATTTAATATTTTCACCTGATATGGTATCATATAATATTTCGGGAATGATATGAACTCCGCAAATAATTGTTGGTATGCATTTTCTGTTTTGGCGCTTTATTATTTCATCAATTGAATTTTTCATTATAATACATTGTTGTTTTGATCTATCATAACTAAGTAATTCCGAATGTGATGCTGGTTCTTCAAAATTTCCATATATATTGGGCATACTTTGAGATAAATAGTCATTATATCCGCGTATTATTTCGCGTAAAATATCGGTTTCTTGTACGATTCTAAAATAATCCATTTTTTTTAATAGCTCATAAGAAATAGTTGTTTTTCCTGCACCTGGTACTCCTGAAATAAGTAAGATTAAATTTTTTTTTTCGCACATGAGCGCTTCCTCCCTGTTTTTATAAGAATGTTATTTTTCAAAAGTATCCCTTTGGTTCAATTTCAGCCGTCTATAAAACAACTGACGGATAACTAAAAATTATCTGTCGCTTGTATAGGAGGTCTCAATTTTAAAATTCTGTCGAGGATGTTTGGTGGTAAGTATATCTTTTTGTTTTGAAAGAGCAACATGAGTATATATTTCTGTTACAGTAATTGAACTATGTCCGAGCATTTCCTGAATGTATCTTATATCTACATCTGCTTCAAGCAAACTTGTAGCAAATGTGTGGCGAAACATATGTGGGGTTATATGTAAGTCAATAGATGCAAGAGAACAGTATTTTTTAATCATGCGTCTGATAGCCTGATCAGAGAGTTGGGTTGCATTAGGATTAACAAAGAAATATCCACTTTTACTTATTTCGGGCATATATTCAGCTTCGTATTTTTCGAGTATTAATAAGACATCTCTATTTCCAATCTGTATCATTCTTTCTTTTGCCCCTTTTCCATATATGCGGATTGTAGCATCGTGTAAGTCAATATCGACACTTTTTAAATTACATAGTTCAGAAATTCTCATGCCGGTAGAAAATAATGTTTCACATATAGCAATGTCAAGAAGAGTACGTTTTTTTCGATAGATGGTATGTGCAAGAGAGAGTTCTTTGTACATGGTTGTAAGTAGTGTTTCTATTATGTATAGAGGAATTGTTTTAGGAAGTAATATTGGTTCTCGGAACTTTATTTTTATTTTGTTGAAAGGGTTTTGCTCAATGAAATCTTTATACTCCAGGAAGTGATAAAAAGACTTTATTGATGCAAGCTTTCTTTTGGCTGTTTTGGGTTTGAAATTTTGGTGCAGGTATCCTATATATTTTTCAATTTCAGGTATGGATATAGTATTTATATAAGTATTGTTAAAAAAAGAAACAAATTGACCTAAATCAGTGCGATATGCCTTTAGTGTTTTTTTATCAAGCCCTTTTTGTGTTTCGCAGTATTCTAGATAGTTTTCCGTGATAGTAAATAACGTATTCATATGTAAGAATCTCCTTTTTATAAATCTTGTGTTCACATTAATGCATCGGGATATAAGATACAACAATTAAAAAAATGTAACGCAGAGTTTGCATTATTGTCTGTAATAGGTGGTGGTTTAGAAAAATTTATTTTGATATAATAGCAGCAAAATTAAAGAGAGGTATTTTCATGGAATTAAAGGATAAATTACAGCTTTTGAGAAAACAAAATGGCTATTCACAGGAACAACTTGCGGATAAACTGGGAATTGCTCGTCAGACTCTTAGCAAATGGGAAAACGGACAGGCAGTGCCAGAATTGGGTAATTTGATTTCCTTGAGTAATCTGTATGGAATAACTATAGACCGAATAGTGAAGGAAGATGATGAATGTAATATTTCTTTGTGTAAAAATGCGAGTATGGATATTAATAAGATTATAGAGTTTCTTCTTGTTGCAAAAAATAATACCTATGCAGTAGCAAACAACAAAGTAAAATAACTGCTTTTGATGAATATAAGAACTATGAATTCGATATGGAAAACGGCAATATGCAGGGGCATTGGATGGGTAAATTTTCTTATAAAGATGGTGTTACATTTATTGAATTTACAGAAGATGTAACCGCTAAAAAGCTGGTTATGAAGCCTTTTGTGGGAATGTATTTAAAGAAACAGCAGGCTAAATATATTCAGGATTTAAGGGAAGCATTGGAGGCCAAAAGATGACTTGTGATGAAATTATTGAAGAGTTAAAAGCAAATGCTTCTCAAAAATACAAAGCGAATGTCGTGAAAATGGGTATTCCAGAAGAATATAGTATAGGTATTTCGACGGCCGTTGTTCGTGCAATAGCAAAGAAAGCAGGAAAGTCAAATGAACTGGCAAGAGAGCTGTGGAATTCCAGTTATCATGAAGCAAAACTATTGGCGGTATTGGTTTTTGACAAGAAGACCATATCACATGATGAGATAGAAAAACTTATATGTGATAAGAAAGTGATTTGGAGATGTGAGAAAGGACACGAGTGGGAAGCTGCCGTTAAGAGCAGAACGATAAATAGGACAGGCTGCCCGTATTGTTCCCATAATAAAGTGTTGGGAGGATTTAATGACCTTGCAACACTTCTGCCGGATATAGCAGCCGAGTGGTCGGACAGAAATTATCCGTTACTTCCAACTCAGGTTACGGTCTTTGCCAATCGTAAGGCTTGGTGGAAGTGTAAGGATTGCGGCAGAGAGTGGAACACCCTTATTTCTACCCGTTCCGGTGGGAGCAAATGCCCGTATTGCAGTGGGTACATATTCCTGAAAGGGTTTAACGATTTGCAGACAACACACCCTGAAATTGCGTCTGAGTGGTCGGAGAAGAACTTGTCATTGAAGCCTGATGAAGTAAATGCAAAGTCGAGGAAAAATGTTTGGTGGAGATGCAGTAAATGCGGTAACGAGTGGAAATCAGTTATCAATGCCCGTGTGAAAGGTACGGTATGCCCTGTTTGTGCGGAGAGAGAAGTCCTTGCCGGATATAATGATTTGGCGACAACAGATAGTCAGCTTCTTAGCGAATGGGATTATGAAAAGAATAAATGGAAGCCGACAGAAGTATCACGAAATTCTGCAAAGAGAGCGTGGTGGAAGTGCAGGCACGGTCATTCATGGAGTATGAAGATAAATGAAAGAACGATATTGAATAAAGGCTGTCGAATTTGTGAGCAGGAGTATTTATCTTTATTTCCTGCTTTGGCTGTCAGTTATTATTCTAATAGGAAGGGCTTGAAAGCAGAACTTGGTTCTGACCGATTGCTTGGAGTTCCGCTTGAAACATACATAGCTTCAGAAAAGTTGGCTATTGAGTCAGGAAGTGCTGACGAGAATATAGAAATAATGAAAGCATATATGTGTAAGCAACGAGGAATAAGGCTGATTAAGCTGCCGATGAAAGGTACTGAACTGGATTATGCTGACAGCTTAAAGAAAGCTTTTCAGAGTGTACATATATTTATTTCTTCTGATACAGAGGAAGATGTGGAGATAATCAAAAATACATTTGAAAGATGGAGGGACAGCCAATGAGAGAGAAAACCTATCATCTATACTTAAATGAAGAAGAACGAAGCCGAGTGATACAATCGCTCATTGAACTGAAGAACAATTTAGCAGCCCAGGGACGATACACCGACGCAGTAGATGATGTCCTCTGCAAAGTGCTTGAAGCAAAGAAAAAGAAATTGAAAATTGAATACATTTAGAACGTGTTTTGTCGTCTGTTTCCTAACCGGAGCAGGCGGCTTTTTTTATTTCGAAAAATTTTTTGAAAAGCAGCGATTTTGGGTGTGCATTTCATACCCCTTTCTCCAAATGGGTGAAGTCTTTCAGGAAGCAGGTGGACAGTTAGAGCGTTCTGAAATTAGAGACAGAATTAGTGAGTTAGATGAGCATATTGCTGAATTTGAACAGAAACTATATACATCTAATAAAACAGGAAATCAGTACAAAAAATTTGATTTTAAGTTTAATTTTGCTATTAAAGAGCTTAGTTATGTCGGACTCATCTGCCACCTGCCGTCTGTCTGCCGGTGCATGAATACTTTCAAGTATCAGGAGTAAGTAAAAGTAGATTGACAGATAATATAGAAAAGCGTATTATAATAATAAGAGGTGGGATTTCCCACACAAATGCTTGCGTAGGAGGTGTTGGTAATGGAAGCGATGAAAGATTATGTTGCCCATCTGGATAACAAAAAAAGAATTACGCTCAGAGGAGCTGCTTATCAGTATTACAATGTAAAAGAATACGGAAATGGCTGCATTATTCTGGAACCTCGGGAACTGGCAGTGCCAGAGAGCATTTCAGCCAGAACTCTGGCAGATATGGATCGTGCAGTAAGTAACTTTAAGAGAGGCGATGTTTCCCCGGCTATTGACCTGTCAGATTTTTAAAAGGAATAAGAGATGAATTTTAATATATGAATGGGAATTCCTGAAATGCAGGAACTTTGGTTAGATCTGCAGGAGAAATATCGTTCCGGTAATATAAAAAAGAAGGAAGAACAGTTGTATAAAAAATGGGGAAAGGCTTTAAAGCTGTTGTCGGCTGATCCGGGTTATCCGAGTCTTCAAACCCATGAAATAGAGCCATTATCCAGACGTTATGGAATGAAAGTGTGGCAATCATATCTGGAAAATAAAACCAGTGGCGCAATGAGAATGTACTGGGTTTATGGACCAGACCAGAAAGATATTACAATTATCGGACTGGAACCACATCCGGAAGATAAGAAAAATGGCGCATACGACCGAAGTTCACTGTCGGATTTGTAGAATAAAACTGAATATGGAACTAAAATACGAGCAGTTAGTCTATGAAAAATAGGTTAGCTGCTTTTTTCATGCAAAAAGGTGAATCACAGAGACGTTCAGACGGAAGATATGTATATACTTATACGGATCCTCTCGGAAGACGTAAATATGTTTATGCACAAGACCTTGTAACGCTTCGGGAAAAAGAAGCACAGCTCATGAAAGATCAGATGGACGGTCTGGATATATAATCTAACGTATTATCCGGTAGGAGAAGACCGGGCATCGGAAAATCACATTTCAACGCCGAAAACAGAAGCCGGAATGCGTACGATTCCCATGTTGGATACAGTGAAAGATGCTTTTGAAATGATCTGGGAAGAGCAGAAAGAAAATGGCTGGACAGATGCAGAGATTGATGGGATGACAGGCTTTGTTTTCTGTAACCGTTATGGAAATATAATGAATGCCCAGTCAGTTAATCGGGCAATCAAGAGAATCTCATCTGCTTATAACGCAACAGAAGAAATAGAGGCAAAAAAGAGCACCGGGAGCCGGTGCTCTTGCCGGATTTTTCAGCGCACAGCTTGAGACACACATTTTGCACAAGGCTTTGTGAAAGAGAAACGAACCTGAAAATAATCCAGTCGATCATGGGGCATAAGGATATTCAGACCACTGTGGATATCTATGCAGAAGCGACAGAGAAGAAAAAACAGGAAACATTTGAACATTTGGCTGCAACAATGGATGTATTTTAAGAAGGGCTTATGAACCCTTTCATCTGACAACAGAAATAACCAAATGAGATCAAATTGACAACAGATATGATTTTACAATGATTCATCATGAATGGTAATGAAGAGAAGACAATTTAATAGAAATAGCACAGCGAAGCATCACGAAGGGTAATGAAGAAAAATTAAAAAAATTCCCGACGATGAAGAGTTTGGAGAAATAAAATGCCGAAAACAGGGCGTTTTCAAGCAATTTAAGAGGCTTAAATTTGTATTTTACGACAGAGTTACGACAAATGATGAGCCATGATATAGTAAAAAATATTTCTAAACTTAAAAAACAGGTTGCTAAATTCAGAGAAACTGTATATACTAAAGATAGAAGTAAATGTTTGCCGCTTGCTGATGGTGCGGGGTATAAATAATTCAGTTCGTAAATGAAGCCACTTGCTATACAGGTGGGATAAAAATAGTATAGTTTGTAAATGTTCCCCATCAGTGAATTCTGATGGGGAATTTTATCACATAGGAAAGGTTATTTATGGAGATACAACAGGGATATTCGTATCATATCAAGGATGAATTTTTTGACTTGGTTCAGGATAAATATTTGATGAGTAATAAGGAACAGGGGAACTATCGTCCTCATTACTATGCAATTCAGGATAGAAAAATTCAAAATTGTATTGGATGATACCAATTAGCTCACAAGCTGAGAAATACAAGGAAATCGTTGAAAAGAAAAAGAAACGATATGGTAAATGCAATACGATAGTGATTGGATTATTTGCAGGGAAAGAAAATGCTTTTTTGATACAGAATACATTTTCTGTTATTGAAAAATATTTTGACCATGTTCATACGATTCAGGAACAGCCTGTAACGATACATAAAAAGTTGGATAAGGTACTTGTTGAAAATCTGAATGAAGTACTGGCTATGTATAATCGTGGAATAAAATTGACTTTTACGGGTATTAAAGCGATTAGGAATATTATGGAAGAAGAACTTGGAAAATAGAGAGGACACCATTGCTTATGCAAATGTAAGTAATGGTGTCCTTTTGTATGAGCAATGTTTATAAACCCACTGTAATTCCAACAAGAAAGGATTCCTCACCGGGAACAAGATCGAGATCACCGCCATGGCTTTCAATGATTTTTCGGACAGAGGAAAGCCCGATTCCATGATCAGCAGATGTACCCTTTCGGGAGAGGAATGTTTTTCCCTCTTGCAAGGCCAGACCGTCGTAAGTGTTTTCAATCTTCAAAAAGTACATATTGCCTCTGGTTTCGCCTGCAATGAAAACGCGGCGCACCCCTTGCTTTTGGCGGCTGCACGCCTCAACGGCATTGTCCAAAAGATTGCCCAGCACCGTACACAGTTCCACATCGGTAAGCGGCATCTGATCGGGAAGATCGAGCCGTACCTGAAATTCTGTCCCTTGTGTCTGCGCCATACCGTAGTAGTATTCAATCAGCGCATTTACGACGGGATTTTTGCAGAACTGGGCAG
>ERZ772870.384-NODE-384-length-48773-cov-8.327353_pt1 | contig 48773 bp, 70 predicted proteins | sample MGYA00511376_ERZ772870 | MGnify/ENA primary metagenome ERZ772870 (study PRJEB29015, sample SAMEA2737719) | human gut metagenome | biome: human gut; feature: human-associated habitat; material: faeces | place: China | collected 2012 ... | reverse complement strand
CCTTGACATACAGATAATCAACAACAGCCTGTGACATACCGTTCTCAAGTACAGTGATTCCACTACCGTTTTTACCAATCAAAAGACCTTTCAAGAAAGTGATAAGACCGTTGGCGGTGTCTGGTTTATCCTTCCGTAAAAAATGGTCGATAACAAACAGACCTGTCAACATATCATCATCCCTAATATCATCATACTCTGTTTTGGTTCCTACAATACGCTTTAAATCGTTCCCACTAATTTTTATCCCCTTCAAAAAATTAATCACCCCTTGCGCTTTATCGTCATTTAAAGCGGAAATAAACCAATTTAATACAGGTGTGTTCTCATCTAGCGTATATGCGGAGTTGGCATGAACGGTGTTGATGACATCGTTGCTTGTTCCTGTTCCTGTTCCTGTTCCACCTAATGTTACATTTGTCGTATTCTGTGTTGAAGCGGTCTGATTCTCCTGTGCCAGCCGTTCATAGAAAGACAGTATCTTTCTTCTTGCAATGGTGCATGAATATGACGGAAACATATTCTCCTTGGAATATTTAATCTCCAAAGACTGTATCTGTAACTGCATATCCACTATCTGACCGTTATCAGAAAAATCGAATACGCCTATTCCATCATCCCTTACCTTTAGCATATTTCCTTCTATGAAGTCAATGAAAAGGTTAGGATGCTCTGCGACAAATCCGCTAGATATGTCAAGTGAAACGGTTCGGTTCTCATGGTCATATCTTGACAGGTAGTCAAGAGCCGCCTTTTCAAGCGTGTTCTCAGCCATTGTCACATAAGATTCGGGCATGACGATATTCAGAATGACAAACTCCGTTCCTGCTGCAATTGAAGGAGATTTACCATCTGTGTAAAGGGGAAGTTTGGCATTGTCGCTATCTGTTCTGTAACATGATATTTTATATCGTGCCCCCTTGTTGAACATGGCAACATCCTCTTCCGTTTCTCCCGTATCACCGTTCACCTCACCGTAAAGAGGAATAATACCGTTTTTGTTTATCTTAAATTCCGTGCCTGTATAAGTTCCTGTACGCATACTGAACACCGCGTCCGTCACAGAAGCGTATTTGTAATAGAATCTGTCCTGTGAACCGTCCTGATTACCGAAATGTATATTGCAGGTCATTTCCTCACTAAAACCTATCTTGCAACTCTCGGCAGGAACATCTGAATCAAACGTGAACTCAACACGTATGGTGACTGTCGTATTCTGACCTTTTTCTATATATCCTACAAGAGCGGTCTTGTCGTAAGGTATTTCAAGCATACCAGTAGCACCTTCCTCACCAATTACAACCTCTTTCAAAGGAGAAGCTTGACCCAATACACGGTTCGTAACCATACGTAGGTTAATCTTCACCTTTTTCCCTACAGCATCACTTCCTATAGGTAATATACTGAAAAACATCTTCCCGGAGAATGTGGCAGTAACCTTTACAGGCTGGTCATAATATGCCCTTGTACCATATATATCAAAACTCTCAAAATCCCTGTACTTGTCAAACATAGCATGGGGCTTGTACTGGGGCTGCACATTGTCGTTTATCTTGTCGGATGAATCACCGTCCTCATATACCTTGTACCCTAGGTTGAATCCGGGAGAGGTCATATAAATGAAGAAACTGTCACTATCATCACTCTTTATAGGAGTAGACCCGATAATCTTGTCTATCCGTGTAGATGCGCTAGCACCCTCACCTGCCACCTTTCCCGATTGAGGATCGGGTTCTCCGTCCGCCTTGTATGTATCCCATTCGGGAAGTCCTGACGGATACAAATCGCCAAGTTTTTTCCCTCTGATGGAAGGATATATCCCACTGAATGTATTTGATATGGTTTTTCCTCTTACACCATAGTTCTTCAATCCGTATTCGCTGTCAAGATAATATCTTATATTTCCGTCAGAATCATTCGGAAGAAGGATGTACGGGCAATAGCGTGATTCATCGGCAGGCTTAGCGTCCTTCTTGTATTCAGGCGGAACGTTCCTGCTTCCACCTTGTGGTATGATTCGGGTTATGACAGGTGTGCTTGTATCCACGGAAGAGGAAACTTTTACAGCACCTCCGCCATCTCCCTGCTTGAACGTCCAGTTCACAGACGGTCTAGCCTTATCCGTAATGGTTATTATTCCCCCATTGGCTGTCGTAGAGAAGTAATAGTTGAGATAAAACTTGTCATAGAAGTTCTTCAATGCTTCAAACAGGTTGGTGCCATCAGTTATGTCAATCATATCCTCTGTCAGTTCGCCTTCCGCATCCACATTGAGCGTCCATGTGCCAATGCCTGTATATCCTGCACCCAATGACGCATTGTAAGACTGTATATTCGCTTCTATACGTGCTGCAAGTTGTTTTGCGTCACCCCAAAACTGGAACAGACCGCCATGTGTGTATCTTATCTTGTTTATCTCACCACCTGTTCCGCTTACTATGTCAAGAAACGCCACATTCTGCAACAATACTTCCTTACCGTAAAACAGAAGAGAGTATTTGTATTTTCCTGCTTCATTAAGGTTATCTCCCGATGGGGCTTGGTACAGGATGAATGTATTACCATTATATACGACTGTATCGTATTCCGATTCGCTCTTTGAGTTATACGTCTTGAACTCTATCGGAACAACGGAAACGACTTCACAAGTCAATTTTCTTACTTCCTGCAAAGACGGGCTGTATGAAAAATCAGCACTTTCCGCAACAACTTTATTTCCTCTTTTAATCTGTAAAATCATTGGTCTTTAAATCGCTGGTTGGTCAATACTGAAATTTAACGAAAATGTATATGCAGACACAAGTTTATCCGGGTTCTGCAAGTCCTGAACGTCCTGATAACTCATCTTTGCGCCTGTTTCAAAACCAGTGCATCTTATCACCTGTTTTGCCGATTCGCCCCATATATCATTCCATATAGAGAATGAAGAAGAACCGTAAGGCGTACCTGGAGTGGCAGGTATCACATTGGTTATATATGAATAGAACGAACGGATATTAGTCTTTACCGTTTCCACATCTCCCAAAGCGGCAAATGTTATGCTCCCTTCCGTTGGCTGATAAACAGGCGTGACAGGTTCGTACACCTTCTGACCGTTCTTGCCATACCATTTTTCGGCATAGGCTTCCTTTCTTGTCGGCAAATCCCATAATCCCTTGCTTTCAAGTATATACAGCCTGTATGTGGCATACAAATCCTTTGCCGTATCGCTTCCTTTCTTTATAAAATATTTAGATATAGACATCCGTTCAATTTTCAATTAATGCAAAATTAGAAAAAAATATTTAAAAAACAATCAACTTCACAAATTATTTTTCTATATTTGCATCACAATCGGTGCTTTGGATGAGTGGTTTAGTCAACGGTCTGCAAAACCGACAACAGCGGTTCGATTCCGCTAAGCACCTCAAGTGATTGGATTTTTTTTGTTCATAATCAAACTGGAACGCCCTGCCAACTGTGAAGCTAGCAGGGCGTTTGTTTTAGTCAATTATAACCTTTATCGCATTTCCGCCTGACCTTGGGGCAATGGAAACGACACTTAGGAGTGCTGTTTTTATCGCCATAGTTGCGGCAAGCTGTTGCTTGAGAACTTCAAGCTGTGCCAGTTGTATGACTGTCATGTTCGTTCCTCCCGTTCCTGCCGAACCACCGTTTAACGATACCAACTGACGGAGAAGATCGCTTTGTACAACCATTTCGTATCTCATCCCGTTAAGATAGCCCAATGCCTGGTTGAATGTATTCTCGTCAACTCCTGCAATGGCATTGGACAGACCTTCCGCATTCTCTTCCGTTTCGGTAAGCATTCCGCCTAGGGCGTTGTTTATCTCATTGACTACACCCCCGGCTTCCGCAAAGGCTGATTCCAATGAACCCATGACATTTCCTAGTATTATAAGTTCATCCTTGTCTATCTTGTTGTCCGCAAACATACCACCTTTACCGTCCGCTCCAAACAATGTAGTCTGTACCTGTTGCATTGCCTTTTCTATGTACTGTTGCTGTACCCAGCTTTTGACAACATCTCTCATAACGTCCGCTACGGTATTCTTGTACGCCTTAGCTGCATCTTCCCCTTTCAGCCATGCTTCGACAAGAGCGTCACCTATCTGGCTAGCCCAATCTTTCAAGTCAATGCTATACAATTCACTTGCAAGCGTTTCTGTATAATATCTTATCTCATACTCCAATTCTTTTATTGTCTGTTTGTAATCTTCCACTTTTTCTCTATCTGACTTTTTCTTATCTTCTTCGGCTGCTAGAATATCCTTTTGAATTTGCAACTGTTCTTTTAAGTTGGAAACCTGTTGGGATGTCACCTCATCAAGTCTTGCCGGGTCTATAATGTGCTCAAATTCCTTTTCAAGCATATTATATATATTGGTCAACTTCTTTGATTCAAATTCAAGATCTTCTATATGCTTTTGGAGCCTTTTGTCATGCTGTCTGTTAAATGTAGCGATAACATCAAGAGGCATGGATATTGCCGAGCCTATCGCACCTGCAAAATCACCGCTTTTGAATGAATCCCATGATTTCTTCACGCCTTCATTCATAACTCCCATAGCTTCCGAGAACTGGTTCATTTCTCGCATAAATCCGCTCTCGGTATCCTTACCCATAGAATCCATGAGGTTGGACACGGATGCTATTATCTGCTGCATGGCTTTTATGGCATTGTATATGTTGGTTATGATAAAGTCGATAAGATTTACCGTCTGCAAAGCGTTCTGTGCGGCAGCCATCATTCCTTTACCAGTCTTGACAGCTTCCTGTCCGCTCTTATATCTTGATTCGGCTTCCGACTTGGCACTCAAAGCGGCATTGGCGGCTTCTTCATCACCATTCTTCATTGCGTCCTCATATGCCTTGGAAGCATTTTTGATGTCAGCCATAGCCTGTTGCATATCATTCATACCTGCCATCATCTTTGACTTTCCAGCATCATATCTCTTGTTGTACAGACCTTCAATACCATCTTTCATGTATGTTTGCAAGTCAGACTGATTGTTCTTCATCATCTTCTCTATCTGCTTGTCCACGCGTTCAAGTTCTTTCATGTACTCTCTTCCACTGATAGCACCCGATCTGAATGCACTATTAAGCATTTCCCTTGTCTTGTCAGCTACAGTATTTGCAGCTTCCATAGACATTGCTTCCACCGCACCGAAGAAGTTTTGATAGTCGGTAGTCAACTTAAACAAGTCCATCTCTTCGCTTTTCTGCAATGCGGAAGTCAAGGATGTATTACCCATTCCTTCTGCGGTTGCGATCTTTTTACGGTACTTTTCTCTGATAATATCCACCTGGGTATAATAATCTCCATATTCAGCCAAATCATTAGCATATTGTCTAGCCATCTCACCGAAATAGCCTTTCCATGCGTCAATCATACCTTGGATAACTTGTTTCTGTTCATCACCTATATTCTTATTCCCCTTAATAGCCTCCTGTACCTGATTGATATACTGGTTCATTGAGGTGAATGAAGATGTGTCGGGCACGACAGAAACGCCAAGGTCAAGATTCATTCCTGCCAATGCGGATTGCAAATTGTTATATATACCTGCTGCAAAACTTTCAGCCATAGTAGATGTGTCACCGCTAAACTGAACGGCAAGGTCTAAGGCAAGTTCGGAATCACCCGTTATCCCAAGTATGTCACTGTAAAAGTCATACTTGTTCTTGTATCTGTCAAACTCATCCGTAATCCTCTTCATCACCTTCTTGGCTGCATCAACATAAATTTCAGAGGACAATTCGGCTGCTTTCCTTGCATTTTTAACAGCATCCTGTGGAACACGTGTTTCCAATTCCTTTGCAGCCTTGTTGTAATTGTCAACAATAGCCTGTTTGTCATATACAAGGTCTACGCCAAGTTTTAACGCCTGTGAACCGTAGATGGATTCAATCTGCTTTTTGGCTTCTTCCTTACCTATGTTAATGCTCAAATCCTTGAACTTGGAATAGGCGGATTCAAGCAATGACAACCTGTTTTTCCAAAGGTCAGCAAGAGGATCTCTTTTTTGTGCTTCCTTCTTCTGCTTTTCCAGTTCAAGGTTGAATTGTTTTGCTGTTCCCGTAGCCTTTGACATCGCTTCGTTGGCAGCGTTAAACTCGCTTATTATTTGCCTTAATGTTTCAAGTTCTTCAGGGTCTACCAATCCTGTCAGTTCGTATTTATCCCCTACTTTTTTCAGTTTACCCTCTTTGGAAAATTTGTCAATAGTTCTCTGATAGTTTTCTATTGTACTTTTTGAATCCTTATATTCCTTTTTTACGGCATTAAAGAAATCTTCTACAGTCTTTATATCTGACGTTTTGATTGTTATAGTCCACGCTTTTCCTGTAATCTCGTCAAGAGATTTCTTCCATCCTGTCAATCCTGCTTGGGCTTCCCTATCATCAAGTTCAAATTGAATACGCCATCTTTCTTTTGCCAGTTCGTTTAATTTCTTTCTAGCATTTTCCCCTAATTCATTAGCTACTGCAAATTCATCAAGATGTATCTTTAATTGTTTCTGTTGCTCATCAGTAAGGTTTTTTACATCTATATTACCAAATACATCTTTAAGTTTTTTCTCAGTATATTTTGCAAATAAATTAAATGATGATTCAAGTTTTTTTACTTCATCCGTAATGCCCATCCTCAATTTCTCATACTCCTTCAACAATTCCTCACTGTCAAAATGGGTTTTGTTCTTGAATATTTCAAATGTCCGTGCATCTCCTGACGTTTCAGCCAAAGAACGTATCTTCTCTACAATAGTAGCCGCCGAAGCCCCTTTGTTTATCAGTTCGGTAAGTTCGTTTCTCCATTCCTTAGTACCCTTACCCATATTTATAATCTCCTTGGATGCCTGTACTATCTGCCCACGAAACTCTTCTATATCCTTACTTGCCGAAGTGAGTTTTACAGACGATTTCTCGTAATCTTTAAGCATATCAGAGAATGAATCGCCAAATACGCCCGTAGATGTTGCCTTATCCGCCTTGAACATTATATCCGCATTTTCAGCAGCACGTTTATAAACCTGCTCTAGTTCCGATGCTGACTTTTGCAGATATTCCACACGAGATCTCTGATCATCTATTTTCTTACTGTTTTGTACTATATATTGCCCCATATTGCCATATTTAGACAATATTCCAGTCAGTGTTTCTTCATACGTCTGCAACTGTTTCGTGTCAAGCTGTTCAAGGTTTTCCGGGGTGAGTTTATCGAAGTTTATCTTGTCAAGGTCTTTTTGCAAATCACTGTATGATTCACGGAAAGACTTTGCACTATCCTTTATCTTCTGATTGAACTCTTCCGAACGTGCAGACATAATATGAAACGCTTCCGCTACAAGTCCTGCAACAGTAAGTATCGTCATGAGCGGATTAGCCTTTATCGTAAGCCACAATGTTTTCAATGAATTTGTCAAACCGAATGTTGCCAGTTTGAATCTGTTCATCAACATTGTCGTTTTTGTCATAGACAACATTCTTGCAGCTTCCGCACCTGTCAGTTTAAGTTCGGTGACAAGAAGATGCCGTTCAGCCTGTGTCAGCATATTCGTGGCAAGAATACGTTTTGCCATCTCTGCTGACATCTTTCCCGAATTAACGGCAGCAACTATCTCTACGGCAGACAGTTTTGACGCTGTCGCTATCTTCCACCTCTCGGCAGTAGTGAGCGTTCTGTACATTGCAGCCTGTTTAAGCAACTGGGCTTCCCGTAATTTCTCAGCCTTAATAGCATTAGTTGTTGCGACAACTTCTTTTCCTAGCATGGCTGTTCTAGCTAGCTGTAATCCTTTCAACGCGGCATATCCTACAGCAACGCCCTCTATTGCTTTAGAGAAGTATCTCCAGTTGTTCATCGCATCGGTTATGCTTCCAACGATACCTTTCAGAACGGAATCATTCGCCTCGCCTATGTCATTCATCACAATCTTGTATGAATCGGCAAGGTTGCTTACCATACCTTTCAAAGATGCGGCTTGTATTTCCTGCATCTTGTAGAACATACCACCATCTTCCGTCATTGTGGTAAACATCTCCCGAATATACTCGAAAGGAATCTGACGTGTTGATATGGCGTTGAACACATCATCAGTAGTTTGAGCCACACCTCTTACTTCTTCCAGTTTTTTTCTCAATGAATCCAATGCAGGAATACCGGCCTCTGTCAATTGACGTAATTCCTGCCCTCTCAATACACCTGCGCTTCTTATCTGGCCATAGGCAAGAATGATACGTCCCATATCAACGCCAAGACCTGCGGAAACGTCCGCAAGGCTTTTCATGGTACCATACAATTCGTTGACAGGTATCTGGAATGCAGCAAGCTGTTTGGTATATCCAACCAAATCACTGAACTGGAAAGGAGATATTACAGCAAGACCCTTAATCTGACTGAATATCTGGTCTGCCCGTCTTGCATCCTGTATAATGGCACGTAAAGATACCTGTTGTAACTCGAACTCTCCACGAATGGCAACAAGTTCCTGAAACATATCTCTGAAAAAGTAGAATCCGGCATAAGTCTTTATCGTATTGACAAACTCACGCATCATTCTGCTCTGCTTTGTCAGTTCCTCGGAAAACTCTTTTGAACTTGCAGCATTTTTCTGATTGGTCTGCTGCATCTTTGTTCCATAGGATGTGGCTTCGTTTACAAACTTGTTGTGTTCCTGTATCTTCCTGTTTAGAAGAGTAAGGGTACGGTTATAGTTTGCATCAGTCGTATTAAGTGCATTACGCCTGTTTGTCAATTCAGAAATAAGATTGTTAGCCTGATTGATAGACGTAGGATTGATGCTCAACAATTCATTCGTTGATGTTTTTCTTAAAGATGATTGCAACTTCTCCAATCTGCCTTGCAATTTCTGAATAAGAGCGTCAGCCTTTGTTATCTGATTGCTGTTTAAAGGAACTTCAACCTTAAACTTAGTCAACAGTTCTAGACGTTTCTGTATAGCTGCTATCTTCCTATTCAAGTCCTCAGCACTTCCCTCAGGCATACCTAATGCAAGTCCAGACTGACCGGAAAGGTATTGAAGATACTTCTGATTGGTCTGCTGCATCTTCTTATTCGCCTGCTCCTGTTTTGTAGCTTGCTTTTCCATCTCCTTCGTCCGTGCAATTTCCATCTCGTATTGCTGGCGTAGAAGATTAAGTTCTCTTTCATCGGAAATAGACAATTTAGGCGCACTGTTAGCTGTAAGGGAATATGCGGTTTTTAATCTGTTTAATTCAGCGACAAGATCGTCTATCGCTTTCTTCTGACTTTCAAGATTGGCTTTTCTTGTAGCCATCCCCTTATCCCCACCTGCATTGCCTAGGTTACGGTAAGTCTTTTCCAGCTTGTCATACTCCCTTGTCGCTTCGACAATCTTGTTTGACAATTCTTCCATCTGAACAAGTATATCCATTTTCTTGTTCGACTTTCCTTTCCCTACCTTGGATGCGTTTTCATTAGCTTCATTTATCTTTTCTACAACCTCGCTAAGCTCTGCGTTCATTTTGCCTATATCGGTCAACATAGGCTTGAAGGACATCTCCTGGTTAAAAGTGTCCTGTAGCTTCTTCTGTATATCCTTTATCTGTTTGTCAAGACCGGAATCATCTAGACCAATCTTAAACTTTAATGCTCCTAAATCAACATCAGCCATAGTTATTATTTTTTAATTATTGCAAAAATAGCAAAAATAAACATAACAACATGATTCACAACAAAAAAAAATCCATTAGTATTTTTTAATATATTTAAAATGGTACTTAAAAACGATTATGTTATCTTTGCAAAAAGATAAATGTATTATGGCATTTATAACTAATTAAATACTATTAAACTAAATTAGTATCACCCTTGGTAGAAGGGGTTGGGGACGTGGAGTGGTCGACAGTAGTCGGGACGGTGAAACGTCAATATGTACGTGTATAAACGTATATAATTACCTGTGGAAAAACAATATAATTGAAAAGCGAATACTAGTAAATTTATGAATAAGCCATTTTCTATATTGCTATTTTTTTTGTTACTGTCGTGTTCTTGTTCACGCAAGCTACTTCCATCTTCGACAAATACAACCATAGTAGACCACAACACGACAGTAACGGAAAGAGTAGTATGGCAATCAAAAATAATAACTCTTCCAACAGAACACATACAACATACAACATTTGAAGATAGTTCACACTTGGAAACATCATTAGCCGTATCAGACGCTAAAATAATGTCGGATGGCAGGCTTTTTCATAGTTTGAAAAACAAGAAAGACTTTCTACAAGACAGTATTCCATCTTTGGAAAAAGAAACGGTAGTGACGAAAGATTCTACAATAACCGTAGAGGAAATTGTAGAAGTAAAGGTAGAAAAGGAATTGTCTAAATGGCAAAAAATACTAATCAATCTTGGATACATAGGTATCGGTTTCATATTGTTTTCAGGTTACAAAATAGCCCGAAAGTTCGTGTAACTTTCGGGCTTATTTCACTAGATGCCATACCACGTGGTAAACAAACTAATCTTCATAAATATTGTTTTTTAAATATTTCGCAACGCTATCCATTACACACTCAACACACCAACCTAAAAGGTATGCAAAGTGCTCATCCTGCCCATTTTTATACCCCATTGATATATCACAATAATCAAATACATTACATACAAAATGAGATGATTCATGAGCAACAGTGCTTACCCCTATACCATTATTAGATAACCAAATAAGTACACCTAAATGGTTTGTACTTTTTTCCCTTACAAATATAGTCATGGCATCACAGTCTTCAATTTTATCTTTAGATATATCTATCGGATCATGATTATATTCGGTGAATTTTCTATATATTTTCCCCCATTGATCATCCCCCACTGCAACATACAGTTTAAGGGGATATATTTTAGGATCGTATTTTGTTATCATCGCAAAACATCTTTTAGTAATATATCGGGATGCTCTTCTTTAGGTTTAGATTCCTTGAATCTATATATAAAGCCACTTGCATCCTTGTTAGCTTCCTTATATAAATCTTCTGTAAGAGAAGCCTTGTACAACTTCATTTTCTCTTCAAAATGATAATCAAGTTTAGGCTGGTCCATTATTACTGCCTGTATATAACTCCATGAATATTTCCATAGCAAAGCCCAGTCCTTGATTACCATCAATCCTCCGAATAGCCTTAAATCTCCTCTGAATTGGGGGAAATCTTTTTGGATAGATCCTCGTGAGCCGATTTTGCATCGAGAGATAATTTCATGGCATCCTTCTTGCTTAATGTCGCTGTCGTATCTATCAAGAACGCTAAACGGATTGTATTTGTAAAAAAATCACTTACATTAGCCCCCTCCACGATGGCTTCTATCAACGGAGTTAGTTCCTTATGGTCATAGTGCCTGCTTAACCACCAAGCGTATATACGTCTTGCAAAAGGAATTATCTCAAAAAACCAATAGTTGTTCAACACTCCTGCCGCTGCAACTTTGTACGGAATAGATGCGTCATTTTTCATAATTGCAATCATTTCCTTTTTTGCTGTATCTGGATTGATAATATCACGTATCAGCAGCTTATCCACAATATAATCGTATGCACCCAGTCTAAGACCACGCACCTTGAATTTCTTATTGCCAACCATAACCTCTTTGTATTTATGAGTGGCAAACTTCTGCATCTTTATCTGATCATCTAAGTCAGGTTGTTTCCAATTAAATATTCCCATTTTTTAAACTAACTTGAACGGTTTAATCATTAATTTTCCTTTCACATCCACCTTTGATATGTTCTTTGGAGTATTTGTATGTACGAACACCTTGGTATATTTAGACGATACAATATCAAGTTTTGCATCATCAATCAAAGAAACGTGTACTATGCTGTTATCAAGCGCAACAAGGCTTACATGGCTGTTATCCTTGACATACATCTCTCCTATACCGAAATCGTTGAATGTGACAACACAATCACACGAACCGTTAAAAATAGACCATTTAGGATTGCTTATGAAAAGGTTGGTATCATCAACGAAGATATTAAACTTCTCCCTAACTCCTGCAAATTCCTTTTTGATTATTTCATTTGACGGGTATCTGTTTAACAGGCAGAAATCAATACCTCTGATATACTTTTCACATAATTCATATTTATCAGGTTCACCCCATCCATTTGTCCACTCTTTACACAGTCCAAGGCTTATAGCCTTTTGCTTCAATTTTTCAGATAATTCCTTATCATTCATTATGTTTCTTTTTATGGCAAAAATACAATAAAAGTTAATACCAATAAAAAAGTAACAGTTAAAAAACAATAAAAGCCGGACAGAAATGCCCGGCTAATTTATAACTCATCTGTATCAACCAATAGAACTTGAATTGTCAAGTTCGAGAACCATCATGGTTTTCAGATACTGAGTATTAACTTCCAATGCTGTTACAGTAACGGAGAATCCAAGATATCCAGCGTTACTTGGAGCACCTGTGAAGCTGACAGCCCATGATGCCTTCGGGAAGAAGATCATACGGTCACCAGTACCGTTGATAATACCGATAGGACGTACAAACTGCTTGAATGAGCTTGCACCAAACGCTTTCAGTTTCTGAGAAGCTCCCTTGCCGAAAACATCCGCAGTGTCAGTCAAACTATCCAATTCCAACTCAGCCTTTGCTTCATTTCCTTGCGTAAAGAAAGCGAAAGCAGCTTTTGATGTAGACATACCTGTAAAGGTAAATGCCATAGTACCCGGTGTGATATTTTGGAATACGGTAGCACCCTGTTCGTTCTTTGTTTCAGAAGTGTCAGCATCAGTACCAGCAGATTCCGTAGTACCAGACTCAATATTTGGAAGAATCTTCGGATTCCTAAAACTTGAATATTGAGTACTATCGGTGATTTCAATCGCATCAAATGTCAAAGCAGCCGACTGCCCGTTCAAGTAAGCAGGGCTAGTGTCTAAATTTACTCGTGCCATTCTATTTTCTGTATTTAAAAAGTTATTGTTAATTGTTGAGAGCGTATCTACCGATGCGCCTCCACTGTTTTTTCTCACGTTTTTCATGCGGCTAATCCTTTGAAATATCAACATTTAACAGGACGGACATATAATAGAACCCAACCCCGTCAAACATTGGTGGTAAAACATTAAATATCTTAAAATGAAGCTGTGCAATCTTTTGCGGAAACAATTTTACCATCTTCTCACTCAACGCATCCATGACAGACGGATATACGTTCCCGGGCAATGCCCTTACAAACAGAGTAACCGTAGCCATCGTTTCGCCTTTCCCGAAGTGACCGTAGGGACCGCTCTCGGTATTGCTGACAATTCTTGTATTGTTGTTTACGACAATAAAACTAGTTACCTTGTCATCAACATTTGCAGGACGCTGTACCTTATATACATCGTCAGCAATCTTCTTGTCCAATACAATATTGTACAAGGTGGTGTTTATTGTTGAAGGATTAAAGTAGCCCATAACTTCACTTAAAATATTTGTTTAACATATTAGCTGCAATTTTCTTAAAAACCACAGTATATTTTCCTCCTTTTAAATCTGTCTTTGTTTTAAGCCAAGAATCTGAAAGAACATTCAGCAGATGATAGTTTTCCACATACTTGGCATAATACATTACAGCTGCGACAACCAGTTCATATTTTTCAGAATCATCGGATTTGTAACTGTTGAAGAAATCTTCGGCAAGTTCACGCCCCCAATACTCGACATTGTTACGTTTCCTAGGCTCATTTGCAACTTTCGTTGCATTTGCCCACACAATCTTCTTTAGGACCCCATCTTTGTAAATGCCACATCCATAACTATCTTCAAGATTGAAAGTTTGGTTGGTAAAGCCCTCCAAGTCTTTTATATCATCCATGATATTCGTAGCAATATACTCCATGAACTGCATGATAGAAGCATCCAAGGCAAGCTGGACATTACTACCAAACTCTTTCAATACTTTATCGTTGTTATTTGCCTGCATTTTTTGTACTTGTTTTTCTTGTTACTGGTTTACTCAGTTTCTCAATCTGCTTTTTTAGCAAATCTCGATCATCTTTAGCGCATTTCAGTTCTGTTTTAATATCATTCAGTTCATTGTAAAGCTCCTGTATCTTCTGATAAGCATTGTGGAGAGATTGCTGATAACTCAAAATTTCCTCTTGCGCCTTCTTCAACTGATCACCCTGAATAGCAAACCCCTTTTCAAGATTGTCCAAGGTAGAAGAATCAATTTCAGTTTCCATCTTTTCCTTCTTCTGCTTAAACATTAACATTGAAGTTAGAAGGGTTATGCCATTTGTACCCAACAAAGCAAGTATTATTTCCGTCCAATTGATTGTCATAGTATTCTAGTTTTCTATTTGGTTAAAGTATATCACCGTACCAAATTCCATATTGTTAAATGGAGGTTTCTTTATCTCACGCCAACTATTGCTGTTGTCCGAAAACGGATGGTTGAAATTCTGCCAATCCAACAGGCACCCGGAAGGTATGGTTACATCGTTATCTTCTAGGTAGGCGGCATATTCGGATTTGTCAACATCATTCGTTTCCGAACCTGTATCCTTTTCCTGTATATTTGCCCTTCCTTCGTATATCATCTCCCAATATGGGGTAGTCTGATATTTATCCGAACTGTTCTTGTTCTGGTAAATTCTAACCATATCAGGAAACATATCCTCACCTAAAATACTCTTTCCCATACTACCATCTTAATCTAGTTATTTCAACATCTGTTCCAACATCCAAATTCAAACCCCATTTGGCGTATAAATCCTTTGCGCGTTGCTCCAATCTTTTCTTGTCATTGATAGAAATAGTCTTGCTTGTGTCGGTAATTGACCAGTTTCCGGCTTTCTTTGTCTTTCCCTGTATCGTTGAAGGGGCAGTACAAACAATGAGCAACAAATCAGCATAAGCCAGATCCTTCTTCATCTCAGACGTTTCACGGCTATCATCAGACAAACGGAATCCCCATTTCTGGGCAACACTGATATACGATGTGTTTTTCAACTCATAGTCAATCTGTGCTTTCAGATATTCACGCATAGACATATAAAAATATGCTTCTACCTTCATGTTACCCTTTGCTGTTATCTGAGGTGTAACCTGAATAGTGTACGGATTATCTGAAACTTTCAGCCTATCTTCTGGCTTCAATGTTTCATTGTCAGCAATAAGCCAATATCCGAACTCCACACTTTCTTCGGGAATAGCTTGGAGCGTGAGAGTATCTCCAATGAAATACTCCCCTGCGCCCTTTGCTGTGCCTTCTCCATTTATATCAATAATGACTTTCATGGTTCAACTTTTTACAATCCTGTATTTGACTGCTCGTCAACCTTCATAATGATAAGGTTGTTCGGATTCTTCATCACAGGACACGCCCACAATTCACCTGAACTCTTTTCTGCATACGGTTCAGAAGAATACTGATGCAAGAATGCGATACGTCCGCCTTCCAAAGATGAAATCTGTACAGCCGGGTTGGTATCCTGCAAATACATTGACGGTGAGTTCTTGACACGGAAGAACTGACCGCTCTGAACAAGAACAACAGTGTTTTTCTCAAAAGACGGTTTTGCTTCCTCAATCACACCGAGTTTGTTCCATTTTGATTTTTCATCAACAGGAATAATTACAGGAATAGAGAACACCTTCATCAGCACATCAACAATTTCCTGATTGTTCATAGGATAGATTGTAGTAGATGCTGCGGCAGGAACAAGACGTGCCTGTACTGCTGCTGTCACTTTCGGGTGCATCAAGAAATTATCATACAAATCCTTTGACATTTCAAAATGATCGTATGGCACACTGTCATTGTCGGCAATCTTGCACATTCTTTGAAGGTCTTTAATAGGATCAGCGTTCTCGTTCGGTGTCCAGTCTGTATCGCTAAACCATTTCTGTTTCAACGCTTTCAACTTGTGTTTTGCAGGAACACGATAATCAATCTGAACAGGGATTGATTTAGTACCACTAGCTGTATAGTTAAGCATACCTGTAGAAAGAGCCTGATAAGTCATACAGTTCAACTCGGTATGGAAACCTTGAATACACGCTTCCATCTTTGTGTACCACTTATCACGGATCTTGTCAAGCAATGCGCCTTGCGGAATGTCAAGTTCATAGAACTCCTGGATATCGGTTTCCATAAACTGAATAGCGTGACCCATTTTCGGAATACGACCAGAATACCATTCAAATCCCGTAGTATCCATAATAGGCTTTTCAGCCAAAGGAGCCAGCATTACAGGACGGGTAGCTTGTGTGTATTCGTCAACCATCACGTTCCATGATTTGCTCATCTGAGGAACATCCCAATCTCCGTAGCTTCTCCAATTTTCGTTATCAAATTTCTGATTGGCATAATCCATAAGTTCCTGCATTTCCCCAGAGAAATGCCAATCATAGAAACTAAATGTCGATCTTTGCATAAAACAAAAAAATTTAATTAGTTATACAATGTGTAACGGAAAACGCAAGGATATGATTCATCATCCTTCATCGCCTTTTTGATTGCCGAAGCTACGGGCGGAATGCGTTTTTCCAAAATCTCACTTGTCACCATCCATGCACCGTTGAAAGGATAGAGAGTGGCACCGGGAATGGTGTCAACATCATAAGGCAGGATAGCATTAGGAATAACCTTGAATTTTGCGCTAGTACCAACCTGTGTAACTTCAACCAAAATATCGGTCAATTCCAATTTACCTGCATCCCCAGACAATGTAAGGATGTCATATTCGTCATGAGACGAATCAATAGCGTTAATGGTAAAACCAGTTGTAGTACCTGCGGCAGTAGTAGGTGCTTTACCGACAACCATGCCGACCTTGGCAACTGTATTACCCATGATTTTTTCAACTTTTACCGTAGTACCAGAATCCGATTTCTCGTACATTCTGAATGAATAGTGAATGTCACCGCCATTCTGCTTTGAGGAATCACATTTAATCATGGTACCAGCCGGAAGTTTGTTCCCAACTGTAGGCATACGTTCTACTGAAACGTTACATCCTACCAACAGTACGTGCAAAGACGTATCATTAGAAAAGATATGTCTTGCGCCACCAATCTTACTATAACTTGTTGCAAGAACTCCTGCTTTCATAATTAAAAAAACTATTTGTTAATTTTACTGTAATATCGGCTGACAATGCTGTTTTCCTTGTTAGCCTTATCTTCTTCTCTCTTTCTATCTATGAATGACTTTACATCGCTAGAACCACCCTTGTCAGAGATGAAAGGATTAATGCCATCCTTTGTGTATTTAGTACACGTTTCATTGTACTTTCCCTGTATTTTCAGAAGAATGCTTGTATCTTCCTCTTCGGGCGAAATCTGAATGTTCTCAAAAATGATGTTGCGCAACAACTCGTTAGGCATACCCGCTTCCGGGCGTTTAATCAAATCAGACAGCTTCTTGCGCTTTTCAGTTACAATCTGCTTCTGCTTTTCCTCCTGCTCTTTAGCTTCAAACTCTTTCTTGAACTTTTCAAACTCTTCAAGTTTAGCCTTGACATCATCGGGCAACTCAAACGGTTTCGGTTCGGGTGCTGGTGTCGGTTTCGGTTCGGGTGCTGGTGTCGGTTGTGGTGCAGGATGTGATTTTTCCCATTCTTTTTTCAAGTTGGATATCTCCTGTTCCTTGATTGTATCCCACTCTTTGCGCTTATCAGACGCAAACGCTCTTACCTGACCTGCCACAGTGTCCTTTAAATGATTCACAACACTTTCATTCCAGAACTTTTCCGCATTTTCCTGCGGTGCGAACGCTGAGAACTCATTAATTGTCTGTTCGATTGTACGATCTGTAATAACGGAGCTACTTTCTCCCAACGCATTCTTGATACCTTCAAAAATGACTTTTACATTTCCATTCATATACTATTTATTTTTTTTATGTGATTTATGCACAAGACCTTTGCGCACAGTAAGTACCTCTTACCGATGCAAATATAGTTAAAAAATGTGTATAATCAAAAAAATATTAAAAAAAATATTATATTTGCGGGATACATAGAAAACGATGGAAGAAATTGACTTAAAATACCGAGGATTAAAGACTAAGGATGTTGTCAAATCGCTGAAACGATATGGCAAAAGGGGAATCATACCATATAAAAGCCTTGATTTCGTCCAAAGATATATAGAGGACAGAAGAAGCAAGGGGTACAAGGTAAAAATGCTTGCCCCACAGAAAGGTTCACAGGAGGCATTTCTAAGGAACAGGGCAGGAATAAAGATACTTCACGGGAATCGTGGGGGAGGAAAATCCGTATGCCTTGGAATGGATATACTGAGTTCATGCAACCATCCGTCATTTTCCGCACTTGTTTTCCGTAAGGATAAGACATCCGCAGAAAAAGCGGACGGTATTCTTAAAGTGGTTTCAAAGATGGTTGAACCTTATGGTGAGTATATTGATTCAAAACGCCTTTCAAGACTTGACGCAGGAGGTGAAATACGGTACGATTATTTCGGTGATGCCTGCCTGTCTGGAGAAAAAGGCGTAAACGAATTTAAGGACAGACAACAAGGTGGTAACGTTGTCAAGGTGGCGATAGACGAGTGCTCACAGGCAACAGAACCTATCATAAACTACCTTCAAACGGTATTGCGTTCATCATCAGGACTAAGAACAAGCCTTATAGGCGCGTGCAATCCAAATCCGTACAGCGATTTCTGGAGAGCACTGGTATCATGGTGGGTGGACGATGACGGAATAGCAATTCCAGAAAGATCGGGAAAGGTAAGATATTTCTTTCAATATGGAGATACTATACATGAAACAGCATGGGGTGACAGCCCACAAGAAGTATTTGCTCAGGCAAAAGATTATATCATCGCAAGATTCGGTAAAAATACCAAAATTGACGAAACAAACTGTAAAAGATACATCAAGAGCATAACCTTTATAGCTTCCGGGCTGGAAGATAACAAGATACTTATGGCTTCCAATCCCGACTATCAGAAAAACCTTGGAGGAACAGCACAAGAAGTATCAATAAACGCATTAGGTTCATGGAAGCTGATAAAAGGGGGAAACGAGTGGATAACCCGTGACGAAATGGAGGAAATGTTCTCATCGCAGCCTGTGTTTGACGATTACTTTGAATGTGCTACACTGGATATAGCATACGGTCTTGGTGACGTTTGTGTAATGGGGCACTTCATAGGACATCACTTACAAGACCTAGAATGGTCAAACACATTAAAGCCTAGGAATTTGAACCGATGGGTAAGAAACAATCTACGGAAATGGGGAATCGGTGAAAACAGACTGGCATTTGACGGTCTTGGAGCACCGACATTCCGTGACGCATTTCCCGAAAGCCTGGCAATACTTAGAGGTGTTCCGAAAAGACTAGACAAAAGCAAGGATGATCAACCTGTAAGATTCTATTTCGATCTAAGGGCACAGCTTGCCGATGAAATGGTAACACGTATAAAAGGAACAAACCTAGGATATTGCGGATTCAGTATAAACCCGGAACTTCTTGACAAACCGTATGTGAACAAAACAATACGGGAAGCACTGATGGATCAGAGAAGAGCAATAAGACGTGACGTGGAAAGGGAAAACGGGAAACTAAGACTGCTGAAAAAACAGGAAGCAAAAAAGATTGTAGGATGCTCGCCCGACTTGATAGAAGGAACATTTTTATACAGAACATATTTTGATATATGCGATGTAATGATTGACATACCTAACGATATAATGGATGAATTAAAATATTTATAATTACCTATGGAAATTTTAAAATTAGACGTTTTATTACGAAAAGAACCGTTTAAAGTGGCACTTCCGTCAAGAGGTGACGATGGGAGAGGTGGAGGAACAAAGAAAAAGCCAAGACGCTCCGCTTTGATATACAAATATATGTCACAGGATGACTTTCTAGCACAATGGGATACATCAGGACATTATATACACAACAGACCCGACTGGAAAGACAGTATCCCGTCAGACGAGGATGCCACATCATCGGATGATGAAAGCGCGAATGTAGGTGTTCAGAAAAGAAAAAAGAAATCGGTATCAACTCCTTACGTACTGCAAAGACGAGCATTCCCTCTCCAAAGGATGATACACAAGAAAAGGGTATCACACCTGTGTACCAATCCTCTTAAATTCCAGATAAAGAAAAGCGCGTCAAACCAGCAGAACAGGGATAAGCTGACAACATACAAGGAATACTGGACTGATTCTCTCATGGAAACAGCCAAGTTTGAACTTATAAGCGAAGCCGGAAAGGTAGGAGATGCTGCCATATATATATATAAGGATAAGGACGAGATAAAATACAGGTCTTTCAGCTACTCAAAAGGAGATATACTATATGAGCATAAAAACAGAAGAGGCGAAAGAATAGCTTTCGCAAGGGAATATACAACCACATATATATCGGCTGATGGAGAAGAACATACAGACACACTTGTCGATGTATGGACTAAAGATGAGTTTTACACGCTTGATTCCAACGGAGATATAGCAACGGATATTGACGAGAACGGGAATATCATACAACTGCATCAATTCCATAACCTGGGATTTATACCTGTAGTATATCTACGTCTTGAACTTCCATTTTGGGGGGCAGTACAGGACTTGATAGACGATTTCGAGTTCTTAATGTCCATGATAGGAGAATACAACACACGACAGGCATTCCAAATGCTACTTATCAAGACTAACGGAAGAATAAACATTCAAAGAAACGGATTGGGAGGAACTTCCATTTTACGTGTAGGAGCAGAAGATGATGCACAGTTCATGGGTAAAATGGACGCTTCAAACTCACTTTTCACCGAAATAGACAACATATACAACGGAATACTTGACGGAAGCGGTGTCGTTCCGCCAATGCAATCATCGTCAGGTGACAGACCTACTGGAACAACGGCAATGTATTATGAGCCGGAAATGGAATGGGCGAGAAGTGATGCACAAATGATGAATACAGCCATAAATGACATGGCCAATATATTCAAATACTATGTAGGAGTAATGGAAGGTGACGCAACAGGTTATAACGCTCTAAGAATAAACGCTACCATAGAACCATACTCATACATAGATTTCTCCGAATGGAACAATACACTCGTTCAGCTTGTGAACTCCCGAATAATATCATTACAGACAGCAAGAGAGGAAAGTGATTTCTCAGCAAATAACGAAGATGATAGAATGGACGAACAAGACAGAAGATTAAACGATATGGAAGCTAGAGTTATAGAGGAAAATAATGAAAACAATGAAAACAACGATAACAGCTAAACTATGGGAAAATTTATAAACTTACTAAGAAAAATAAGAAGGGCATTGGACTATATATGCCTTAACAATTTAAGAGTTGACGGAATGGAACACCTCATTGCAGGAATACTTTTAGTAAGCGTGGCGCAATGGTTTTTCTCCGTATGGACAGCAATAGCACTAACCTTATTCCTCCTTGTAGGGAAAGAAATCGTCTACGATAAGTGGCTTAGACAAGGAGTGCCCGAATGGAGAGATGTATTCTGGGGAGCAGTAGGTATGGTGCTTGGATTGATGTAGAAAAAAACACCACAAAGTTTTTATATATCAAAAATTATTATTTACTTTGTGGTGTCTAAACTTAATAGCGGCACGAGCCGCATACATCGGCTTTTTTTGTGCCCATATATAACGTGTATATCATTACAAAATATATACTGCACCGTGTCGGGATGTAGAAATACTCTCGGAGTTTTGCTATTAAGACTTAGACAACACGTAGTGCAGTTTTTTTTATTGTCTAAAATAATAGCTATGTTAGAATTAATCTTATCTAAAAAGAGTAGCGAAAGCGAAATCAAATCGTATTTCAACGCAGTTCTTGAATTGTCAAAGTCTGACAATGAGTTCCCAATCAATCTTGATGAAGTATGGATGCTTGTTTATGGCAGGAAAGAGGAAGCTGTAAGAGCACTAACTTCAAGTGAACAATTTATAGAAAATATTGATTATCAAGTTTTACGCAAGAATGCGGAATAGCCTTCAAAAAAATATTGTTTTCGTTTGGTAGTATGGAAAGTTTGCGTAACTTTGTACCGTTCACAGATGACGATTGCATTCGTTACGTTAAGCAAGCGGTTAAGTTGCTCATATCATACATGGTTTTTTTTATGCCCTTATTGGATATTGGCGGTTGCCTTTACGTAAGATTATAGTATTTGCTCTCGTAGCGAATGCGCCATCTGTGAACAGCGTAAAGTGCAACCGCTTTCTTTTTGATAAAGTTGCCACATATAATTTCTTATAATCTTAAATGTTCACAGATTATGGCAGAATTAGTATTTCAAAACAACAACGGCAACGATGTGACTACTTCGTTACTTGTTGCGGAAGTGTTCGGGAAAGAACATAGTAAAGTAGTCAGAGACATTGAAAGTCTTTCATGCTCAGCGAGTTTTAATGCCGCCAATTTTGGCGTTATTACCTACATCGATAGTAGAAATCGAGAACAGACCGCTTATGAAATGACAAAGGACGGTTTTAGTTTCCTTGTCATGGGCTACACTGGGGCAAAAGCCGGAGAGTTCAAGGAAAGATTCATCAATGAGTTCAACAGACGGGAAGCCCTACTAAAGGATGATGATTACATCTTGATGCGCTCCCAGCAGATTCTACAGAAACGTATAGAGATTGCGGAGGAAAAGATTAAGTATCTTGAACAGCAAAATTCCAAGCTCCAGCCGAAAGCCGACTTCGCCGACAAAGCCTTTGCAATGGAAGGCAAGTGCGATATAGGACAGGCGGCAAAGATACTTGGATTGCCTTTTGGGAGAAACTCTTTGTTCAAAAAACTTCGTGAAGCAGGAGTATTCTTTGCTAACAGGAACGAACCAAAACAGAAGTATATTGATGCTGGGTATTTCGAGATGAAAGAAAAGCCTATTCCAAGAGAGAATCACCCAGGTTTTGTCGTGATGGTTGTTCTATGCACACAAAAAGGTCTTGCATACATCAATCACCTGTTTGGCGGAAAACCGTCCGATGGAAAATTGGCGAGAATAGTATAACACTGTACATAATCTATTATTACTAAAAAGCAAGGAGCGATAATAACATCGCTCCCATAACTCCTTCAACACATAGTCGATGAAATATACACACTATTTAATCGTAACCCAAACCTGTTCGCCACGCTTTATCGCATCGTCAATCAATTTGTTCAACTTGTCAGAAGTATAGCGTGATTCAGTAAGCCTTCCTTTTGATGTATTGTTACCTACAAGGATACATCCGGCAGAATCCTTTGCTGTATTCCCAGCGTGAAAAAGAATACCCTCAAAATGAGGAACATTCAACAGTCTTGGCATATTACGTCCGAATTTTGGGGACCAGTTGTATATAACCTGGTATCTTCCATAAGGGATAGCAGATTCAGCATAAACCTTCTTCTCTTTTCCATCAAACACTCCATTCTTATTCACGTCAACGATCCGATCTTCAAGCGTATTACTGAAAAACTCACCATTAATATACAAACGCCCTATAGTATAATCAGGCTTACACCATTTTCTTTCTACCAATAGTTCCATAGTTAAAATGTATTTAGTTTTACAAAGTTACAAAATAAACACGTACATTTGCACACATAATAAAACATTTTATAAAGCATATACAAAAATGTATAAATCAAGACAAATAGCAGATTGGATAATACATCAAACACATGGCAATATAACACATTCAAAATTACAAAAATTGCTATATTATTGCCAAGCGTGGCATTATACAATTTTCAATGAGGTTTTATTTGATGAAAGAATTGAAGCATGGGCGCACGGCCCTGTTGTACCATCCCAATTCAACAGATTTAATAACATAGATTTTTTCCAAAACATAAAAGTAAAATATTGTGAAAACATTAAACTGAAAAGTAAAACAGAACAATTACTGAACGAAGTTGTTGGAATATACAATAAATGCACTGATGGGCACCTTGAATTATTGGTAAAAAGAGAAGATCCTTGGAAGAAAACAAGAGGAAATATACCAGAGTTTAAAAAATGCCAAAAAGAAATACAATTAGACCTAATGAAACAATATTATATAAACCTAAATTAAAGTTGAAAACCCAATTTTTGTCGCATAAAACAGTTGGAAATATAAAACATTATATTTACCTTTGTCTTATCATAATACATCCGTTAATAGATATGGCTTAAATAATTAAAATTCATATAAAAAAACTAAATTAATAAGCAAGAAATAGATTGGACCCTTTTTCTTGCTTTTTTTTTCTTATACTACAAAATACAAAATCATATCAACAATTACCCAGTTAATTAACATTATTTATCTATTTAACCATTGCAAATATACCATATTTTCTGTTACTTTGCACTATGTAAATGAACCATTACGATGTTTTTACTTTGGCAGCAGGCAGATGTGAATCTTTACTGTTGCCTTTTTTATTTAAAATACATACCTTTGCACTATGGACAACGAAAGAGAAATATTATCGAAACTTGACGCTATCATACAGAACCAAAAGGTTTTGTATGAGAATCAAATTGTAATCTTTCAAACTCTAGCATCAATCGGGCAAAAAGTTTACAGCCAAAGTGATTTCAAGAGTTTGATGATAAACATGGTAGCAAACGGTATAACAGAAAGAGTAGAAGCCAATGATCAACAAAGAAGAAATATCTAAGATTGCAGACTATTACTTCCAGGTAAAAAGACTTGCGAACGGTATCAAATCGTCAACCAAAGAACGTGCGGAGAAGTTCTCTAAAGACCTTCTGTCCGTATTTCTTTTGGCAGGGGCTAAATCATTCAAGTCAATATCAAAACTCCCGGATAGCCAAAAAGAAAAAGTGCTGGAACTGACCAAAGAGTTCCGTGAGGATATATATAACGACATATACCAATATGTATTGGAAAGCAATAAGCTGTCACTCGAACTAAACGATGATCTTGGATGGGAGTATATTTCAATGACGGACAACGGCATTAAGGAATATATGGAAAGGACATACGGTGGAGAAACAACAAAGCAGAGAATAAATACAAATACAAACAGATTCCGCGCTGTTGTTGAAGTATATCTTGCCAATACATTGCTGTCCACAAAAACGAACAATATAGAGAAAATAACGGATGAGGTTCAAAAGAAGATATGGAACAACATATCATCACCATATAACGTATCATTTATTCCACCAAGCAAACAGAAACACTACGGTAGAGGATATGCTACAAACGGTATAAGCCAGTTGTATGTTATAGAACAGCAGATGATTCTAGGTATTTTCAATGAAGCAAATTACAACTCATGGAAAAACATTCCAAATTTCAAGGGATGGAGAACAGCAGTAACATCTAAGAACCCGTGCCAGTTCTGCATTGACGAGCAATACAGAATACACACAGACATACCTAAGCTGCCGTTCCATGCCCATTGCTTGTGTATATTATATCCGGTGTTTACTGAATAAGAAATTTGTTATAGACATATCAATATGTGTTATTGGGAAGAATCTCTATATGCTAAAGAAACTCTAAACTCATTAACTTCTTTACTAGATAAATCCCATTCCAATTCTGTGGTATGTAAACCTTGATTATATATGTATCTAGAATAATTACTTCCGCTTAAATTTGGAGTTTCCCAAACTCCTGGCTCTTCTTCATAATCAGGTATTGTCATAAAACATTTTAATCCAGTTAACTTACCACTTCCATCATCTATTATATAATTTTCTTCATAAACGTATTCTCTCCCAGAAACAGAAATAGAATCACGCTCAATATCACCCCATGTCTTAATACCAGGATTAAATAAAGTTTTATTATTATTATCTTGTACAACCATTTGCACACGTATGTCATAAGGTATGTATGTTCCCATACCTGAATTATCTATAAAAATAACTTTATAGAAAAATCTCTTTTTAGGAGTAGTTATTTTCACACCTGTTATTTTTGTCTTATATCCAAAGCACTCTGGAATAATAGGAAATTTATATCCTGTAGATGATGAAATCTCATGTGCTTCATTATTACTGTCAGGGTGGCTTCCATGTACCGCTACAGCCATTATGGTACAAGACCAAGTGCCTATATCCATACTTTTAAAAGCAGAATAAATATTTGAATTGTTTGGAGAAAAACCTAATCTTAGGCTATCAGAAGTACCTCTTTCTCCTAGAAAAAATCTTCTATTACCATTCTTCTCTGCAATAATTAAAATAGCACATCTCCATGATTTTATTGAACTAGAAACAGTATCATTTATAAGTAGTGATAAAAGATTTCTAGAACTTCCATTTAAATCAAGTTTCACAGTTTGACTATACGTATCATAATCTAATATATTTGACGGAAGAATGTTTATATTAAGTTTTACAGGATATTCTACATGATTATACCCATCAAAATCAGTAATACGATATGCGCTTTTGGGAGATTTATACTCTGCGATAGTGCTAGATGGAACAGAATTTCCTATTGTATATATTATCATTTTTGTAAACGCAGTATATGTAGAATCGTTAAACTGCACAACGCCTAAATCAGATCTATCAATTGGTTTGATATATGAATATCTGTTTATTCTCCCATGCGTATTTGCGCACGCATACCCTAAATCGTAACCATCACTAGTAGGACCGATGCCTAGAGTAGGATATACATCACTATCCAACCCGACAGGAGCAGTGATTTTACCGTTAGAGTGACCCATAATCACCCCCTTCCTCTATAACAGTAAAAGAACCTTTACAAACAACAATGCCATTACAACTGATACTACGACAATGAATATCGCCATCAATTATAACAGCATCAGAAATGTCATAATCGCTAGGAAGTTCCCCACCACATAGTGTTATAACTTCGACTGCCCCTGTGCTCCCTCGCTTTGCTTCGGTCGCACACCAAATTTCCGTTTACAAACAAATTAATCTTCATCTAACTCACGTATTAAATCATTAACATATTTTACACAGGAATCAAACTCGTCATACCCGTCCAAAATCAGAGCACCGACAGTGATGTGAAGTTTGTCTATCACTTCTTTCTTAAACAGCACGGCATTCGCCTTGCTTGTATCAGACTTTTCTATCACCGTTATTGCAGAATCAATCATCCTAGTTACTTCGGATGGTGGCATCATGGGAATATCAGCACCTTTCCGCCAAGACTGATATTCTCTCATTTTTTTAAGAAGCTCTTTTTTTCTCATGGCAAATCCGATATAGACTTTTTGACATCATCAAGTGACTTATCCACCCATGATGAAATTACACCGTTGTTTTTACCATAAACATACAGGCTTCCTTCCATAAAAAGATTGCCTTCATTATCTTGTTTGAAATAGACCTTGTTTATCTTTTCCACAAACTTTCTATTTCTCCAATCTCTGTACATTTTAAACAAATTCTTTATATACATAGTGTTTAACTGATTATACGCTCCTAATAAATAAGGGGTGGTTATAGTATAAATGAAGAGGACTATACCACCCCTACTCGTTTTTCATGAAAATAATTAAAATCCAAGCAACAGTCTAAAGACAAATATTGTTTTAATGATCTTAAACGGTGACAAAATTACCACAAAGATAATAAATATTGTGAATTAATTGTTTCCTAGTTCTAAATAAAGTATAGCATTTACATCTCTTTCTATCTTTGCTACAACGCTCTCATCAAATTTATCCTCGTCAATGCTTTTTATGTAGTCAACCAAAGAATGAATCTTCCTGTTAACATGAATAATAGTAGAACGAACATCATCAATCATCACGCTGTTTGAAGCCTTATCCATCTCCTTGTCTGCAAAAGTTCTCTCATGTATAGTTCCATCTTCCTCAATTTTGTATGAAGGAATTTTAAAGAACTCACATATATCAAAACGGCTAATAAGACTAACTACATTCATTATGCTTGTAATATCATCATCAGAGCAATCCAAGACAATATCTCTATAATCTTCACAAACCAAACAACTTTTAAAAGAAAAATATGGGATATCATCTTCCGAATCAAAAAGCCATGTTTCTTTATACTCGTTTGTCTTTATTTCAACAAACCTAGAATGATCATAGCCAACAGACTTATATTCATTGATAACATCAATCCATCCTGTAAGTTTAGACATTGTATCATTAATATATTTTCCATACAAAACAACATCATAATACAATGCAGGTAAAGCATTATCACGGGAAGAGAAAGTTACAGGCTCAGAAATAGATTCCAAAACGGATAACTTACCCAACACAAAATTAAATATATCAGCTAAAGGATATTCACTCTTTATTCGTTTCATAACTACTAATAAAATCGGATGGAGGAAAACCCGAAATATGGCAAAAAAGATAAACCTCCATCCGCAAACAAAAACAAGAATTTAATCAATATAAGCAAAAACCACACATTTCGGATAGCATTGCAATACTAAAAGGGCAAATCATCTCGTCTTTCAGGCTGAACAGGTGCAGGTGATGGAGCAGGTGCAGGTGCTTGTGCTGGTTGCGGCATATCTATCTTAAAGCACCCAACTTCATTGTAATATTTTCCTTGGTATTCTCTTGCTCTGATTTCAAGATGGGCAGTAATGGTATCACCCTCTTTCAATTGAAGATCACACAGGTTGCCCATTACATAGAAATACACCTCTTTGGCATACATGGAACCAATTTCCTCAACGAGATAATTTCTCTTCTGCCAAGGATTACCTGCCTTACTTGTACCAGCCTGTAACTGACCTATTTTCTTTACTTTACAATTTAATACTAAATCCATTTTTTTTTATTTTTTATATTTTTCCTCCTTAATCTTATCCAATTCTCTCATTGCGGACAGCCTTCTTTTGTGAGCGTCCACCCTTATCCAGAAAACTTTCCAGCTAACTTCCTTACCGTTAGTGGTGTTCTCTTTAAGTATCTTGCCACATTTTAAAATCTCGTTGACAAGATAATCATACCGTTTTTTATCATAGCAATATCTCATGCGACAAAAGTAATATTAAAAAATAAACTAATACAGAAAACAATAATAAAAATTGTTAATCACACAGTTAATTCTTCCTCTTCCTCTTTCGACAATGCTTCCACGTCACCATCTTCACCTTTAGGAAAATACAGTTCGTCAAGATAATTGCTTGCTTCACTCTTTTCAGTGAAACTCTTTATAACACTCCCCCGTTTGCTAACAACACGGTAACTAATATTATCCTCTGCTACAACTTTATAACAATTTAAATCATCCACATCTACAACATCTGGAGCATTATCATCAATACGCATCATGCTTAATATATGAGAATACTCGTTCACCTTCACCGTACAGGAAAAAACATTAGGAACTGGTTCTACTAGCAATCCGGCATTTATCAATGAATCAAAAACAGAACGCCTAGGCTTATATTTCAGTTGCTTCCTTATAAACTTCAACGTTATCATATTATCTCCCCTCTGTGCGGATAATACACACAAACGTAATACCCGTAACGCATCAATACTACATAGAGGCGAAAGGTACTTGTACAACTGGACAGGAGTAAATTTATGGTAATAATCAGACACTCCCTCTTCCTCTATTTCCCTTACACGCCTTTCCCTTTCTTTATTCCTTACCGTCAAATTAGTGGCTTTCCTTACCGACATAGACTATCCTTTCCATGTATCGTTTTCCTTTATCCATTTACGTTCATCATCACTAAGATCGCCTGTTGATTCACGATGATATACACACTTGTTGCATAACCCTGCCTTGGCACGGACACACTTGTCGCAATCGTATGGAAAAAACGCTATGGTGGTCTTGTCGTAGAAATCTTCACCAGCATCATCATCAGAAAGCCAACCTTTGAACTTTGCAAGCATATCAAGTGCACCTTTCACATCCTTAAAATCAGCAGTATCTATATCAGAACGCTTTAGGAAACTTTCTATAAGGCTTATCGCATCTTCAAATTCAAGGTTGTCCTTGTTTATCAAAGTCTTTGTCTTTTCCTTATTCTCCCCTTCCAATACACGCCTCATGGATGGTGTCACATAATCGGAAGCAAGCATGGAAGATTTGGCATAATTGACAATCTGGGTTATCCTTGGAGAGTTCACCCATTGCTTGGCTTTCATAAGCAAAGAACGCTCTGACATACCCTCGTCAACAACGTGTGTTGCCTTGTAAAACAAGACAGGATTGGTATCTATGACATAAGCGGACGCAGCCCATAACTCCATCTCATTCGCATCATCAATATGCTTTGCTATATCAATCTTCTTCTGTTTTTCATCGTCAACAAGAAGATTGTTACTAAGGGGAAGTTTACCCCATCCTTTATTCAAACCCATTACCTTTCCTCCTTTATCCTAAATTTTATCTCCCTTACTCTCTCGTCAAGTTCAGAAGAATATTTAAAAAGATTGTATATGCTACTCCTGTCAATACATAGGAAATCAGAAATTTCAGACATACTTAAACCCATGTCACGCATGACACAGCACACAAGAGCACGGTTCATCACAATATCATGCTTCCTGCTTTTCCTGTTAACATCAGTATCGGAGAGTCCGCTTGCCGCTAGAACTCTCCTAAAAATCAATGCGTTGTCAGCCTTTTTTCCCATTTTTCACATTCTCCTTGTCCACTATCAATTGCATTATATCAGCGTAACCAGCCAAGTCAACCATATTGTCACGCTTTTTATGGAATCCCTGTCTGCATAGCTTTACAGCTATCTGTACAGCAACACAGTCATAAGGAGATAATTCCTTTCCGGTAATCAAAGAAGCCATCTTGGAAATGTTTTCAAAATTGACTACTGCATCGCCATAGTCAGACTGTCTGCTGTTGTTACGGATATCCTTTGCCTCATCAAGGATGCTTCTCTCTTTAACATGATCAACATAAGCAATACAATCCGAGAAAAGAATATACTCTTTACCTTGGTCATCGGCACAAAGAAACTTTTCACCATTCTCAAAACAGTATTTAACAGTGACAAATTTGCCGAACACATTTGACTTGCTTACAGAATCTTCACCGTGATGTGAAATGTATTTATCACGGTTTATAATTTTCACCCTGCTATTCAACGTAACTCCCATCATAACAAATCACCAACTTTTATGTTATCCGCATCCTTCTTATCAGAAAAGAAAATACGATCATACTTCGTTTCACCAAACTCAACAAACATGGCTAAGATAAAATACTTGTTCAGCACACTATCATAACCCTTGTCGTAAATTTTGTTTATCTTTTTTGTTTTCATCTCTTTTCGCATTTAATATCCATACTGTCACCTCCCATCATCATCTTCAACGTACATGTATTGGACATAAGTTCAACAACCTCGTATCTTACATACTCATATCCATCAACATAACATGTAATGGTTTTACCAGATATATCATAAGTACCGTAACCATTTCCAAAATAGCCCCTTCCTACATAAGTACCATCCTGATTAAACTTAGCGTAAGTAGGTCTTATCATTGGATACCATCTACCATCCACTTTTACCTGAACAAGTTCCCATGTGCCGATAATAGCATCCTTGTATTCATCATCCTTATCATTGGAACAACTACACAACCCCAATAACACTATTGAAAAAATAGCCGAAAATAATAAAAATTTCCTTCTCATTTGCCTAAATTATTTGTGGAACCAAAACCTCCATCGCCCCTATCCGTTGAATCAAGGCTTTCAACCTCAACAAATTCAACCTCAATATAATTACTGAAAAGAAGCTGAGCAATCCTCTCCTTGGCGGCAATATAGAAAGGCTCTTTCTCAAAACTCTTCACTATAACACCGATACAACCGGTATAGTCACAATCAATAACACCATCCAACACATCAGCGTCATGATACTTCCCGTCAACGCCAATAATACCTTTCAGAGAAAATCCGCTTCTCGGCTTGATAATAGCCTTCATATTTGATGGCATCTGAATGGCTATACCAAGTTTAATCAGATTACGACCTTTTCTAATCAACGTGTTGTCAGGAACATACAAATCATACCCGGCAGCACCATCAGTTTTTTTTTCGGGAAGAACTGCATCCCGTCTTAATTTTAAAAATTTTACTTGATTCATTTTTTATTTATTTTTGGCATTAATATACGATCTTACACCAAATAAATTTTGATAACTTTTAGTTATAAATGCCATAATTATTTTGGTGCTAAGGTAAGAATAAAATGCCATACTACATTAAATATTTAGTTATAAATTGTAAATATTCGGTTCTCTAAAATTATGAGAACCGAGTATATTTCATTAATGCTTTATACATTTAATCTTAAATTCTTCACTGCCAATTTTCATATTTAGTGTACATGAATTTGAATTAAGTTCGATAATATCATATCGTACATACTCTTCACTTCAATATAGCAAATGATAGTGTTCCCAGAAATTTTGTAAGTACCAGATCCGTTTCCAAAATACCCTCTTCCATTATAAGTACCGTCAGAATTAAATGTTGCATAAGTCCGTCTTGGTATAGATGTCCATCCTCCGCCAAATTCTATTTGGGTCAATTCCCATGTGCCAATAATAGCATCTTTGTATTCACTATCATCATCATCGGAACAACTACATAACCCCAATAATACTATTGAAGAATATGACTATCCGCATAATTCCCCAAACAACATGCTGCCACGCCTTCGAGAAACTAATGCTAATTTATTAACAGTTACAGTTGTCTTACAACCGTGAACCTTGTTCCAATTTATATCTCTTAATGCAGCATAACCATTACTACTTCCACTGATAAAACAAACAATACCATTGAACTTAACCTTGTCAAACATGGTAAACATTGCTCCGCTTTTTGAAGGTTTACCACCGTTAAGCCAATAAGAAGCACTAGCACTTCGTCTTACACCGCCTTTACTGAATTTCTGCATATGCAATATCCTACTATGCCTAGGTATGAACCTTATTAAATGATGATTGCAAAGCCTACTTGTATTAAGATTACCAGTTATGCAATAAGCATCGTTGTAATGCTCCTTAGACAAACCTAACTTAATCCTCTTGTACTTAGTAATATAACCATAAGTAATATTCACATTGCTGAACCTACTCTTCAGTTCTTCATACAAGAACCACCTCATCGTACTCATTGCACTCGCATCCCTAAATGACTTTCCACGATTAACATTCAATGTTATTTCACCTGAATGGTACTTTTCATGACAAGTCTTGCAAAGTGTAACCAAGTTGTTAGGAGCATTGCCACCTGTTTTCCCGCTCTCAATATGATGAACCTGCAATACATCATCCTTGCTTTTTCCCTTGCAATGTTGACAAATGTGATTGTCCCCGGACAATACATATTCCCTTACATTATAAGAATCAAGTTGTTCCCCCATCTGATATTCAGAGCTTTTAATGTCTGGATTTTTAATCTTCTGCATGTCAAATGCAGCCACCTCCACATTAACCTGTTTCACAGGTAACAATTTGTGGATTAAACTGACAATCCTTACATGTGAGTCAATCTTTTGTCTGATTGAGGGTGCGAGCCACCCTTCTTTAATCCTTCTATTGTCAAACCTTGGTTTCCTGTATCTTGTTTTCCTAAACCTTCTGCTCCTTCTCAACATTCTTCTATCAGAAAGTAGCTTAACAACATCATTCCTTAGTTCGGCATTCGCTGAAAAAAGTTCTTGCTTATCAGTTGTTGCAGAAACACCAATATGTTTGCTTCCACAGTCAATACCTAATGTTATGTGCTGTTTATATCCATAGCTTCCATTTATCAGTTTAATGGTAAACACGTCCTTTCTGTATATGACAGCCATTCCCTGTTTCAAGAGAAGTCTTGCTTTTCTCTCTGAACATGGCATTACTGGTTCATTATTTTTATTAAGGACATATACCATAAGTTTATTAGTTTTTCTTCAGTTAAGTTATTCCATTGTATATCTCTAATTTTTAAGTATTACGGCAGCTAAAATAGAGCTGCCCAGGACTTCTCCCGTAAGTTACCCATCGCCAAGGTTATGAAATGGTTTCAGTTGTCAGCAACACCGTTCCTTTAGGTTCTGTTTAATCACTGACCGAAGAGGTTGGGACTTGGATAAACATCCCAACGTTCCTATACATTCATTTCTAACGTAGCACAGATTGTACCTGTGATTAGGCTAATCTGCTTACCCATCAATCACCCTTTGGGGATGATTGCGGATAGTCAAATCCATTTCGTTCCTCCGTATTCAATCTGAATGCAGCCTCCCTAGCCTGATCCTTCGTCCTATACAACTCTATTTTTTCAAACATACGACCATCATCACAGTCATACGTACACAAGGTGACAGCCCACATATTACCACGTGGAGAATAGAAATACTTACCGTAATCCTTTCCCATCACCTTACCGTCAATCCTTATTTCTCCTTTATTAGCCATAATACGCCTTATTTCCTCACACCAAACTTTTTCCTAAACTCATCAATAGAGCACGCTATTCGCTGACCAAGATGGTCTACATACAAAACAGCATCTTTAATCATTCGGTCATTCTCGGCAAGCATGTGGATAACACTGTCAACGACACACTCTTTGCCACTACTTAATTCAACATACTTATTACCCATGACAATGCAGTCTTTTTCCTTCAAAGGAACAATACGTTCAATCTTGCTTTCGCGATATTTTTTCAGCTTTTCAAAGAACTCACGGTGCATGACACGCTCATTCTCATCCATCACATAGTAAAATTCACAGCAAATATCATGAACATCCTTTACCGTATTAATCTCATCAAGCTTGTCAATCACATTCTGCAATGCGTCAAAGAAATTCACATCATGCTCATCCAACGCTTCTTCCATCATTCTGTCAATGGAAGCAATAGCCGCGTTCTTGAAATCAATATCGTCACAACGAAATCCCAAAGAGATATAATTACGCAAGGAAAGAAGATTTTCCTTAAAATAAGTTTCTACCTGAATATCCATTCTCTAAATTTTTTAATGTTAATACTATCAAAATTATTAATAACAGCATCTCCGATATCATCGTTATGCTTCAATCCAAAAGACAGGCCAGGGTATTCCCACCATCTCGCAACACGTCCTTTGTCACCCCACAAAGATATAGCTTTATTATCAAAGTCGGGGAATAAAATAACATTTTTTGGCAATTTATTCCCAAGCTGGTTCATTCCGCCACAAGCGGTCCATATAAAACCGTTGCCAAAAGCCATAGAAGCTATTATGGCAGTTTTCTCCGATTCAACCATACAAGTTATCGCATCGCTACAATAATCCCCTAAAAACGGCTTAAAAAAGCCGCTATAGGTAAACCCTTCGCCCGTAGTAAACTTCCTGAAAGCATGGGTTTCCTTCTTCCTATGACCATTCACCCCATATCTTATCCTGTTATCATGACATACGTTACCATCCTTATCAGAATACCAGAACACAGCGGATTCCCTTCCAAGACATCCTACCTTATACCTTGAAAATACATCATTCACGGAATCAACACCGAAAACACCTGAAAGGTACTCGTACAAGTTATTACCCTTCCAATGCCCGGCATCGCTAAGCCTGTCAACATACTTCACATCAACAAACCTTGATTCCTGCTTCCCGGAATCATACTCCCTCTCGTAGAAATCCTTCAAACTCATCCTGCAACCGTCCGGGCTTGACAGAATCCTAAAAGCATCAGAAGCACTACTGCAACCGGGAAGATAAGATACAAGAAAGTCAAACACGTTGACAGAATCACCTCCCTGCTCGGTAACGGTGATACTGCCTGACTTGTTCATATAGAAAACCAGCTTGTCCTTCCTGCTATGGCTCTCCAGATTTATCCTGGCAGGTAAAGTCCACCGCTTACCCCTACGCCTTAAAGGAAGCCCAAGCACGGTATCAAGATTGGCAAATATATATTCATAATCAATAGAACCCATATTACTTAAAATTATGCCATCCCTGTTTCAAATCCCTAAAGAAATCGCTTAATGTATAACGATAATCGTCAGGATATCCCAATGAACTTGATAGGCATGAAACATACCCGTAAGGTTTTTTACCGTCACTCCACCTGTACATCATCTCAGTAGGAACCATAAACACAAGAAGAACAAATACAATGTCAATGTATATGAGAAACATGACAAAACGAACAAAGCATCTCATAATCATTCCTCCACATCCCCTAAAAGAAGTTTCTTTGCATAACGCAACGCAAACTCCCAATTGTAATAAAACGTACCTAGCAAATCAAAAAACAGGCTATACACGGAATCCTTGTCACCATCGGGAACGGAATACATGATATCATCCATCATACGGATATCATCACTGAACCTGGCATTCTTTGTCGTATAACGCCACAAACCGCCAACGGCAAGTATCTTGGCGTGTTCATAAACATGACCGTCAATGGAATATACATCACAAACGTAATCATTAAACCAATCCTCATTGTCCAGCACACCACTAACAGGACTTGCCGACAAAATCATATTAACAAACACACCAAAATGACAATACTGCTCTATCTTACCCGAATCATTGTCAAACTCAACCTTGAAAGCATCCTTGCCGCTCTCATTAATACTGCAAACCATGTCACTTACGTAAAGCGTCTTTAACCACTGGCTGAAATTATACCTTTTCAAACCAGTCCTGTTACGAGCTTCATTTATCGCACACTGGGCATCAGACACACATGCATACCAATCAGAAGCCACACGAATACTTCTATCAAATAAAACAATCTCTTTATTATCCATATACAATAAAATTTTTCAGCAAAAATACATATTAAAGTAATATGGCAAAAAAAATAACGGTTAAACAATGTTAAACAGACAACCTATTATCTTTCCATTTTTTAGCTTTCAACAAACCAACACGGACAGCTTCATTGTTATTCCATTTAAAAATGTCACACATAAGAGATATATATTCATGAATCTTATCTCTATACAACAACTGTTCTTCTGTTGCGTGTTGCCAATCTGTTGTTATACCACATTCTTCTTTTATCATAGTGCACAATAAAGACATAGCTTTTGAGAACCGGCTTTTATTGGAACAATTATTATACAGCGCACCAGTCATTTCCTTAAATGAATCACCGCTATCATTACGATATTCAAGAAGTTTGTCGAATAACCATTCATACACCTCAACTTTTAACTTTGGATTTATAGCCAACGCCAAATCCAAGAATAAAAAAGGATGAATCCATGTATGATGCCCTCTACCCCTTCCACTGATAATAGCAGTACCATACTTTTTTTCTAACTCTACAATAAACTCTCTTGTATTATTGCTTTGCCGCCACTGATAAAAATTAAATTCAGGAAAACCATTATTAATTCTCCAAGCATTACCAGCTTTAACCAAATCGGTAGCAGACAAAAATTCACTTTTGCTTTTTTGGGAAATCTCATGCCCAAAAAGAATTCTTTCCATTTCAACTTCTGTTTTCATAATAAAAGTGTTTTAAAATACAATGCAAATATACATACTATTTATTATAAAAGCAAATATAAAACACTTTTTTTCAAAAGACATTTATTTATTATAAAAAAAACATCACTTTAAAACGGCAAATCCTCCTTCATTATATCATCAGCCTGTTGCAGAAGGTATTCGTCAGGATTATACTTCCGTCTTAGGACAATCTGGAACATTCTGTTCCTGTTCTCATCCCACGCGGAAGTGACGGAATAGCCTTCCTGGCGTATCATGTCAACCATCTTTCTCTTGCTGTAAGGTCTTACACCACAGTCAATACAATATGCACTGTATTTCACATACAGGTCACGGTCACGGATAGCCTCAAGTTCAATTCCCCCATCAGCATCATACCCCGAATCGTAAAGATAGGACAGGACACTGTTGGAATCACGTCTTGCGTTCTCCGTAACGGATTCTATCGTATAACTTCTCGTAAACTCACCCTTGTTCTTCACAAACCGTCTTGCACCCTCTATTATCCAGTTGATAATGGCAGCCGATTCCTTTGACAGCTTCATCGGAAGAGATCTGTCCTGTTCCGATTCCTTGAACACACGATAGAACGGGATGACAAGAGAACGTCTGAAATGACCATAAGTCTGGTCCGAAACGGAAGGCATCTTGTTAAGGTTGGCCATGAAAGGCGGCATCATGTCGGCAAGGAAAGGCTCACCGAACGGAAGGCGTGCCATAGTAGGCTCACCGGATATGAACTTCTTATACTTTCCACCGCTCACATCCTTCCCACCCATCTCGGAAGCATAGTTGAGCAGCTTGCCGTTTATCATAGCTATATTGTACTCGCACGTAGACTTGTCACCCGACAGGTCAGCCATCTCCATATATGACACATTGTCTTTCCCCAGGGCATTGACAACAGCGTCAAAGAACACCGACTTACCGTTACTACCACAACCGAGAAGGTAACACATCTTCTCCATCTTGATCTTCTTCCTGTCAACAAAAGCACACCCCACAAACTCCTGTAAGGCATCCTGTGTATCCTTTACAGGGATCACATCGTCCAAAAACTTCTCCCACAACGGGCTGCGCGCCAACGGGTCATAATTGATATTGATACGTATGCACGATTCTATCATGGGCGAGAAATCGAACGTTTCCATCGTTTCCGTGTCAAGGACACAATTGTCAAACGTGATGAAGTTACGCTTGGGATTGAATATCTCATGCGTCACGTTCTTTACGATGGTACGGTAGAAACGCTCGCTCGTATCGGTCATGTACAGTTCGCTAAGACCGTTTATCCGGCACAAATCCATACACAGGCGCATCAGATCGTCCTTCATCACGGGAACGAATATCTTACCGTCAAAAGCCATGATGGAACCGCTCCTGTGCCGCCTGAAATTGCACTCCCTGCACGCATCGGCTATGTCCATCTCGACCATAGCGGATATGGAACGCTTCCACTCGCCTTCATCCCTGGCTTTACGGAAACCTCGACCACCACCCTTGTCCGCCAGCTTGCCCATAACGGAATCAAGGATGTATTCATAAGAAGCCTTTGCAGATTCAGCGACAGTCATCTTCCCCTCCTTTCTCTACCGATTCTACCTTTCTCTACCGATTCCCGGTCAGCCCGGTCAGCCCGGTCAGCCCGGTCAGCCCGGTCCACAACCTTCCCGAACCTTACAACGGGATACAGGTCATAATCGTCCGTTGATATGTCCGGGCGTGCGTCCATATCATCAAGAGAAGAGTACACGTCCGCTATGTGCTCCAGTTTCCTGCACACGATGGAATCACGTCTTATCCCGTAATACTCTATAAGGTCAGCCATGTACTGTATGGTAATGTCCTTGAACCATGTGAACGCATCGTCACGTGTCTTTGCACCGTCACAGCAGGTATTGAACGTGTACCCGAAACGCCTCATCTTCACGAAGTAGCTGTTCCGCCACAACGACACCGACTTGTCCATCTCGCTCCCTGCATTGCGTATGGCGGTGACGATGCTTCCCGGCATGAGCGCGCACCGTGAAACGCGAGCGGCGGAAGGCTTCCCGTTCGCCCCGGTCCCATCCACCATATCCACATCGGGCACGAACCTTAGATCATCCACGCTCCTTCCGCCCACAACGGACGTGTCATGCCGCATGAGATAGTCGGCATCCACGATATGCCCGTACTGCCTTACCTGGCCCTCACACCACGAAGCAAATCTCCTTAACGACCGTTTCCACTCGGAAGGAAGCACATACCCGTACCTTGCACATATCTCCGCTATATGCTTCCTGTCCTTCTCCCATTTTCTCTTCATCTTCCTCCCGTTCTCCAACACCTCACCCTCCACGCTGACACCGGCGACCAGTGCAGCCATAGACTTTGCAGTTAAAGGTACGGGCACGCGCCTGATGAATGACTTTTCCGACACGAACACAGCCTTTGTTCCGTCCTCCAGAGGCTCGTCAAGTTTAATACAGCAGTGACGGTCCCGGAAGCTGACGAGCGTAACCCACCCGAACAGCCGTGTCTGAACCCTCATGCCCTTGTACCAACGCTCCCTGTCGGGCATTGCATCGGACAGGCATATGACACGCCTTGATTCGGGCAACCTAAGTTTAATCTCTATTTCTTCTTCCATCTCTACACACACATTTTACTTGATTTCACCTGCAAATATAGCGCAAAAAACAACACGAAAACACATAGTTAAATTAATTAACTGCAAATGTTTACGTGATTAACAAATGCGTGTCAAGAAAGATAGTTTATCTTTCTTTACACAAGATTTTTTACTTTCACGCCCACAGTACGTTTTGAAAAGGAAAAGTAAAAAATGTTGATTGTTGTTATTTTTTATTTTTGTTATGATTTTTCTCATTTTAGTTAAAATGATTTAACTATAATTTTTTATTTACTTGCTATTTTCTACGTTAAGAAATGTAAAATTAACTTAATTTAACATAAAATAAAAAATCTCAACATCGATAGTTGCATATGCAACTAATTGATTTGGGGAAATTCGTAAAAAACCTACGAAATTCGTTGTTTTTTCGTAGACTTCGTAAACCCTTCGTTTTTCAACACTTGTCAAAAAACTCGCAAAAATTAGTGGTTAAATGGCTGAAAACAAGCTATTTAGTCGTGTCAAAAAAAATTTAATCGTAAATCTTTGAAAATTTACCCTCTATTAATGTGCATATTAAATGTTAAAAGTAATATATATATACAAAATATACATACACGTACACCTTACATGCTCTATTACAATACATATACATACACAATAAATACATAACACATACACATAAATACACCAAAACTGCATACGTAATTTAGTATAGATACATATCAAAACGACGAAATCAACGAAGAATACTGTAAACCAATAACTTATACTGCAAAAAAAGACATAAAAAATGCAACCACACCTACGAAACACACCAAAAAACATACGATTTTCGTAACTTTTTATGTAAAGATTTATCCGATTTTGTTGAAAACTACCGAAAATACACATCCAAACCGAAAAATCAGCCATACAGGCAAAATTTGGGGAAAAAAATTTTCAGAAAAAAATTTATCCGAAGCGACACACCCACGAAGAAAAGTCCAGGAAAGGGGGTATGCCACTGATTTACAGGTAGTTACTAGCTACAATCATCCTAGATATACACCATTTGTAAATAAAAAGAAATTTTTTTCTACGACTACAGAATTTCGAAATCTTTACATCTGAAATCTTTACAAATGACTTCTACGAAAATTTCGTAATTGCCTCTCTTTCAGACACTTACGAACAAATTTAACATAAATTAACATTGAAAAATATTGAAATTAAACATAATATTAAGCTAAAATAGGTCTTGCATGGCCGGGTCTATTAATGTTGTGCAATATTAATTTAAAATATGTATATAAACTGTATTTATTTTGGAAAAAACGGGCTTAATTTATAATGAATGTTAACAAAATATACAAACTAATCAAAAACGCTGTATGTTTGCAGTGTCGTAATGACAAAGCGCTATATGACGTATTGAAACAGCTTGCTATAGTGACAGTATAGTACAGATCCGCGAACCGGGGAATAAGCGGAATATAAACAGCGGTATTGTTAGCCACGATGCAGAGGCACGAGTTTTACTTGATAATGGAGATAGTAACTTAGTGCGATAATTGTAATGTAGCTGTCATAATAGTGGTAACGGTTACAAGCCCGTATAGATACAGAGTACAATTAAAAACAATATATAACATGAGTAAAGAATACAAACTTACTGTAGAATTCCGTAATGGTTATTACGGAAAAACGAAAAAACAAGCTATAACCGAATTTAAGCGTAATTTTGGTAGTTTTAGAGGTTTTGTCAAGAAAGGATGGGAAATAAATTAACGATTATGGAAAGATACGATTATTTGGAAGCAATTAAAGAGGACGTTTTGAACTATATCAACGAAAACAATATAGTAGTAACATCCGAAAACCGGGATGAAGTGGAACAGGATCTTAACGATACATTGTTTGCTTATGATGGTGTAACTGGAAACTCTTCAGGATCTTATACGTTTAACTCGTGGGAGGCGGAAGAAAATTTATGTCACAATTGGGAGCTGCTATGTGAATCGTTAACGGAATTCGGATATGATATGAGCTACCTGGAGAATGGTCCGGAGGCGTGCGATGTTACGATACGCTGTTACCTGTTAGGTCAAGCGATTTCTGAAGTGTTGGACGAAGTGGAAACGGAAGAAGAAGAATAAAACGCGCATACAGAGGTAAATAAGCCCCTGTACCGAAAGATCTTCAGTAAATTAAATGGATTATATAATTTAGGGAAACAAACGAATAACGGACAATTTAAAATATTTATAAAGTTATGAAAACGAAAAAATTATCTTACAATGTGACAAAATGTTACGTAGAAAACGGAATAACCTACAAAATGAACGTGCGTATAAGTTTGGGTGACTGTTGCAAAAATGGTGTATGTGATTGGAGTATCACGGCCGACATTTACGAAAAACGTAGGAACGGGCGTTTCGTTTTGTGTGCTAGTGGTTGTTGCCATGAAGAAATACTCAAATACTTTCCACAGTTTAAAACGTTTATTGACCTGAATTTGTGCAACCATTACGGGCAACCAATGTATCCCGTTGAAAATGGAGCATATCACCTGGTAAACAGCGACAAGAAAAAGGCAATAAACTACCTACGTATCACCGAAACAGAATACGATATATTACGTAATAGTACAGAGGATATAGGATATTTTAAATACCTGTTATATACCCTGGGAATCGTTGACCGCTGGGAAAAAGAAAGTTTGAAAGCTATAAAGCAATTGGAAGCATTGACGGGTAACACATGGGAAAACCCGTATAAACCCGAAAATGAACATTTTGCATTAAAATTGACGGACGAAGAACGTACACTGACTGAAAACAGGATCAAAGGCGGATATTATACCGGTGAAGCTATACAGGAACGGCAATATCAGAAAAAACGTGAAGAATACGAGAAGAAACGCAATGAAATAATTGCAGACTGTGAAAAAGAAATACAAAAAGCGGAAAACAGAAAGCTGGCTATGTTAGCCGTTCTTGACGCCGGGCTTTCCCTTAAAAACGCGATATACTACAATCATAGCAATGAACTTGTATTTAATTGGAATGATCACGAAGAAAAAGTAACGCAAGAACAATTTGACGAATTTATCAAAACGGTTGACAAAACTAAACTTCCTAAAAATATAACCTTTAAATTAAAATAATAATGAGAACGTTTTTTACACAAGTGGAAACAAGGTATCGGGCGATTAAAGATTGCCCGTTTGCCCCTGCAAGAATAGCCAAGGTTTTTGGCGGTTATATGTGTTTTGAAAGCGAGAGCGATTATAGAGTTTGGAAAAATCAAAAGTAATAATTTTAAACAATTAAAGCGTGATATGATCGAAACATTAATACTATTAGGTTGCCTGTACCTATCAATACGGGTAACCGATTACATAGAGAACCAAAACAAACAATAACAATTTAAAAACGTAACATTATGGACATATCTAATTTGCTTGCAATGTATATACGCAATACGCGGGAAATCAACATGGCTGCAAGATTGCATAATTAAGAAGGCAAACAAGGGCATACAGCCATCAATAGAACATCCGGCAAATTGTAGCGCAATGAAAACTATAATCAGAGAAGCCGCCAAACTGTTATATAAGTACGACGGGATAACACCCACTAGACAGGAAAAACAGGAAGCGGCCCGGGAGCACGCCAAATATATTTTAGAATGTGTGCAATACTCCATTCAGAAACGCCAATAGATGGCAAAATAAAGCCCTGTAATGAAAGATATAAACCAATACCGATATATCACCCATAAAAACCAAAACACTATGATACGAGTAATCATTGAGAACCCGAAAACAGGTAAAAGCTATATATGTAAATCATATAGCAAATAAGTTACACCGATACACGACTTACTAGAACTAACTATCACGGAAACACCCCTAGACGGGCGTACACGATACGCAAAACAGTTACCCGTATTCAATGCGGATATATTGGCGGAACTTACCTATTAATCAATCAAAAAAAAACAATATAATTATGATACAATTTACTATTAACAGTTTCAGCAATGGAATATCAGGCCGCCCGTACAACTCGATCAAAGACGCAATACAAGACGGTGTTGGTGCAACGATTAGAGAGCAATTAAGCCTTTACAATGATCTATAAAACATAATGCGGCAATGAAAAAGGTACAAGCTAAAAACCAATTACAGGAAGCAATTGAAAAATTGAACAATATTATAGAAAATAAAACGGGTGTATTTCAGAAACCGATAATTCCAGGCGATTGCCCTACGTTTGACGAAGGAACGGCAAACTATGTTAGGGAAAGACTGGAATCGTGTGTATTGCCAAAACTTGATGAATTATCTAAATTAATAGTATTATGAGAAAACAAAATTTACAAAAAGAATTATCTCCTATTTTTGACAATGAAAGTATTAAGATAGGAACGTTTAAAGCTAACAGAAGTATTGATACATTGGATCTTATCAAGGAAAATATCAAGTTTTGGAAAAGCTATGACGGGCACAAACTACCTGATAAACAGGTTAAACGAGCGTATTATAACGGCACCAGGACACAAAACATAATCAAAATGTACATAACGCCCGAATTGATTAAGTTTGTAAGAGAGCACGCAAACGACTATAATACGTTAAAACGAAAAGACGTACCTAGCTGCATAACTATTGATCGTAGGCGGAATGAACGTTATTTTTCCGTATTTATTGAAAAATTTGGGGAAATAAGTTTTGAAGGTTTTCCCATTACTTCCTAAATCATATTTGAACAAGTAATGAAAGTGATTAAAGTAATTAGAGTTTTAAAGAGAATACTAACCGATTCAGATATTATAGACCTGTACGGTCTATATTGTGAATTTTACAAAAATATATAATAATATGGAACGTCAAATATTAGATAACATTTTGCGTAACTTATTGGTTGCCGGGAACATTGTAACCGTACCGTTTGAACAAATGAGAGAGATACGCAAGGAATTGGACCGATTTGTTAAGCCTATACAGATAGAGATTATCAAACTGTTTCATTCAGGGAATTAAGATAAAGCGGAAATAATGTGAAATATTTTCCCGGTATGTAGAACAACAAACAGAGCGACACTGTTACCGTGAGAATTTTTGACTTAAAAACGAAATAAAAGAAACGGCAATTATACGCGGATATAAGGTATTCATTGATCATGTGTTTAGATAACATATTGCCCTAATATTGCAATGAACTATCACTAACTTGTGAGAACGAAAAACTCCTAAACAATTACACAACTAATGGAATCATATAAACGACTATGTAAGGCGTTACGGAAAATTCATTGAATACGTGCGTTATAGTAACATTATGGCACATGAATACAGGCTACCAATATAATGCTCTAGTGTCGCACAAAGTAAACAGCTATCCTGGTATGGGGAACAACAAGCGGATCGCCACCGCTACCGGGAACAAATACTAACTTAAAAACAAAAGAATATGGGAACGAACAAACAACTAAGTATTAAGCAAATTATTTGCTTTAACATTATAGCAGCCGAAAAAGTTGCCGGGGATGTGTGTCAAGGTCTTGCCATCAAGCTGGCGAAAGCGTTTATATACGATAGCCGTGATATTGATGCCGATGAAATCTCATACATTAGCCAACAATGCGAAATTGCGCTTCAAAATATATCCGAATTAGGGCTTACAGAAGCCAAGAACAATGAAATGAATAATATAATAGCTAAATATAATGAGAACGAACAATAAACAATACATCCTGGAAGGACGGAAATGGGATGTGATAGAGAGTATTGACGGATATTTTTCCGGGGAAAAGAACGGAGTTATCATACAAGGAACGACAATGAGTGATCTGTATGAAAAATGTAAATCTTTTGATATAGCTTCGGTTATGGAGAAGATTAATACGGGTGTAGATCTGAACGACTGGGAAAAACGCTTAATAAAAGTTAATAAAAAGTTGTTGGAAAACCAATAAACTATATATTTGCCGTATGAGAAAGAAATACGTAGCATATTATAAGGGATGTAGAATAGAGGTCACAGGAGAAAAAGACTTCATGTACCGAATAATAAAAGGTGAACGGATGGATCTCTTTGTAGATATGTTTTATAAGTCCACATCTGATGCGTTAAAGGGCGCAATGAGGTGGGTGGACAATAATGTTATAAAGGAGTGAATTTATGCTTTTTGGAATTGTTTTTACTATGATAATGAGGGCTATATGTGGAAATATGTTGGACGATTGATTATTGTCATTGCATGGCTTATTGTGTTACAGATTTTATCAGAATGTTAAACGTTTGTGTATATGAATAAAGAAGAATTTAAATCAAAGAAAAAAATTCTCAATTCAAATATAGAAGAATTGAAGAACGAAATGATAAAATTAGAGAAGGAGTACATTGAATCCAATGCGAAGTATCCTATCGGAAGCAAGGTGTGTATTACTACTAATGAATCAAAACGATATGCCTATGTCAAGGATTATAGGATTAATTCTCTTGACAATATTGAACCATTGTTTAACAAGGTGAAGAAAGATGGAACCATGTCGGAGATGGGCTTGTATGTTAGTCTTACGAACGCTACGATAGAACTGGTAAAGGAGTAATTTTTGTTTACGATGATAGGAAAGGTGGAAGTAGGAACCCTTGACATGGGCGAACTGTTTGAACACAGGGGTGTGATATATGAGGTCTTATACAAAACGGATTATTGTGTTCGTTGCCAATACCCTAACGACAAATATCGTTACAGGGATATATGGAAATATCTATATACCGAATTTAGTTTATGGACAAAAGTTAATAAATTATGAAAACACTGGTTTTTGATGTAATGCTTGACGGGCGATTTGTACGTACATTCAGATACCAATACTGCCCGTTATTCCCGATAGACGAACAGGAACTGGAGAAGTTTGTCACCGACAGGCTTCCTACATTGAAAGGTAAAGATTTTAAAATAGTATTTTGATATGAAACAGACAGTAGAAGAAGCAGCGAAGGAAAATATCCTATTTAATCATAGGACAGTTGACAGAACTTTGTTTGGTAAAGATTTGGCAAAGTTTGGAGAGATGAATTTCGTTCAAGGTGCCGAATGGCAATCCAAGCAATCTCCTTGGATAAGTGTTAAGGAGCGGTTGCCGGAGCCTAACAAGGAAGTTCTTCTTTATGATAATAACCCCATCCGGCATTATGTCATAGGATGGCTGCGGAAAGATAAAGGATATAACAAAGGCATGTGGGCACTCTCCAATGGTTGGATTGAAGATAAGGATATAACCCACTGGATGCCGATTGATAAACCAATAACCGAGTAATTATGAATGAAGTAAACTTTAATGGAATGTTCGGACAGCAAGGTTGGATTTGTCCGAAGTGTGGAAGGGTATATTCACCTTTTACACGAATGTGTTTGTATTGCGGAAATAACAATTCCGAAAATACATTTACATCTGCAAATACACCTACAATAACTTTTGACGAGATACTCGAATCCAACAGGGATGTACTGGAACGAATTAAAGAGAAAGGAGATTGATTATGGAAATAAAGAACGTAGGACAACTTAGAAAAATCATAGAGAACCTTCCCGATGATTTTGAAATCGAGATGCGTGTCAGACGCAAATTGACGGATGAAGAATTGAAAAATTGCAGATACCCTTATCCTTACGATACAGAGTATTTAACTTTGGAGTTTGACGATATAGGCGTTTCTGACAAAGTATTGTGCTTGGGTGTAACTTCTAATGAATGAACGGTATGGAAGTAAAGAACGGAATAATAATAGACGGGGTGCTGCATGAATCATCAGAAGGATTTTGTAATGAATGTTCCTTATGCCAGGAATGCTCTAATCTTTTAGACGATAACTATTGTGCCTTACTCGATTTGGGAATAGGTCAGTGCTTTGTCAGTCGTGGAAAAGTAACGGATATTAAGATAGATAAGGAGGAATAATTATGGGATTTACAACACAGTGTTTTATACGCAAAAATACTGCTAATATTAGAAATATATTAAAAGAACTTGGCTATTATTGTAATCCATATTTAGGTTGGAATAATCTATTTACTTGTGTATTTGGAGTTAATTCGGTTTATTCATTGGACGATTATGATACAAATGGTCTTAAAGAAATATATGGTCTTATTGATTGCGGAACGAACGAGGAACTTTTCCTAGCTATCGCTGCATTGAGGGATGATACAGACAAGAACCAATGGTTTACCGATGGGGATTTATGGTTTAAATGTGGTGATGAAGTATGTAATGAAGGTAGAAAAATCCACAAAGCTACCGTAGACGAATTGATTGAACATTTTAAAACAGAGGAGGAACAATGAAAGCAAGAATAAAAAGAAAGATTCAAAAAAGACCATTCCTATACAATGTAGGACAAGTTTTTAAGGCTTGTGATTGGCTTACTGAAATTCAGCGTGGAAATATAGTTTGGCATCGGTATCATTCATTCGGTACTATTACTAAACGTTTGTTAAAATAAATGATTAAACAATGAAAGCAAGAGTAAAATCAACAGGAGTTTTGGTAGATGTAACTCCCCAATTAAACATCAACTCTCAACATAACAATAATTATTTATATGTATGTGATAACATGGTTTACAGAGAATGCGAACTTGATTTCTTTAGTGAAACTATTGACTGGGAACAACGCAGGTACGAATTAG
>ERZ772870.372-NODE-372-length-49892-cov-25.651745_pt1 | contig 49892 bp, 38 predicted proteins | sample MGYA00511376_ERZ772870 | MGnify/ENA primary metagenome ERZ772870 (study PRJEB29015, sample SAMEA2737719) | human gut metagenome | biome: human gut; feature: human-associated habitat; material: faeces | place: China | collected 2012 ... | reverse complement strand
GCAGCAATACGATGTTGCTTATTGAATCGATTTACACAAAACTCTTGACACACCCTGCAGGTCCCGAAGAAGACGTATTTCGCGCATGAAAGTAAATAAGAAGACAAGAGGCTGCAAAGACAATGAGCAGCTTCTTTTGTGTTTGCAGGACGCTGATGGAATGCCGATTGGTCCATTTTGCTTGTGCAAAATCCGGACAGTTGCGCTATAATAAAGAACGGCCCGCGGCGGCATGGGACTGCAGGCGGAGCCTTGGGGAGGAAATAATAACATGAAAACTATCGGTCAGCTGGCAGATCTCTTGACGGATGCTGTCGTCATCGGGAATCGTGATACGGTCATCACGGGCATTGAGCATGATTCGCGCAAGGTGCAGAAGGGCACGCTCTTCGTCTGCATCCCGGGCGTCCATGTCGACGGCCACAAGTTCATCCCGCAGGCAGTCGCGGCGGGCGCAAGCGCCATCGTGACGACGCGCGAGGACGTCGAGGTGCCGGAGGGCATCGCGGTGCTGCGCGTCAAGGAGCTGCAGCCGGCGCTCGACACGATCGTGCCGTACTTCCACGATTATCCGGCGCGCAAGATGCGCGTCGTGGGCATCACGGGCACGAATGGCAAGACGACGACGAGTTACATCACGCGCGCTATCCTGCGCAAGGCTGGCTACAAGGTCGGCCTCATTGGCACGATCCAGATCATGATCGAGGATGAGGTGCTGCCAATCCACAATACGACGCCGGATGTCGTCGAGCTCCAGCACACGCTCGCGATGATGCGCGACAAGGGCATGGACTACGTCGTCATGGAGGTCTCGTCGCATGCGCTCGACCAGAACCGCGTAGCGGGCATCGAGTTCGACACGGCGGTCTTCACGAACCTCACGCAGGACCACCTCGACTACCATAAGACGCTTGAGAACTACATGCTCGCGAAGGCGAAGCTCTTCGACCACGTGTCGGAGCTGGGCTGCAAGCAGGGCAAGACGGCCGTCGTCAACATCGACGATGCGGCCGGCGCGACGATGCTTGCGCATGCGAAGTGCCAGCACCTGACGTACGCCATCGAGAAGGAAGCCGACCTGCGCGCGACGGACATCCTCGTCCACGCAAACGGTGCGGAGTTCGTGCTGCATCATGAGAGCTTCGGCGAGATGCCGCTGAAACTCCACATCACGGGCATCTTCAATGTCTACAATGTCATGAGTGCGGTCGGCGCGGCTCTGGCGGAGCACATCGATGCGGCCGTCATCAAGGAGACGCTCGAGGCCTTCACGGCGGTGCCGGGCCGCTTCGAACTCGTCAAGGCGGGCCAGGACTTCTCGATCATCGTCGACTATGCACATACGCCGGACGGCGTCGAGAATGTCCTCAAGACGGCGCGCAAGATCGCGAAGAAGCGCATCATCGCGGTCTTCGGCTGCGGCGGCGACCGCGACCGCACGAAGCGCCCGATCATGGGCCGCCTCGCGGCGGAGCTCGCGGATGTCGTCATCGCGACGTCGGACAACCCGCGCACGGAGGACCCGGAGTTCATCCTCTCGCAGGTCGAAGAGGGCGTCGATGAGGCCATCGGCACGAAGCACCATGAGCTCATCGTGGACCGCCGCCATGCCATCTACCGCGCCATCGAGATGGCCGAGAAGGACGATATCGTCGTCATCCTCGGCAAGGGTCACGAGAACTACCAGATTCTCAAGGATAAGACAATCCACTTTGACGATAAGGAAGAGGCCCGCGCAGCTGTCGCTGCCAAGCTGGCCAAGAAGAATTGACGAATTGCAACAGTTGCGATAGTGCAGAAGGGAGTATTCCGATGCCAGCATTTACGCTTGATGAGGTCCGCGAAGCGACGGGGGCACAGCTCTACAAGATGGAGCATGAAGAGTTCACGGATATCGTGACGGATACGCGCAAGATCACGCCGGGGGTCCTGTTCCTCGCCTTCAAGGGCGAGCGCTTCAACGGCGAGGATTTCGTGCGCGATGCGGTCGAGAAGGGCGCGAGCGGCGTCATGGTCAGCACGAGCTGCCCGAAGGCGCAGCTGGCCGGCCTCAAGACGACGGTGCTGATCGCCGAAGACACGCTGACGGCCTACCAGCAGCTCGCGCACGCCTGGCGCATGCGCTTCTCGCTGCCGGTCGTCGCCATCACGGGCTCGAACGGCAAGACGACGACGAAGGACCTCACGGCTGCGGTGCTCTCGGCGCGCGGCCCTGTCCTCAAGACGCAGGCCAACTACAACAATGAGATTGGCCTGCCACTGACGCTTCTGGGCCTTCGCAAGGAGCATACGGCTGCGGTCGTCGAGATCGGCATGCGCGGCCTGCACCAGATCGAGGCAATGGCTCCGATTGCGGCGCCGACGGTCGGCATCGTGACGAATGTCGGCGAGACGCATATGGAGCTCCTCGGCTCCATCGAGAACATCGCGAAGGCCAAGTCGGAGATGGTCGAGGCCATCCCCGCGGGCGGCACAGTCGTCCTCAATGCGGACAACCCGTACGTCGCGGCCATGCGCTCGCAGGCGAAGGAGGGCATCCGCGTCCTGACGTTCGGCATCGAGAAGGAAGCCGATGTGCGCGCCAAGGAAGAGACCATCGAGACGATAGACGGCCATGAGACGCGCTTCAAGATCGAGTGGAAGGGCCGCGAGCAGACGTTCACGTTCGCGATGGTCGGCCGCCACAATGTCTACAATGCCCTCGCGGCCATCGCGGCCGGCTTTGCGCTCGGCCTGACGCCTGCAGAGGCTGCTTCTGGCCTTCGCAACCTCAAGGCGACGAAGATGCGCTTCGAGGTACAGGACGTCAAGACGTACCACGTCATCAACGACGCCTATAATGCAAGCCCGATGTCGATGAAGGCGGCCATCGAGACGCTTTCGGAGCTCACGAAGGGACGCAAAATCGCGGTCATGGGCGACATGCTCGAGCTCGGCAGTGTCTCGGAAGAGGCGCATCGCGAGGTCGGCCATGAGCTCGCGGAGCACGGCTTTGCTGCTGTCGTCACGCGCGGCCAGATGGGCGCGTTCATCGCAGATGGCGCGGAGGAGGGCGGCGTGCCGCAGGTATTCCGCGCGGATTCGCACGAGGCGGCGGCCGACTACCTGCACAAGATCCTCGAGCCGGGCGACACGATCCTCTTCAAGGGCTCGCGCGGCATGCAGATGGAAAAGATCATCGACCTGCTCTGAGCGTTTGCTTGAGGTGGGAAATCATAAAGAGAGTGGAGACGTTAGATTTTGGATAAGATACTTCTTGCGGCAATCTTTGCCGCCGGCCTTGTGCTCTGCATCGGGCCGTTACTGATCCCGGAGTTGCACAAGCTCAAATTCGGACAGAGCATCCGTGAGGAAGGGCCGAAGAGCCATCAGGCTAAGAGCGGCACGCCGACGATGGGCGGCATCATGATCATCCTGGCCATCGTGGTCGCGACGGTGGCGGCCGCGCCGCTGACGCCGGCTGTGCTGCTGGCCCTCTTCATCACGCTCGGCCACTTCGTGCTGGGCTTTCTCGACGACTACATCAAGGTCGTCAAGAAGCGCAATCTCGGCCTCAAGGCGAAGCAGAAGATGCTCGGCCAGATCTTCATCGCCATCGTGACGATGATCGTCGGCACGCGCGTGCTCGGCATCGACACGACCATCTGGATCCCGATTGCGGATGTCAATGTCGACATCGGCATCGGCTACTACTTCCTCGTGCTCTTCGTGCTCGTCGGCACGAGCAACGCGGTCAACCTGACGGACGGCCTCGACGGACTGGCCTCGGGCACGGTGGCCATCGCCTCGGGTGCCTATGCGCTCGTCTGCTATATGACGGGCCACTACGACCTCGCCATCTTCAGCGTGGCCATGATGATGGCCTGCCTGGCCTTCCTGCGCTTCAATGCGCATCCGGCCAAGGTCTTCATGGGCGACACGGGTTCGCTGGCACTCGGCGGTGCTGTTGCGGCGGTCGGCATCCTGACGCACACGGAGATCCTGCTCGCGGTCATCGGCTTTGTCTTTGTCTGCGAGGCACTCTCCGTCATCATCCAGGTCATCTCGTTCAAGACGACGGGCAAGCGCGTCTTCCGCATGAGCCCGATCCACCATCACTTCGAGCTCGGCGGCTGGAAGGAGACGAAGGTCGTCTTCGTCTTCTGGATGGTCGGACTCGTCGCGAGCATCGTCGGACTGCTGATGATGCCGTAACAGCGATCTTAGACTTAAAGTCGAAAATCAGATTTTCTTGTATATCCGGGGGGACTTGTCATGGAGTTGGATTGGAACCAGAAGAACGTGCTCGTCATCGGCGCGGGCATCAGCGGCTTTGCGGCGGCAAAGCTCGCCCGCCGCTTCGGCGCATCGGTCACGCTGAGCGACGCAAAGACGGAAGAAGAGCTCACGAAGCTCGGCGACGACTTCGCGAAGCTGCGCGGACTCGGCATTGCGCTTGCCTTCGGCCCGCAGCAGGAGAGCCTGCTCGAGGGCGTGGATACGGTCATCGTCTCGCCGGCCGTGCCGGTGCGCATCCCGCTGATCCAGGCTGCTTATAAAAAGGGCATCCGCGTCATGAGCGAGGTGGAGCTCGCCTATGACATCGCGGAGTCGCCGATCTGCGCGGTGACGGGCACGAATGGCAAGACGACGACGACGACGCTCCTCGGCCTGCTGCTCGAGACGCATTACGACAAGGTCGGCGTCGGCGGCAACATCGGTGTGCCGCTGTCGGAAGAGGCCCTGCGCATCGGCAGGGGCGGCTGCATCGCGGCGGAGATCTCGAGCTACCAGATGGAGGCGACGGAGCACTTCCACCCGCATGTCGCGGCCGTGCTCAATGTGACGCCGGACCACATCGTGCGCCACGGCTCGATGGAGGTCTACCAGGCCATGAAGGAGCGCCTCTTCCGCGAGGAGACGGAGGACGACTACCTCGTCCTCAATTACGACGACGAGAAGACGCGCGGCATGAAGGCGCGCACGGTGGCGCAGGTCTGCTACTTCAGCCGCCGCGAGGAACTCGAAGAGGGCGTCTTCGTGCGCGGTGATGTAAAGAACGGCCTCATCGTCATCCGCTGGCAGGGTCAGGAATACGAGCTCTGCCATACGGATGAGCTCGGCATCAAGGGCCCGCACAACGTCGAGAACGCCCTCGCGGCCATCGCTGTGGCGTTCTTCGCCGGCTGCGAGCCCACGCTGATGGTCCCGGTGCTCAAATCGTTCCGCGGCGTCGAGCACCGCATCGAGTACGTGACGACGATCGATGGCGTGCCGTACTACAACGACTCGAAGGCGACGAATACAGACTCGGCCATCAAGGCGCTCGAGACGTTCGACGGTCACATCATCCTGCTCGCGGGCGGCGACGACAAGATGACGGACCTCACGGACTTCATGAAGCTCGTCTGCGAGCGCGTCGATGCGCTCGTCCTCATCGGCCGCGCGGCGGCCCGCTTCTACGGGGCGGCCGTCGATAACGGCTTCCCCGAGAACCAGATCTACGCGGCGGGCTACTCGATGCGCAAGGCGGTCGAGATCGCGCATGCGCTGGCCAAGGAGCCGGCCGTCGTGCTGCTCTCGCCGGCCTGTGCGAGCTTCGACATGTACCACGACATGGCGGAGCGCGGCCGCGACTTCAAGCACCTCGTACATGAATTAGAACAGCAGAAGTGACGCTTAGGACGGGAGGATTTACCTTGAATATCATTGTTTCAGGCGGCGGCACGGGCGGCCATATCTACCCGGCCATCACCATCATCCGGACCATCCAGCAGAAGGTCCCCGACGCGAAATTCCTCTACGTCGGCACGAAGCGGGGCCTCGAGGCCGACATCATCCCGAAGGAAGGGCTGCCTTTCACGACGGTCGACATCCAGGGCTTTGAGCGCCATCTGACGGCCGACAACATCCTGCGCGCGGGGCGCGCGATGGTCGGCGTGGCCAAGGCAACGCGCATCGTCCACCGCTTCAAGCCGGACGTCGTCATCGGCACGGGCGGCTACGTCTGCGGGCCTATCCTGCTCGCGGCCAGCCTCATGCACATCCCGACTCTCATCCAGGAGCAGAACGTCGTGCCGGGCATCACCAACAAGATCCTCTCGAAGTTCGTGACGAAGATCGCGGCGGGCACGGAGGAAGCCATGAAGCACTTCCCGGCGGACAAGGTCGTCTTCACGGGCAACCCGATTCGCAGCGAGGTGCTCTCGGCACAGCGCGAGCAGGGGGCGGCGGCCTTCGGCCTCGACCCGAAGAAGCTGACGGTGCTCATCTCGGGCGGCAGCCGCGGCGCGCGCGCCATCAACCTCGCGATGATTGGCGTGCTCAAGAATGCGGCGCCGCATCCTGAGGTGCAGTTCCTGCACGTGACGGGCAAGCGCGGCTATCAGGGCGTGCTGGACGGCCTCAAGCAGGCGGGCGTCGACCTCGCATCGTGCCCGCAGCTGCTCGTTAAGCCGTACCTCTACAACATGCCGCAGGCGATGGCGATGGCGGACCTCGCGATTTTCCGCGCTGGTGCGACGGGCCTTGCCGAGCTCACGGCACGCGGCATCCCCGCCATCCTGATCCCGTATCCGTATGCGGCGGAGAACCATCAGGAGCACAATGCGCGCGCCCTCGAGGAAGCCGGCGCAGCGCGCATGATCCTCGACCGTGACCTGACGCCGGAACGCCTGAGCTCCGTGCTCACAGAGCTCTTGAGCGAGCCGGACAAGCTGCGGGCGATGGCAAAGGCCAGCCGCGCGATGGGGCGCCCACAGGCGGCCAGCGATATCGCGGACCTCGTCCTCGCGATTGCCAAGAAATAAAGCCAGACAAAGATAGAGAACGAAATACGAGTGCATAGAGAGTGAATCACAGGGTAATGGGTAAAAGGGAAAAGGTGATTGGAGTGCATAAAGAGCTCAAAGAGCTGAAAGGCATCAAGAAGATTCATTTCGTAGGTATCGGTGGCGCCGGCATGAGCCCGCTGGCCAAGATGATGGTGGAACTCGGCTATGAGGTGTCGGGGTCAGACCGTGAGGATTCTGGCATCATCGAGAAACTGCGCCAGATGGGCGCGAAGATCACGCTGGGCGGCCAGAAGGCGGAGAACGTCCGCGGCGTGGATGCCATCGTCGTCTCGACTGCCATCCCGTTCGACAATCCGGAAGTCCTTGCGGCCAAGGACCTCGGCATCACGAAGCTGCACCGCTCGGACATCAATGCGGCACTCGTCAATGAGTACAAGGGCATCGCGGTCGCCGGCGCGCACGGCAAGACGACGACGACTTCGATGCTCGGCGTCGCCCTGACGCATGCCGGCGTCTCGCCGTCGGTCGTCGTCGGCGGTGAGGTCCCGGACCTCGGCACGAATGCAGAGCTCGGCACGAGCGACTACCTCGTGTCGGAGGCCGATGAGAGCGACGGTTCTTTTCTCAAGCTCCACCCGCACATCGCCGTCGTGACGAATGTCGAAGACGATCACATGGACCACTACGGCACGATGGAGAACATCATCAAGGCGTTCACGCAGTTCATCCAGAACGTCGACAAGGAGACGGGCTACGCCGTCATCTGCTTCGACAACGAGAACCTGCGTAATATGGCCAAGGACCTCGACCGCAAGTACATCACGTACGCCATCGACCATGAGGCCGACTACCGCGCGAAGAACATCACGCACAGCGGCACGGGTATCTCGTTCGACGTCTTCCACGGTGAAGAAGAGCTCGGCCACGTCGACCTCAACATCCCGGGCCGCCACAATGTCCTCGACGCGATGGCCTGCATCGTCACGGGCCTCTCAATCGGCGTGAGCTTCGAGAAGATGGCAGCGGGCCTCGCTGCGTTCCACGGTGCCAAGCGCCGCTTCCAGACGAAGGGCCGCGTGAACGGTGTCTGGATCGTCGACGACTATGCCCATCATCCGACGGAGATTGCGGCGACGCTCAAGGCCGCCAAGGAGACGAACCCGAAGCGCCTGATCTGCGTCTTCCAGCCGCACCGCTACTCGCGCACGCAGCTCTTGCACGAGGAGTTCGGCAAGGCCTTCGTCTCAGCTGACGTCCTCGTGCTCACGGACGTCTACGCAGCAGGCGAAGCGCCGATCCCGGGCATCAGCGGCCAGACGATTGTCGACGAGGTCCAGCGTCAGTCGGGCCAGCACGTCGTCTACGAGCCGGCGCGCGAGAAGCTCGCCGCCTATCTCAAGGATTTCGTGCAGCCGGGCGACCTCGTCATCACGATGGGCGCTGGCGATATCTACAAGACGGGCGAAGAGCTCGTCTCGCTGCTGCAGGCAAAGTGAAACGTGCGCTGCGCATACTGCCGGTAAGAGATACGATAAGAGGGTAAAGGAGAAATTTTCATCATGAATCAGGATAAGATCGTCGTCGTCATGGGTGGTCCATCCACGGAAGCAGAGATTTCGCGCCAGACGGGCTCGGCCATCCTCAAGGCACTGCAGTCGAAGGGCTACAACGCGGAGGGCATGGAGCTCAACCCGCCGACGTTTGCTGAGGACATCAAGAAGAGCGGCTGCGCGATCGTATTCAATGCGCTGCACGGCAAGTTTGGCGAGGACGGCGTCCTGCAGGGCACGCTCGACATGCTCGGCATCCCGTACACGGGCTCGGGCGTCCTGGCTGCTGCCGTCACGATGGACAAGGCCGCTTCGAAGCGCGTCTTCGTCGCAGAGGGCATCTCGACGCCGCGCTCGCACACGTACTACCGCTATGAGATGAAGCGCGACCTCGCCGCGGAGATCGAGCAGGGCTTCTCGCTGCCGGTCGTCGTCAAGGCCGCTTCGCAGGGCTCGAGCATCGGCGTCTACATCGTCGAGACGAAGGATGCCCTCGAGGATGCGCTCAAGGAAGCCTTCTCCTACAACGATGAGGTCCTCGTCGAGGAATTTATCCGCGGCAAGGAGCTCACGGTCGCCGTCTGGGGCAATGAGGAGAAGAAAGAGGCGTTCCCGATCATCGAGATCACGACGGCTTCGGGCCGCTATGACTACGAGAGCAAGTACACGAAGGGCGCTTCGACGCACATCATCCCGGCTCGCGTCTCCGCGGAGAAGACGAAGGAGATCCAGGACCTCGCCATCAAGACGTTCACGGCCTGCGGCTGCAAGGGCGTTGCCCGTGTCGACATGATGCTCAGCGAGGACGGCACGCCGTACGTCATCGAGGTCAACTCGGTGCCGGGCATGACGGAGCTCTCGCTCGTGCCGGATGCTGGCCGCGCGATGGGCGTGGAGTTCCCAGAGCTCTGCGAGCGCATCCTTGAGATGGCTGGCTTCCAGAAATAAGCTCACGCATTCTATGTGATCTACTGCGCCGGACCTCGAATTGTCCGGCGCTTTTCTATAGGGGGAACGATATTGAAGGAGCAAGAGCAGAAAAAACATCGCAGCGGCAGGCGGCTTTTCAAGGGACTCCTGTTCCTGGCGGCCTGCGGTCTCGTCATGGCCATCGTCGTCTACACACCGATTTTCACGCTGCAGCGCGTGGAGGTCAGCGGCACGAGCTACCTGACGAAGGAGCAGATCTGCGAGATCGGCCGCATCCACACGGGCGAGCCGCTCTTCCAGCTGCAGACCGATGCCGTGGCGCAGAATCTCATGCATGACCTGCGCATCGAGTCGGCCGTCGTGCGGCGCCGCCTGCCGGACCGCCTTGAGATCGAGGTCGTCGAGCGCAAGCCGGTCGCGACGGTTGCCTGTGATTACGGCTACCTGGACCTCGACCGGAGTGGCACGGTCATCGCAGCTTACCGCGCGCTGCACAGCGTGCCGATTCCACTGATCACGGGCATGGAGGTCAAGGGGCTCTACCTCGGCGACGAGGTCACGGACGAGAATGTCAAGAAGGTCCTCTACTTCCTCAATCAGATCGATGCAGAGGCGCTCAACCAGATCTCGGAGGTCAACATCGCCAATCCGGAGGCCGTCGTCGCCTATGCGAACAGCTCCGTCCAGATCCGTCTCGGAAAGCTCGACCGGCTCGACGAGAAGGCTGTGCTGACGGCAGACTTCGTTAAGTCACTCAAGACGAGCCGCCATGCGATTGACTACGTCGACTTCAGCTACGAGGCGCCATTCATCAAGCTCAAGGGCTTCGACCCGAATCTGGAGAAAGACGAGACCAAGAATTGATGAAGCGATGGAGAGCGTTTGGATAAATTTTTCTCTTTGCCTATGGAATTCAGTATAAAATGATGGTAAACTGATAGAGGTATCTTATTTTACACGAAATAGACATCTCAGAGATGCCGGAAAATATACAGGATATAGTATCGTATCATAGATGATGGGGGTTAGGGCAGTGTTTGAACTGGACGATAACGGGCTCGATCAATTAGCCAAAATTAAAGTAATCGGTGTAGGTGGCGGCGGCAGCAACGCCGTCAACCGCATGATCAATCTTGGACTGCAGGGTGTGGAGTTCATTGCAGTCAATACGGATGCACAGGCGCTGCTCAAATCCTTGGCACCGAAGCGCATGCAGATCGGTGAGAAGCTCACGCGCGGCCTCGGTGCCGGTGCACAGCCGGAGATCGGCCAGAAGGCTGCTGAGGAGAGCCGCGACGACATCCTCGACACGCTGCGCGGCGCAGACATGGTCTTCGTGACGGCCGGCATGGGCGGCGGCACGGGCACTGGTGCTGCCCCGGTCGTGGCAGAGTGCGCGCGTGAGATCGGTGCGCTGACGGTCGGCGTCGTGACGCGCCCGTTCTCGTTCGAGGGCATGAAGCGCCGCCGCAATGCGGAGCTCGGCATCGAGAACCTCAAGAAGCATGTCGACACGATCATCACGATCCCGAACGACCGCCTCATGCAGGTCGTCGACAAGAAGACGCCAATCACGCAGGCTTTCAGCATCGCCGATGATGTCCTGCGCCAGGGCGTCAAGGGTATCTCGGACCTCATCGCCCTGCCGGGTCTCATCAACCTCGACTTTGCCGATGTCAAGAGCATCATGAGCAATGCGGGGTCTGCTCTCATGGGCATTGGCGAGGCTTCGGGCGAGAATGCAGCTGTCGAGGCCGCCAAGGCCGCCATCGCTTCGCCGCTGCTCGAGACGAGCATCGACGGTGCACGCGGCGTCCTGCTCAACGTGACGGGTGCAGAGGAGAACCTCAGCATGTTCGAGGTCACCGAGGCATCGGAGGCCATCGAGAAGGCTGCAGATTCGCAGGCAAACATCATCTGGGGTGCGTCCATCGACGATTCGATGGGTGACACGGTACGCGTGACGGTCATCGCCACGGGCTTTGACGCGCCGGAGGAGACTGTCGGTATCCCTGACACCAAGGCGCAGCAGGTCCAGCCTCAGGCGCAAGCACAGCCGCAGCAGGCCCCTGCCCAGAACACCCAGGCACCGGACCCGTCCATCGGCAGCACGGTCGGCACGGACAGCTTCATCGACATCCCTGTCTGGATGCGCAAGAAATAAAAATGAAATAAGTATTGACAAGTGCGTGGGGAGCCGCTATAATAATACTTGTTCTTGACGCACTTGTTGAGAAATGGGTAGGTGCCCGAGTGGTTAAAGGGAACAGACTGTAAATCTGTCATCTTCGGATTACGATGGTTCGAATCCATCCCTGCCCACCATTTCTTGGCGGCATAGCTCAGTTGGCTAGAGCATGCGGTTCATACCCGCAGTGTCCGGAGTTCAAATCTCTGTGCCGCCACCAATTCATCAACTGAACCCCTGTTGCAGGGGTTTTATTTATGCCATCTGGCAGATTGCTGCTTTCGCAAAAAGATTTCCTTTCGTCAAGGATTTTGTGTTGACAGCGCCTGTCAACTGTGCTAAATTGTATTAGTGACATTATGAAAAAGTCAACTTTTGCAACGTAAGGGGTGTAATAAAGGATGCGCAACAATATCACGTTGGAGTGCACGGAGTGCCACAGCCGCAACTACCGCACGAACAAGAATAAGAAGAACAACCCGGATCGTCTGGAGTTCAATAAGTACTGCAAGTTCTGCAAGAAGCACACGGTGCATAAGGAAACGAAGTAAGGACACGTTGTCAGTACGAACGGGGATGTGAAGTGATTGTGAAGAAGTTCCTGGACGAAGTAGTCGCAGAGATGAAAAAAGTGTCCTGGTCCACCAAGAAGGAGCTCGTCAATTATACGGTTGTCGTCGGCATCGCAGTAGCGATTGTCTGCGCCTTGATCTGGATCTGCGATACGTTCTTCGCGAGATTGTTCCACATCATTTTAAGGTAAGCTGGGTGAGATAAGCATGGCAGAAAAAGACGAGATGGATCTCCGTCAGGACAACCCTGGCAGAGCCTGGTATGTAATCCATACGTATTCGGGCTACGAGAACAAGGTCAAGGCCAATCTTGAGCGCCTGATCCACACGGCCAACATGGGCAACATGATCTTCAACGTGGTCGTACCAGTTGAAGATGAGGTCGAGATCAAGGACGGCAAGAAGAAGGTCGTTCCACGCAAGGTCTTCCCTGGGTATGTGCTCGTCGACATGATCGTCGATGAACATTCCTGGTACGTTGTGCGCAACACCACCGGTGTTACCGGTTTCGTCGGTTCTGAGAAGCATCCGATACCGCTTACCGATGCTGAGGCAAAACGTATTCTGAAATCCATGGGAGAAGAGCAGGAACACAAACCCGAACTCGATGCCGCCGTCGGGGATGTCGTTCGCATCAATTCCGGTGTCTTCGAGAATTACACGGGCACGGTTTCCGAGATCGATACGGAAAAGGCGCGCCTCAAGGTCATCGTCGAAGAGACGCCGATTGAGCTTGGTTTCGATCAGGTCGAAACGCTTTGAGCGGAACCATCATTCCATCATTTTTAGGAGGTGAAACACACAATGGCTAAGAAAGTTTCTAAGATTGTAAAGCTTCAGGTTATGGCTGGCAAAGCCAATCCGGCTCCTCCGGTAGGTCCTGCACTGGGCCAGGCTGGCGTCAATATCATGGGCTTCTGCAAGGAATTCAACGAGAGAACTAAGGCACAGGCTGGTCTTACGATCCCGGTCGTGATCACGGTTTTTGAGGATAGATCCTTCACGTTCATCACGAAGACTCCGCCGGCTGCTGTCCTTCTGAAGAAGGCTGCTGGTCTTGAAAAGGCTTCTGGTGAGCCGAACAAGAACAAGGTCGCAAAGCTGCCGCGTGCAAAGGCACAGGAAATCGCTGAGAGCAAGATGAAAGATCTGAACGCTGGCGATATCGAGGCTGCTACCCGCATGATCGAGGGTACGGCTCGCAGCATGGGCATCGAGATCGTCGACTGATCCAGGCCCTTTCCTCCTGTGGGAGGCAATACCGTTATAACCACAACAAAGGAGAACAACACAAATGGCTAAAGCTGGTAAGAAATATCAGGAAGCTGCCAAGCTCGTAGAGGCTGGCAAGCTTTACACGGCCGCTGAAGCAATGGAACTCGTCAAGAAGACGGCTACGAAGAAGTTCGATGAGACCATCGAGCTCCACGTCCGCCTCGGCGTTGATCCGAAGTATGCTGATCAGCAGGTCCGCGGCGCTATGGTCCTGCCGCATGGCACGGGCAAATCCAAGCGCGTCCTCGTCTTTGCAAAAGGCGAGAAAGTCAAGGAGGCAGAAGCTGCAGGTGCAGACTTCGTTGGCTCCGATGAAATCGTCCAGAAGATCCAGGGTGGCTGGCTCGACTTCGATGTCGCTGTCGCTACGCCGGATATGATGGGTACGGTTGGTCGTCTCGGTAAGATCCTCGGCCCTCGCGGTCTCATGCCGAACCCGAAACTCGGTACGGTAACGATGGATCTCACGAAGGCAATCAGCGAGATTAAAGCAGGTAAAGTCGAGTACCGCACCGATAAGGCTGGCAACGTCCATTGCCCAATCGGCAAGGCATCGTTCGACGCTGAGAAGCTTCAGCAGAACTTCCAGGCCCTGATTGATACACTGATCCGCGTTAAACCGGCTGCTGCAAAGGGCCAGTACATCCGCTCCATCACGGTTAGCGCCACGATGGGCCCGGGCGTACCGATCCAGTTCTGAGCACGGTCCTAGGGATCAGGCGAGACTCCGGTCTCCAATCGCATATCGAAGGCTGTAGACAGCAGGTTTGATATTTCATCATCTAACGACGATCATGTCGCCTGCCGAGGCCGGAGTCACCTAACTTTGAAAATGTGACCTCCGGCGGACAGCCGGAGGTTTTTTGATCTGTTTTAAAATCCAAGAAGACAGGAGGTGTAATAGAATGGGTGTTACTTCCGCAAAACAGGCTGTTGTCGCTCAGCTCAAGGAGCAGCTCGAGTCCGCTAAGGGCGTCGTTCTCACGAGCTACAAAGGTCTGACGGTCGCACAGGATACGGAACTCCGCCGCGAACTCCGCGAGGCTGGCGTTTCCTATCATGTCGTAAAGAACACGATGCTCCGCATTGCTGCCAAAGAGGCAGGCATCGAGGGCATCGAAGAGCACCTCGAGGGCACGACGGCTTTCGCATTCTCCACGGAGGATGCTGTTGCTCCGGCAAAGGTCATCTGCGGCTTCATCAAGAAGAACAAGCTCGAGGATGCTGAGGTACTGACGGTCAAAGTCGGTATGGTCGAAGGCAAGGTCATCGGCGTCGACGAGGTCAAAGCTCTCGCAGCTCTGCCGTCCCGCGAGGAACTCATTGCCAAGCTGCTTGGCAGCATGAACGCACCGATCTCGAATACGGTCAACGTTCTGCAGGGCGTTATCCGCAATGCGGTCTATGTGCTTGACGCAATCCGCTCGCAGAAAGAGTCCGCTTAATTCCATCCAGTGCAGCACCGCTGCCTGAGGTTTTAAGAAATAAAAGCGAAGAATTCAAATCGAAAATAACAAAACATTGGAGGAAAATCAAATGACTAAAGAAGAAATCATGGAAGCCATTGAAAACATGACTGTCCTCGAGCTGTCCGAGCTCGTAAAGGCTATGGAAGAGAAGTTCGGCGTAAGCGCTGCTGCTCCGGTTGCAGTTGCTGCTGCTGGTGCTGCTGCTGGTGCTGCTGCTGAAGAGAAGACCGAGTTCACGGTTGTTCTCTCCGCTGTTGGCGACAAGAAGATCAACGTCATCAAGGCTGTCCGTGAAGCTACGGGCCTCGGCCTGAAGGAAGCTAAGGCTCTCGTTGATGGCGCTCCGGCTCCGGTCAAGGAGAATGTCTCCAAGGCTGATGCTGATGCCCTCAAGGCTAAGCTCGAAGAGGCTGGCGCTACGGTTGAGCTGAAGTAATTCAGTTTGCTGATCATGAGACCGTCCCCTAGGGGACGGTCTTTTTTTGCGCCATCTGACTTGACAGTCAGGAAAAGCTATGGTATAGTAGTAAACTACAGGAAATTGAATAGGGATAACTATGCGTAAGTGGAAAGGAACGGAAGCAAGGTGCAAAAAAATAAGCGAACCTTGTTTTTTTCTTGTTCTATGATTCCGCGTCTATTTGTGTTGTATCTCTATCTTTCAAAAAACATTCTAGTAAAATCAGGCTAAGGGGTGAAGGATTTAATGTTTAATCCTGTGCCGGTGGGCAAACGAACCAGGTATAGCTATGCCAGAATCAAAGAGGTCATGGAAATGCCGCATCTGCTGGACATCCAGCGGAACAGCTACCAGTGGTTCCTCGATAAAGGACTGCAGGAAATCTTCCATGATATCTCACCAATCCAGGATTTCTCCGGAAATCTGGTCTTGTCCTTCGAGAGCTTCTCGCTCGGCGAGCCGAAATACGATCTCGACGAATGCAAGGAGCGCGATGTGACGCTGGCAGCACCTCTTCGGGTGAATGTCCGCCTTATCAATCGCGAGACAGGCGAAATCAAAGAGCAGGAAGTATTCATGGGCGATTTCCCGCTCATGACCGATACGGGTACGTTCATCATCAATGGTGCAGAACGTGTCATCGTCAGCCAGCTCGTTCGTTCTCCGGGCGCCTACTACGGCGAGGAGATCGATCCGACCGGCAAGCACCTCTACAATGCGACGGTCATCCCGAACCGCGGCGCATGGATCGAGCTCGAGACGGATACGAATGATGTCGTCTCGGTCCGCATCGACCGCACGCGCAAGATGCCGGTGACGTATTTCATCCGCGCACTCGGTTTCGATACGGATGAGAAGATCATCGAGCTCTTCGGCGACGACCCACGCATGCTCAACACGATTGAGCGCGATGGCGAGGAGGTCAAGTCGCAGGGCAAGGCTGTCATCGAGATCTACAAGCGCCTGCGTCCGGGCGAGCCGGCGAATGAGGACAATGCAACGCAGCTCCTCAACTCGCTGTTCTTCGACCCGAAGCGCTACGACCTCGCGACGGTCGGCCGCTACAAGCTGACGAAGAAGCTCGGCTGGAAGCGCCGCATCCTCGGCAAGGTCCTCGCAGAGCCAATCGTCGACCACGAGACGGGTGAGATTGTCATCCCACAGGGCGAAGTCGTCACGGAAGACATGCTCGACGCTGTCGACGTGGAGCGCGAGAAGCAGATCTTCGGTGAGGGCAACCTCATCACGCTGTTCCTGCTCAAGAAGGACGGCACGAAGGTCCGCCTGCTCTGCTCGCCGACGCTCGACATCCACGACCGCACGATCACGAAGAACGACATCCTCGCATCAATCAGCTATCTGCTGAACCTCATGGATGGCTTCGGCACGACGGACGATATCGACCATCTCGGCAACCGCCGCGTCCGCGCGGTCGGTGAGCTGCTGCAGAATCAGTTCCGCATCGGCCTCTCGCGCATGGAGCGCGTCGTCCGCGAGCGCATGACGATCCAGGACGTCGACGTCATCACGCCGCAGGCCCTCATCAACATCCGTCCGGTCGTCGCTGCGGTCAAGGAATTCTTCGGTTCCTCCCAGCTCTCGCAGTTCATGGACCAGCACAACCCGCTGTCTGAGCTCACGCATAAGCGCCGTCTCTCGGCCCTTGGCCCGGGCGGTCTCTCCCGTGAGCGCGCAGGCTTCGAAGTCCGCGATGTCCACAACTCCCATTACGGCCGCATGTGCCCGGTCGAGTCCCCAGAAGGTCCGAACATCGGTCTTATCGGCTCGCTGGCCACGTATGCGCGCGTCAACCAGTTCGGCTTCATGGAGACGCCGTACCGCCGCGTCGACAAGGAAAACCATCGCGTGACGGACGAAGTCCGCTACCTGACGGCCGATGAAGAGGACGAGCTCGTCATCGCACAGGCCAATGAGCCGCTCGACGAGAACGAGTGGTTCGTCAACGAGCGCGTCACGGCCCGCTACAACGAAGAGACGGGCCTGCACACGCGCGAGACCGTCGACTACATGGACGTGAGCCCGCGCCAGGTCTTCTCCATCGCGACGACGATGATCCCATTCCTCGAGAACGACGATGCGAACCGTGCCCTGATGGGCGCGAACATGCAGCGCCAGGCCGTACCGCTTCTGCGCACGCAGGCTCCGCTCGTCGGCACGGGCATGGAGTACAAGGCTGCCTGCGACTCGGGCGTCATGGTCCTCGCCAAGCGCGCCGGTGTCGTCGAGGAAGTCACGGCGGACTACATCAATGTCCGCACGGAGAGCGGCGAACTCGATCACTACAAACTGCAGAAATTCCTGCGTTCCAACCAGGGCACCTGTATCAACCAGGTCCCGATTGTCTATAAGGGCGACGAAGTAGAGGAGAAGCAGCCAATCGCAGACGGCCCGGCAACGGACCACGGCGAGCTGGCACTCGGCTACAACATCATCGTTGCGTACATGCCTTGGGAAGGCTACAACTACGAGGATGCTGTCCTGCTCTCCGAGAACCTCGTCAAACGCGATATCTACACGTCCATCCACATCGAGGAATACGAGTGCGATGCACGTGATACGAAACTCGGCCCTGAAGAGATCACGCGCGACATCCCGAATGTCGCCGAAGAGGCTCTGAAGGACCTCGATGAAGAAGGCATCATCTCGATCGGTGCCGACGTACGTCCTGGCGATATCCTCGTCGGCAAGGTCACGCCGAAAGGCGAGACGGAGCTCACGGCAGAGGAGCGCCTGCTGCGCGCCATCTTCGGTGAGAAGGCACGCGAGGTCCGCGACACGTCGCTGCGCGTCCCGCACGGCGAGCAGGGCAAGATCGTCGACGTCAAGATCTTCAGCCGCGAGAACAACGATGAGCTGCCGCCAGGCGTCAACCGCCTCGTCCGCGTCTACATCGCTCAGAAGCGCAAGATCTCGGTCGGCGATAAGATGGCAGGCCGTCACGGTAACAAGGGTGTCGTCTCGCGCATCATGCGCCAGGAAGACATGCCGTTCCTGCCGGATGGCACGCCGGTTGACATCGTGCTGAATCCGCTGGGCGTCCCGTCCCGCATGAACATCGGTCAGATCCTCGAGGCACACCTTGGCCGTGCCGTCCTCGAGATCGGCAAGCAGATCAAGGAGCACAATCCGACGATCGAGCAGCGCCTGCGCGACCTCGGCTACGACGTCGACCGCCTCGGCATGCCGAAGCCGGATGTCGCCGGCCTGCACATCGCAACGCCGGTCTTCGACGGCGCCAGCGAGGAAGAGGTATTCGGCACGATCAAGGCTGCCGGCCTGCCAGTCGACGGCAAGACCGTCCTCTACGACGGCCGCACGGGCGAGCCGTTTGAGAACCGCGTAACTGTCGGCTGCACGTACTTCCTCAAACTGCATCACCTCGTCGACGATAAGATCCACGCCCGCTCCACGGGCCCGTACTCCCTCGTCACGCAGCAGCCGCTCGGTGGTAAAGCACAGTTCGGCGGCCAGCGCTTCGGCGAGATGGAGGTCTGGGCACTCGAGGCGTACGGTGCTGCCTACACGCTGCAGGAGATACTGACGGTCAAGTCCGATGATGTCGTCGGCCGTGTCAAGGCCTACGAGGCCATCGTCAAGGGCGAGAACATCCCAGAGCCGGGTGTTCCGGAATCCTTCAAGGTCCTCATCAAAGAGCTCCAGTCCATCGGTCTCGACATCAAGGTCCTCAATGAGGATGCCAAGGAGATCACGATCCAGGACGACGATGACGATGATGAGAACATCAATGAGAAAGCAAAGAACCTCGATCTCGATGTAGCAGGTGTCGACCCGACGAAGGGCGAGGATGCCGCTGCAAAGGCTGATGCCGCAGATCATTACGACGAGGGTGCGCCGTCCGACGACGAGAAGCCGGATGACATCATCGCCGATATCGGCAGCCTCGGCTCGATCGTAGATCCGTCCGATGATGGAGAAGATGAGAAATAAGAAGGGAGTGTCATCTCTTTGCTGGATGTAAATAATTTTGATTCGATGCGCATCGGGCTTGCTTCCCCGGAGAAGATCCGGGAGTGGTCCTACGGCGAAGTCAAGAAGCCGGAGACCATCAACTACCGCACGCTCAAACCAGAGCGTGACGGCCTGTTCTGCGAGCGCATTTTCGGACCGACGCGTGACTGGGAATGTCACTGCGGCAAGTACAAGCGCATCCGTTATAAGGGCATCATCTGCGATCGCTGCGGCGTCGAGGTGACGCGGGCGAAAGTCCGCCGTGAGCGCATGGGCCACATCGAGCTCGCCGCTCCGGTCTCCCATATCTGGTACTTCAAGGGTATCCCGAGCCGCATGGGCCTGATCCTCGACATCTCGCCGCGTGCACTCGAGAAAGTCCTCTACTTCGCTTACTACATCGTGCTCGACCCGGGTGAGACGGATCTGACGAAGAAGAGCCTGCTGTCCGAGAAGGACTACCACGAAGCACTCGAGAAATACGGCAACAAGTTCCGCGTCGGCATGGGTGCCGAGGCCATCAAGGAGCTCCTCGAGGAGCTCGACCTCGACCGCATGAGCGAGGTGCTGCGCAAAGAAGTCCGCACGGCTTCCGGCCAGAAGAAGGTCCGCGCCATCCGCCGTCTCGAGGTCGTCGAGGCATTCCGCAAGTCGGGCAACAAGCCGTCGTGGATGATCCTCGACGTCGTCCCGGTCATCCCGCCGGACCTGCGCCCGATGGTACAGCTCGACGGCGGCCGTTTCGCGACGTCGGATCTCAACGATCTCTATCGCCGCGTCATCAACCGCAACAACCGCCTCAAGCGTCTCTTGGACCTCGGTGCGCCGGACATCATCGTGCGCAACGAGAAGCGCATGCTGCAGGAAGCTGTCGACGCCCTGATCGATAACGGCCGCCGCGGCCGTCCGGTCACGGGCCCGGGCAACCGCCCGCTCAAGTCCCTCTCGGACATGCTCAAGGGCAAGCAGGGCCGCTTCCGCCAGAACCTGCTCGGCAAGCGCGTCGACTACTCTGGCCGTTCCGTTATCGTCGTCGGTCCGGAGCTCAAGCTGCACCAGTGCGGCCTGCCGAAGGTCATGGCACTCGAGCTCTTCAAGCCGTTCGTCATGAAGAAGCTCGTCGCTTCGGGCGCTGCGCACAACATCAAGAGCGCAAAGCGCATGGTGGAGCGCGCGCGTCCAGAAGTCTGGGATGTCCTCGAGGACGTCATCAAGGAGCATCCAGTGCTCCTGAACCGTGCACCGACGCTGCACCGCCTCGGTATCCAGGCCTTCGAGCCGGTCCTCACCGAGGGCCATGCCCTGAAGCTGCATCCGCTGGCCTGCACGGCTTACAACGCCGACTTCGATGGTGACCAGATGGCTATCCATCTGCCGCTGTCGGCAGAGGCACAGGCTGAGGCACGCATCCTGATGCTCGCAGCCAACCACATCCTCGCACCGAAGGACGGCAAGCCAATCATCGTCCCGACGCAGGATATGGTTCTCGGTTCTTACTACCTGACGATCCTCAAGCCGGGCGCCAAGGGCGAAGGCATGGTCGTCACGGGCATCGCCGAGGCACTGCTCGCTTATCAGCAGCACGACCTCGAGCTGCAGGCGGAGATCCGCTGCCGCATCAAGGGCTACGGCCTCGTCCGCACGTCCCTCGGCCGCATGATCTTCAACGAGATCCTGCCGCCGGAGCTGCGCTACTACCATCAGGACAAGGAGAATGGCGAGTGGAAGCTCGGCATCCTCATGAACAAGAAAGAGCTTGGCAAACTCGTTGCCAACTGCTATAACCACTTTGGCGCCACGAAGACGGCAGAAGTCATCGATGGGGTCAAGAACCTCGGATACCATTACGCCTGCATCGCCGGTATGACAGTCGCCATCTCCGACGTCATCGTGCCGCCGAAGAAGAAGGTCATCATCGGTGATACGCAGAAGATCGTCAATAAGGTCGAGCGCCAGTACGACCGCGGTCTCATCACCGAGGACGAGCGTTACCACAAGGTCGTCGCCCTCTGGTCGAAGGCCACGGACGATGTCGCTGACGCCATGATGGACAACATGGACGCCTTCAACTCGATCTTCATGATGGCCGACTCCGGTGCCCGCGGTAACAAGCAGCAGATGCGTCAGCTCGCCGGCATGCGCGGCCTCATGGCTGACCCATCTGGTAAGATCATCGACCTGCCAATCACGGCAAACTTCCGCGAAGGTCTGTCGGTATCCGATTACTTCATTTCCTCGCATGGTGCTCGCAAGGGTCTGGCCGATACGGCACTGCGTACGGCTGACTCGGGTTACCTCACGCGTCGTCTCGTCGACGTCGCGCAGGACGTCATCGTCCGCGAGGAGGACTGCGACGTCTCGACGCTGAACCTCGTCCAGGCGCGCGCACGCCTGACGCCGTCGACGTTCGATGCACTCGAACTCCTCAACGACAGCCTCATGGGCCGTCTGCTCGGCGCCGATGTGCTCGACCCGGAGACGAAAGAGGTGCTCTTCCCGAAAGATACAATCCTCGACGAAGAGAAGCTCACGACAATCGGCGAGAAGAACGTCCGCGAGATCATGGTCCGCGGTTCCTCGCTGGCATCGGAAGCTTCGCTCTCGAATGCGATGATCACGGAAGTGGTCACGCTCGGCGAGCCGGATGAGAAGGAGCGCGAGAAGACCCGCCAGGCCATCTTCCAGGAGATGAACGGCAAGGAGATCACGCACGATGTCGTCGCTCTCGACGGCACAGTCGTCCTGCCGGCTGGTGAGAAGCTCACGCAGGAAAGCATCCAGACCATCCTTGACAGCGATGCCAAGGAGATCCACATCCGCAACAACAACGTCCGCGGCATTGCCGTCGAAGCCATCAAGGAAGGCGACGGCATCATCGAGTCGCTGGCAGAGCGCATTGTCGGCCGCTTCCTCGCCGAGAACATTGACGATCCGGAGACGGGCGAGCGCATTGCCTCCATCAACGACATGGTCGATGAGAACCTCGCGAAGCGCATCGAGAAGGTACGCACCCGCGTTTCCATCCGCAGCGTCCTGACCTGCAAATCGCAGTTCGGCGTCTGCGTCAAGTGCTACGGCCGCGACCTGGCCAACCAGGCCGAGGTCGAGATCGGCGAGGCTGTCGGTACGATTGCCGCACAGTCCATCGGCGAGCCGGGCACGCAGCTCACGATGCGTACGTTCCACTCCGGCGGCGTTGCCGGTGACGATATCACCCAGGGTCTTCCGCGTGTCGAAGAGCTCTTCGAGGCACGCAAGCCGAAGCATCATGCCATCATCGCAGAGGTCGAAGGTGACGCTGAGGTCGAGGATACGGGCAAGGGCATGCGCAAGGTCACGATTATCCCGAGCGAGGGACAGGCTCGTGAGTACGCTATCCCGTACGGTGCTCGCATGCACGTCAAGCAGGGCATGCACCTCATGCCGGGCGACAAGCTCACAGAGGGCTCGGTCAACCCGCACGACATCCTGCGTGTCTGCGGCCTGCAGGCTACGCAGCGCTACCTCGTGTACGAAGTACAGAAGGTATACAAGTCCCAGGGTGTTGAGATCAACGATAAGCACATCGAGGTCATGGTCCGCCAGATGCTCCACAAGGTGAAGATCGAGGAGTCCGGAACGACGGACTTCCTGCCGGGCGAGTACATCGACATCAACGCCTTCGAGTCGGCCAATACCAAGGCCATCGAGGAAGGCGGCGAGCCGGCTGTTGCCAAGCCGATCCTGCTCGGCATCACGAAGGCATCTCTGGCTACGGATTCCTTCCTCTCGGCTGCATCGTTCCAGGAGACGACGCGTGTCCTGACGGATGCCGCCATCAAGGGCAAGGTCGATCCGCTCATCGGCCTCAAGGAGAACGTCATCATCGGCAAGCTCATCCCAGCTGGTACGGGCATGAGCCGCTATCGCAACCTCAAGGTCATCGATAACGATCCGAAACCGGTGGAGGAGGCCCCAGCTGATGAACCAGCTGCGGAAGAGGCTTCCGCGGAACCTGCGGAGAACACGGTGAGCACCGAGACAACGGGCGCATAAGCCAAGAACCCCAACAATAAAAACAAAACCTTCCCCGCTTTGGCGGGGAGGGTTTTTGCTTATCATCGAGAAAGATTGAAAAATACTAGTCCATATAGTCTGGAGGTATCACTATGGCAGAAACATGCAACCATGACTGCGGCTCCTGCGGGACGACCTGCGGTCAGGATACGCGCAAGAAGGATTTCCACGAGGCGCCGAATGAGCTCAGCACGATCCGCCACGTCATCGCTGTCGTCAGCGGCAAGGGCGGCGTCGGCAAATCGCTCGTCACGGGCCTCATGGCCGTGGCCATGAGCCGCAAGGGCAAGCACACGGGCATCCTCGACGCCGATATCACGGGCCCGTCCATCCCGAAGATGTTCGGCACGAAGGGCGAGGTACGCGGCAACCAGGCCGGTGTTTATCCTGTGCGCACTGCCGATGGCATTGAGGTCGTCAGCATGAATCTCCTGCTCGAGAACTCGACGGACCCTGTCGTCTGGCGCGGCCCAATCATCAGCGGCGTCGTCAAGCAGTTCTGGCATGACTTCATCTGGGAGGATATCGACTATCTGTTTGTCGACATGCCGCCGGGAACGGGCGATGTGCCGCTGACGGTCATGCAGTCGATCAAGCTCGACGGCATCATCATCGTCACGAGCCCGCAGGAGCTCGTCTCGATGATCGTCGAGAAGGCGGTCAAGATGGCAGAGGGCATGAAGGTGCCCATCCTCGGCCTCGTCGAGAATATGAGCTACTTCGAGTGCCCGGACTGCGGCAAGCGCCACGAGATCTTTGGCCAAAGCCACATCGAGGAGATTGCGAAGGCGTACGGCCTCGATGTGCTCGCGCGCATCCCGATCGAGCCGCAGCTCGCCGCCAAGTGCGATGCCGGCCAGATCGAGACGGTCGCCGACACGCACATGCAGGATGCCGTTCAGAAGCTGCTCGACCGCGAGGAGAAGGCAGCGGACTGAGGCACGTGCTCGGCGCGCCATTCCTTTGGCGAGCAGTGGAAGAGTGTGCGGAAGGCGCGCGAGAACGTCGAGTAATCGCGGAAGCCTGAGGCGCGGCTGATTTCCTGGATGGAGGTCTCCGTGCGCAGCAGGTCGCGCGCGAAGAGCAGCCGCTTGCTGCGGATGTAGGCGTGCAGGCTGTAGCCTGTGTCGGCCTTGAACCGCTTCATGAGATAGTAGCGGCTCAGGAAGACCTGATTCGCGAGTGTCGCGATCGTGAGGTCGTCCGCAAGGTGCTCGTTGATGTAGCGCAGGACCTGCTGGATCTTGGGATCGTAGGAGACGGTGTCGAGCGATTCGAGCTCGTGGTCCTCGATGCTGCGGTTGAGCAGGATCAAGAATTCAATAAAGAGAATCTCTGTGTACAGCCCATTGGCGAATCCTTCGCCATGGGCTGTTTTTTCGAGCTTGTCCATGTGGAAGAGCAGGTCGTGGCTGCGATTGGGCAGCTGGTGCATGACGCGTCCCTGCTCGCGGGCCGCTGCAAAACACTTGGCGAGCTTGGCACGCTCGTCGAGGCGCTGCAGAAAGTCCGGCGCGATGTAGATGACGATGCGCTCGTACGGTGTCTTCTCGCCGTCCCCGCCGAACACAGGGCGGTGGATCTCGCCAGCTGCGACGAAGATGATGTCATCCGGCTGCAGGTGATACGAATTGCCCTCGATGATGTAGTCGACATCCCCGCCGAGAAACAGGATGATCTTGTGGAAATCGTGGTAATGGAAGGGAATCGTGCGCAGCTTCTCGTCGTGCAGATGGAAGACGCGGAAGTCGCTGCTCAGATAGCCCTTCTTCGGATAGTTCTGCATACATATCCCTCCTGCTTCCATCATAGAGGCATATGACACTTTTTGCAATATATATAGCATATTTTGTGATTTTATTGCATATCCATGCCTGCTATAATAGAACCATCGCAAGCAAGAAAGAAAGGGTGACCGGTATGATGATCGTTCGGATCTACAAGGTAGAGAAACAGGAATATATGGTAATGGATGGCACGACGGGCTTCATGCCGGGAGCAGCCGCCATCCGCCTGCTCGCACATCGCCGCTTTGGCGTCGGTGCAGACCGCGTGCTCGTCTTCACGGGCAGTGAGGAGATCCCGTCCTTCAAGGCCTTCACGGCTGACGGGGAGGAGCAGGAGATGCAGGAAGCGGACTATGCAGCGCTCGCCAAAGTCAAGGAGGACTTCGAGGTCCATCTGACGGATTCCTTCGTGCGGAGGCTCCGCGCGGCGGACAGCGCGAAGATGGCAGCCGCCTGCTGAACGGCAAGAAACGCAAGAAACGATGGAACGAAGAGGTCACTGCTGAGGCAGTGGCTTTTTTTATGGAATGTCTTTGACTTTTTGTTGTTTATGGTGTATATTATTATCTGTACGTTAGCACTCGCACGCATGGAGTGCTAACACCGAATCGAGTCAATACCATTTCTAGATTTTCCAGATAAAGAGAGGCAGATTTCCATGGCAAAAGAAACACATGAATTCCAAGCGGAGACGAAACAGCTGCTGGACCTCATGATTCACTCCATCTACACGAATCACGAGATCTTCCTGCGCGAGCTCATCTCCAATGCATCCGATGCAATCGACAAGGCTCATTTCGAGAGCCTGACGGACCGCGGACTGCTCGAAGGCGATGAGGACTTCCAGATTTTCCTGACGCCGGATGCCGAGCAGCACACGCTGACGATTGCCGATAACGGCATCGGCATGAACCGCGAAGAGCTCATCGAGAACATCGGCACGATCGCGAAGTCCGGCACGAAGGCCTTCCTCGAACAGCTCAAGAAGGCGAAGGAGGAGAACAAGGACCTGACCGACAAGGAGATGATCGGCCAGTTCGGTGTCGGCTTCTACTCGGCCTTCATGGTGGCCGACCACGTGACGATCGTGACGCGCAAGGCAGGCGAGAAGCAGGCCTGGAAGTGGGAGTCCGCAGCCGACGGCTCCTACACGATCGAGGAGTGCGAGCTCGATAAGCGCGGCACGGCCATCACGCTGCACCTCAAGAAGGAGTTCTGCGGCAAGGAGGCAGATCAGGACTTCACGGACAATTATGAGCTCGAGCGCCTCGTCAAGAAGTACAGCGACTACGTTCGCTACCCGATCAAGATGGACTTCACCTTCGAGGAGACGCCGAAGGACAAGGACGGCAAGGAGATCGAGGGTGCCGATAAGATCAAGAAGGTTGAGACGCGCACGCTGAACTCCATGCAGCCGCTCTGGACGAAGAACAAGTCGGATATCAAGAAAGAAGAGTACAACGAGTTCTTCAAGCATCAGTTCCACGAATGGGAGGACCCGATGGAGGTCTTCCACACGAAGGCCGAAGGCACGGTCGAGTATACGGCACTCTTGGCCATCCCGGCACATGCGCCTTTTAACCTCTACCAGACGGACTACGAGCCGGGCCTGCAGCTCTACAGCCGCCACGTCTTCATCATGGACAAGTGCAAGGACCTGCTGCCGGACTACCTGCGCTTCATGAAGGGTCTCGTCGATTCGCCGGACCTCTCGCTGAACATCTCGCGTGAGCTCCTGCAGCAGAGCCGTGAGCTCAAGGCCATCGGCCGCGCGCTCGAGAAGAACATCCTCAAGACGCTGGCGCGCAAGCTCAAGAACGACCGCGAGTGGTACGAGAAGTTCTGGAACGAGTACGGCAAGTCGCTGAAGATCGGCATCTACAACAGCATCTACAGCGGTTCGGACACGGTCGACAAGCTCAAGGACCTCATCCTGTTCATGAGCTCGAAGGACGGCAAGCTCGTCACGCTCAAGGAATACGTTGACCGCATGCCGGAGAGCCAGAAGAAGATCTACTACGCGACGGCCAAGGACAAGGAGACCATCGAGCAGCTGCCGCAGATGGAGACGCTGCGCGACAAGGGCATCGAGGTGCTCTATCTGCTCGACCCGGTCGATGAGTTCGCCATCGAGACGATCCACCAGTATGAGGAGAAGCCGTTCCACTCCATCAGCCGCGGCGACCTCGGCCTCGACGATGCCGAGAGCCAGGAGGTCAAGAAGGAGACGGAGGAAATCCAGAAGGACAACAGCGACCTCATGAAGGACATCAAGGCAGCGCTCGGCGACAAGGTCGAGGATGTCAGGGTGTCCTCGCGCCTCAAATCGAGTGCAGTCTGCCTCGTGGCCGATGAGGCGGGCCCGTCGCTCGCGATGGAGCAGGCCTTCTCGCAGATGAAGAACCCGATGTTCAAGGCAAAGCGCATCCTTGAGATCAACCCGCATCACGAGCTCTTCAGCCGCCTCAAGGAAATCCATGAGACGGGCAAGGACAGCCAGGAGTTCAAGGATTACTGCGACATGCTCTACACGCAGGCTCTGCTCATCGAGGGCATCCTGCCGGAGAATCCGGTCGACTTCGCCAATAAAGTGGCCAAACTCATGGCAAAATGATGCAGATATAACATATTGTTGTTGTGGGAGAGATACAGTATACGTTTACTGTATCTCTCCTTTTTTCTGCGCTCAAAACCCTGAATTGCATGTACAATTTAGAAAACAGATAAAAAAGAAAAAATCCTAAAAACCCTCTTGCTTTTTATTATTTTCTAGCGTATAATACAAACTGTAAACAGAAGAAAACGTTTGCTACTGCTGAAAGAAAAGACAATAAGGTAGCCAAGAGAACTCATCTCAATTATTTTCGTTCTACCTCGCAAGGGGAAGCTTTTCTTCTGGACAATGAAAACGTTTACGCTTTGAAAGGGGAAATCCACCATGAAAGAGAATCTCGTCATCACGATCAGCCGTCAGTATGGTGCGGGCGGACGTGAGCTGGCCGGCATCCTCGCCGAGAAGCTCGGCGTCAAGCTCTACGATCGCCAGCTCGTCCATCTGGCTGCGGCCAAGCTCGGCATCCACGACCTCAGCGAAGATGAACTGCTTGAGATGGAGAACACGGTCAAGCCGCTCTCGATGAGCTTCATCCCGTTCCATTCGTTCGGCACGCATATGGGCGAATCGAGCCAGGGCATGTTCATGAGCGAGTCGGCTGTCATCCGCAAGATCGCAGAGGATGGCCCGTGCATCTTCCTCGGCCGCTGCGCGGACTACGCACTGCGCAACAACGACAACCACTTCGACATCTTCGTCTGCGCTGACGATGAGTACCGCGAGAAACGTGGCCAGACGGTCTACGGAGGCAAGAGCCTCAAAGAGCTCAACCGCGAGAACGAGAAGCGCGCCCGCTACTACAACTACTACACGGGCCGCACGTGGGGCGACGGTGCGAACTACGACCTCGTCGTCAACACGAGCAAGGGCGCTTCGCTCGATACGATTGCGGATGGCATCATCGCGTACATCAATAAAGTCAAGGCATAAGCTGGACTGATAGAAAATGGGGTTTTATTTGGGGAGGCATTCATAATGAATAGCAAATTACTGCAGCGCATCTGCTATGCGTGCGGCACGTTTGGTCATGACGTGTTCTACGCCATGATCGGCACGTACTTCATGATTTTCGTCACGAGTAACCTGTTCCACTCGGACAACCCGAGCCACGATGCTTACATGATCGGTATCGTCACGACGATCATCCTCGTGCTCCGTATCCTTGAGCTCTTCGTCGATCCGTTCATCGGCAACCTGATCGATAAGACGAAGACGCGTTGGGGCCGCTTCAAACCATGGGTCATCGTCGGCGCGTTTGTCGCAGCCATCACGCTGGCGTTCCTGTTCACGGACTTCGGCGGACTGACGGTCACGAACCCGACACTCTACCTGATCCTGTTTGCCATCGTCTACTTCATCATGGATATCTTCTACAGCGCTAAGGATGTCGCTATCTGGTCCATGATTCCGGCTCTTTCGTTTGATTCGCATGAACGCGATATCACGGCTACGATTGCCCGTATCGGTTCCGTCTTCGGTGCCAACCTCGTCACGGTCATCGTCATGCCGGTCGTCCTCTACTTCTCGCTGAACCAGAACGGCGGTGCTGGTGACCCGACTGGTTGGTTCGCATTCGCCTGCGTCGGCGGTGGTATCGCAACGCTCGGCGCCATCATCCTCGGCCTCGGCACGCACGAGCAGGACTCTGCACTGCGTGAGAACAAGACGGAGACTTCCGCAAAAGACGTCTTCAAGGTCCTGACGCAGAACGACCAGCTCATGTGGACGGCTATCGCTTACCTCGTCTACGGCATCGGCATCAACATCGTCAACAACTTCAACCTCTATTACTTCATCTACGTCATCGGCGATGCTACGAAGTTCTCCATCCTCGGTGTCATCAACACGGTCATCGGCCTGATCGCCGTTGCCCTGTTCCCGGCTCTGACGGCTAAGTTCAGCCGCCGCAAGCTCTTCTTCGCTTCGATTGCAATCATGCTCGTTGCGCTCCTCATCTACGCCGCATCCGGCACGAACGTCATGATGGCCCTCATCGGTGCAGGCCTCTTCGCTCTGCCGCAGCCGCTCGTATTCCTCGTCGTTCTCATGACGATCACGGACTCCGTCGAGTATGGCCAGCTCAAGATTGGCCATCGCGATGAAGCTGTCTGCCTCTGCGTACGTCCTCTCGTCGATAAATTCGCTGGTGCTGTCTCGAGCGGCATCATCGGCCTTGTCGCTGTCTGGGTTGGCATGACGGGCGGTGCTTCTGCTGCTGACATCAAGCCGGACGCACTCTTCCACTTCCAGATTGTCATGTTCGCAGCTCCGATCGTCCTCATGGTCATCGCTTCCTTCATCTATCGTGCAAAGGTAACGCTGACGGAAGCTGAGCATGCGCGCATCGTCCGCGAGCTCGAGGAGAAATGGGAAGACCTCAGCAAATAATATGCTACAAGTAAACAGAGTCATGGATGTCATGGATATCGCAATCGCTTGACATGTGACCTTAGGAGGGGGCCGTTGTACCAGTTTGATACAGCGGCCCCTTTCTATTGATTGAGTATGTCGACAAAATAAGATAAAATAAAGATAAATATGAGTAGGAATGATTAAAGGAGGAAATAGCTGATGTTTACAGTCGATCGTCTTGCAGACCCTACTTTCTTTGAAGAGAACCGCCTGCCGGCCCACAGCGACCATGTGTCTTTCGCCGATGCGATGGAGATGGCAGAGGGCGTGTCCTCGCTGCGCCGCAGCCTCGATGGCATCTGGTCGTTCCACTATGCGCGCAATCTCGCCGCCCGCCCGCAGGGCTTTGAGCAGCCGGACTACGATGTGAGCGGCTGGGAGACCATCCGCGTGCCGGCCCATTGGCAGATGGAAGGTCACGGTGTGCCGCAGTACACGAACCAGACGTACCCGTGGGACGGCCATGAGGTCGTGCATCCAGGTCAGGTGCCGCAGCGCGACAATCCGGTCGGCTCGTACGTCAAGGACTTCATCCTGCCGCAGGGCTGGGACAACGCCATCCTCTCGCTGCAGGGCGTTGAGTCGGCTGTCGCCGTCTACCTGAACGGCCAGTATGTCGGCTACAGCGAGGATTCGTTCACGCCGTCCGACTTCGATCTCACGCCGTACCTCAAGGAGGGCACGAACCGCCTGGCCTTGCAGGTCTTCCGCTTCAGCTCGGGCAGCTGGCTCGAGGACCAGGACTTCTGGCGCTTCTCGGGCATATTCCGCGAGGTCTTGCTCTACACGAAGCCGGCCGTCCACCTCGATGACCTGCGCGTCACGGCAGAGCCCATCCACGAGTATCAGGACGGCAAGCTCCACCTCGACATGAAGTGGAACAACGGCGCAGCGCACAAGGTAGCAATCGAGCTCTACGATGCGGAGACGGGCGATTGCCTTCTTGCGGAGGAGCAGCAGGTCGAGGGCCTGAGCTCTTCCTTTGAGGCAGAGCTCAAGGGCGTCAAGCTCTGGAGTGCGGAGGAGCCGAACCTCTACCGTGCCGTCATCTCCGTCGAGGATGCAGAGGGCCATCTGCTCGAAGTCATCCCGCAGAACATCGGCTTCCGTGAATTCCGCATGGACGGCACGATCATGAAGCTCAACGGCAAGCGCATCGTCTTCAAGGGCACGAACCGCCACGAGTTCGACTGCTACAGCGGCCGTGCGGCAGATCCTTCGGAGATCGAGAAGGATATCATTGTGATGAAGCAGCACAACATCAATGCACTGCGCTGCTCGCATTATCCGAACTCGAGCTATATCTACGAGCTCTGCGACCGCTACGGCCTCTACGTCATCGACGAGACGAACCTTGAGACGCACGGCAGCTGGATGCGCAATGGCAAGAAGGACATCATCGAGGATACGCTGCCGAATGACCATGAGGAGTGGCAGGATATCATCCTCGACCGCGCGAAATCCATGTTCGAGCGCGACAAGAATCATGCGGCCATCCTGATCTGGTCCTGCGGCAACGAGTCCTGCGGCGGCAAGGACCTCTACGTGATGAGCGAGTACTTCCATCAGGCAGACCCGACGCGCCTCGTCCACTACGAGAACATCTTCTGGGATCGCCGTTACAACGGCACGAGCGACATGGAGAGCCAGATGTACCCGACGGTCGCCTCCATCAAGAAGTTCCTCGCGGAGCACCGCGATAAGCCATTCATCTGCTGCGAGTACACGCATGCGATGGGCAACAGCATCGGCGGCATGCACAAGTACACGGACCTGACGGACGAGGAACCGCTCTATCAGGGCGGCTTCATCTGGGATTTCGTTGACCAGGCCATTTGGCACAAGGACCGCTACGGCAAGGATGCGCTGGCGTACGGCGGCGACTTCGGCGACCGCCCGAACGACGGCAACTTCAGCGGTGACGGCATCCTGTTTGCAGACCGCAAGCTGACGACGAAGATGCAGGAAGTCAAGTTCAATTACCAGAACTTCGACCTCGATGTCACGGCAGAGAAGGTCACCATCCACAACAAGAGCCTGTTCACGGATGTCGCTGCCTATGAGCTGCATCTGGAGCTCATGCTCGACGGCAAGGTTATCTGGGAATCGTCCTCGGATGCGCCGCACATCCTGCCGGGCGAGACGGGCACGGTAGTTCTTGAAGATCTGCCACTGACGAATGCAGGCGAGGAGACGGTCACGGCATCGCTGCGCCTCAAGGAGGACACGCTCTGGGCCAAGAAGGGCTTTGAGATCGCCTTCGGTCAGGGAACGTGGCAGGTCGACGAGGTCGAGGTGCCGGAGCCCAAGGAGGCTGTGGCCGCGACGGACTTCGCCAAGGCAGAGCGCCATTTCCACTACCAGCACAACATGCCGCTCGAGACGCAGCCCGCAAAGCCGCTGCACATCGTCCACGGTGACATCAACCTCGGCGTGCGCGGCACGGGCTTCGAGATCCTGTTCTCGAGCGCGACGGGCAACCTGTCGTCTTACAAGTGCAATGGCGTGGAGCTCATCGAGGAAGCGCCGAAACCGTCGTTCTGGCGCGCACCGGTCGACAACGACTACGGCAGCCGCCGCGACTTCATGACGGCACAGTGGAAGCTCGCAAGCCTCTACCGCCGCTGCGTCAAGAAGGAACTGCTCGACGAGGCAGGCAACTGGCACGAGTTCGACTGGTTCGGCCAGCTCGGCCAGAAGGAGTACGAGGCAAGCTCCGTCTCCGTCCGCTTCACCTATGAGCTGGCTACGCAGCCGCTCTCTTCCTGCCGCATGACCTATACGGTCGCCGAGGATGCTTCCATCAAAGTCGAGCTCGACTACGATGCTGTCGAGGGTCTGCCGGAAATCCCGGACTTCGCGATGCTCTTCACGCTGCCGGCCGACTACGATCAGGTGCGCTTCTACGGCTACGGCCCACTCGACAACTACGCAGACCGCCAGCGCGGCGCTCGACTTGGCATCTTCGAGACGACAGCCAAGGATGAGGTCGAGCCGTACCTGCAGCCGCAGGAGACGGGCAACCACGGCGGCATCCGCTGGATTGAGGTCACGGATCACCGCGGCCGCGGCGTGCGCCTCGCCATGGACGAGGAGCCGTTCGAGGCTTCGGCCCTGCCGTACAGCGCGCATGAGCTCGAGAACGCGCGCCATCCTTACGATCTGCCAGAAGTCCATCACACCTTCCTGCGCGCATCGCTCGGCCAGTGCGGCGTCGGCGGCGACGACACCTGGGGTGCGCCGGTCCTGCCGGAATACACGGTGAAGAATGAGACGAAGCACTTCTCGTTCTATTTCAAGGGCATCTGATTGACGCAGGGAAAGGACACGATAAGCATATGATCCAGTTTGATGAAAAGACAGGCATCTTCCATCTGAGCAATGCGAAGATGAGCTATGTGCTGCAGGTCATCCGCGGCCGCTACCTCATGCACCGTTACTGGGGCAGGAAACTGCGGACTTTTCGCGACAGCCGCCCGTTCCAGGAGCTCGACCGCGGCTTCTCGCCACAGCCGGGGGCCTATGAGAATGAGCGCACGTTCTCGCTCGACGTGCTGCCGCAGGAGTACCCGGGTTACGGCCATGTCGACTATCGCATCCCGGCCTACGAGGTGCGCCTTGCAGACGGCACGACGACGACGGAGCTCTTCTACAAGGGCTATGAAATCATGAAGGGTAAGCCGGCGCTCGCAGGGCTGCCGGCTGCGTATGCAGCGGACGATGAGGCGGAGACGCTCAAGATCACGCTGGCCGACTCTAAGGGCAAGCTCGAGGCAGAGCTCTCGTACACGATCTTTGCAGATGCAGATGTCATCGCGCGCAGCGCCTGCCTCAAGAACAGCGGCGAGGAGCCAATGGACCTGCTCAATGCGGCGAGCTTCGCGCTTGACCTGCCGGACCACGATTTCGACCGCATGAACCTCTGGGGCGGCCATGCCGCTGAGCGCACGGCAGAGCGTGTGCCACTCATGCACGGCATCGAGGAGAGCGCGAGCCGCCGCGGCTCGAGCTCGCATCAGGCATCGCCGTTCCTCGCGCTTTTGCGCAAGGACGCGGGCGAGAAGAGCGGTGAGGTTTACGGCTTCAGCCTCGTCTGGAGTGGTGAGTTCTCGCTCAAGACGGAGGTCGAGCAGTTCGGCACGACGCGCGTCGTCGGCGGCATCAATCCGTTCGAGTTCCGCTGGCACCTGGAGCCGGGCGAATCCTTCCAGACGCCAGAGGCGCTGCTCGCTTACAGCGCCGAGGGTCTCAATGGCATGAGCCAGGCCTTCCATGAGATCGTGCGCCACCACATCGTGCGCGGCAAGTTCCGCGACGCCGTGCGCCCCATCCTCGTCAACAACTGGGAGGCGACGTACTTCGACTTCGACGATGCGAAGATGGACAATCTCGCGGCCTGTGCCAAAGACCTCGGCATCGAGCTCATGGTGCTCGACGACGGCTGGTTCGGCAAGCGCGAGAATGACAACAGCTCGCTCGGCGACTGGGTCGTCAACATGGAGAAGCTCAAGGGCGGCCTGCAGGGCGTGGCGGAGAGTGCGCACAAGCGCGGCCTCAAGTTCGGCCTCTGGTTCGAGCCGGAGATGGTGTCTGTAGACTCGGACCTCTACCGCGCGCATCCAGACTGGGCGCTGCGCTCGCCGTCGTACCCGATGACGTTCAGCCGCCATCAGCTCGTGCTCGACCTCTCGCGCGCGGATGTCCGCGACTACATCGTCGACTCCGTCTGCAAGATCCTCGATACGGCACCGATTGACTACGTCAAGTGGGACTTCAACCGCCATCTGACGGACGCCTTCTCGGCCAAACTGCCGCCGGAGCGCCAGGGCGAAGTGCGCACGCGCTTCGTGCTCGGCCTCTACGACGTCCTCGAGCGCATCACGCAGACGCATCCCGATGTCCTGTTTGAGAGCTGCTCGGGCGGCGGCGGCCGCTTCGATGCGGGCATGCTCTACTACATGCCGCAGACCTGGACGAGCGACGATACGGACGCCATCTGCCGCCTCTCCATCCAGAGCGGCACGAGCATGGTCTTCCCGCCCATCACGATGGGCGCGCATGTCTCCGTGACGCCGAACCATCAGGTCGGCCGCGTGACGCCGATGCAGACGCGCGCGTTTGCCGCGATGATGGGCTGCTACGGCTACGAGATGGACATCACGCGCATGAGCGAGGAGGAGAAGGCAGAGGTCCGCAGCCACATCGCGCTCTACAAGAAGATCCGCCCGACGATGCAGCTCGGCCAGTTCTACCGCCTGCTCACGCCGTTCGAAGGCAAGGGCAATGAGACGGCCTGGGAGTTTGTCGCCAAAGACGGCAAGGAGATCGTCCTCGTCTACTTCAAGGCACTCGCGACGCCGGCAGCAGAGCTGCGCACGCTGAAGCTCGAGCAGCTTGACGCCGATGCAGAGTACGAAGTGGCCGCTTACTACCCGGCCAAAGGTCTCTCGCATGACGGTGCAGGCAGCAAGGCCCTGAGCCTTGCGGGCAAGTCCTTCTACGGCGATGAGCTCATGTACAGCGGCATCGAGGTGCCGAAGATCGACACGGACTTCGCCGCCTACATGTGGGTGTTCCACAAAAAATAAGCAAAATCTGCAAAAAGAAGCTGTCACATCACTGTGGCAGCTTTTTTCATAGCAGGAAAAGGCGTGCATCGTGTATAATAATATATTGTTATCGTATAAGTGGCAGATGGGGAACTGTCACAATCTAAAAAAACAAGATGTTAGGGGAATTCAACATGCAGAAAATCAGAAAAGCAGTCATTCCGGCAGCCGGCTATGGCACGCGCTTCCTGCCCGCCACGAAGGCGACACCGAAGGAGATGCTGCCGATCGTCGACAAGCCGACCATCCAGTATATCGTCGAGGAGGCGCTCGCGAGCGGCATCGAGGAGATCCTCATTGTCAGCGGCCACGGCAAGCGCGCCATCGAGGACCACTTCGACTCGGCGCCGACGCTCGAGGCAGAGCTCAAGAAGAAGGGGAAGCTCGACCTCCTGAAGATGGTGCAGGACACGGCCAACATCCGCATCCACTATATCCGACAGCGCTATATGCGCGGCCTCGGCGATGCCATCCTCTGCGCCAAGGCGTTCATGGGCGATGAGCCGTTTGCCGTGCTCTTAGGCGACGATGTCGTCTACAATCCGGAGAAACCGGCACTGCGCCAGCTCATCGACGTCTACGACAAGACGGGCGGTTCGGTGCTCGGCTGCCAGATGGTGCCGGACGAGAAGGTCTCGTCTTACGGCATCGTCGCAGGGGACAAGACGGAGAACCCGCGCCTCATGCGCGTGCGCGACATGATCGAGAAGCCGAGCCTCGAGGAGGCGCCGAGCCGCATGGCCGTGCTCGGCCGCTACATCATCCGTCCGGAAATCTTTGGCATCCTGGAGCACACAGAGCCCGGTAAGGGCGGCGAGATCCAGCTCACGGATGCGCTCAAGGAACTGGCGCGCCAGCAGGCCGTCTACGCTTACGACTTTGAAGGCAAGCGCTACGACCTCGGCGACAAGCTCGGTTTCCTCAAGGCGACGGTGGAGTTCGCTCTTCGCCGCGAGGACCTCGGCACGCCGTTCAAGAAGTATCTCAAGGATCTCGTCGCGAGAATCTGAGGTGTGAAGGTTGCAGAAGAAAAATAAGGCGAATCTGGCACTGGGCATCAGCGCTGCCGGCTTTGTCGGCACATTGGCGGCCGGCGGCTCCGGCTTTGCGGCGGGGCTCTTCCATCACGGCTTCCTGGCCGCGACGATCGGCGGGCTGGCGGACTGGTTTGCCGTCACGGCGCTCTTCCGCAAGCCGCTCGGCATCTCGTACCGCACGGATGTCCTGCGGCGCAACAGGAAGCGCATCATGGATGCCATCGTGACATTCGCGAGCGACGACCTCTTGAGCACGGAGAACATCATGCGCGTCATCCGCGACCAGGATACAGCAGGCCTGCTCGTCGACTACCTCGAGCACCGCGGCGGCCGCGAGGGCGTCGTGGAGGTCGTCGATGCCGTCGTCCTCAAGATCATCAACGATCTCGACAGCGAGGGCCTCGCGAGGGAACTGGCCCCTGCCGTGCGCGAGGGCCTTCAGGGCCTAGCGCTCGAGAACATCCTGATCGAGCTCGTGCGCATGCTCGGCGAGGAACGCCATGCCAAGCGCATCCTGCACAGCGTCCTGAGCATCAGTGAGCAGGTCCTGCAGTCACCTGCCATGCAGCAGGTCCTGCTCGACAACATCAAGGTCCTGCGCAAGGAGTACGAGGGTGAATCGGCTGGCCGTGCGTTCGTCCTGTCGGCGCTCGGCCTCGACGACAAGGAGATCCTCGCCATCTTCAACGAGAAGGCGAAGAAGGGCATCAAGGACCTCCTGAGCGAGCAGACCGAGGGCTATGCGCGCCTCAAGGCAGGCTTTGAGGGCATGGTTCTCTCCTTCAGCAACGATGCGTCGCTGCGCGGCGTGCTCGGGGAGTGGAAGGAGAGATGGCTCGAGCAGATGGACATCGAGGGCCTGATCGCCTCGTGGATCGAGAATGCGCTCAAGGGAGAGGAGCCCTTCTGGCTGCCAAATCTCAACGCTTTCGTCGAGCAGCGCATCGATGGTTTCGTACACTCGGAGAACTGGCAGCACCGCTTCGACAGGATGCTCAAGGACCTCATCGAGAGCGAGCTCACGAAACACCACGAGCTCATCCCGGGACTCATCCGCGAGCGCCTCGACGAGTTCAGCGATGACGCACTCGTCACCTTCGTGGAGGACAAGGTGCAGGACGACCTGCAGATGATCCGCATCAACGGCTCGATCGTCGGCTCTCTCGTCGGCATGGGCCTCTACGTCCTCGTCTGGGCAGCAGAAAGGATGTGGGGATTATGAGAGCCATGACGAAATCCTGGAACAAGGCGGACCGCGTGCTCTTTCTCGCGTTCCTCGTGTTCCTGCTCGCCTTATTCGTGCACCTGCAGCTTCCGCACTCGGTCTTTGCCTCGGGGTTCCTCTTCTGCGCGGAAGCGGCGCTCGTCGGCGGCATCGCCGACTGGTTTGCCGTCACGGCACTCTTCCGCAAGCCGCTCGGCTTCCCGTATCATACGGCCATCCTGCCGCGGCGGCGCCAGTCCTTCATCAAGGCCTCGGTGACGATGGTCCAGAAGGAGTTCTTCTCGCGGCACAAGGTGTTCCGCCACTTGGAGCGCCTGCACCTCATGCCGATGCTCATGAAGTGGCTCGGCGAGCCCGACACGCGGGCCAAGGTCTCGCACCATCTCTACCACTACGCGCGCGGTTTCCTTCTGAAGAAGGACAGCGAGAAGCGGGCGGCGGAGTTTGCGCGGCGCATCCGCACTTACCTGAGCACGATGGAGCCGGAGGACCTCTTTGCAAATATCGGCCACTGGCTGCAGCAGAGCGGGCGCGACAAGGACTTCCTCGAGCGCGTCTCGGCTTACCTGCGCGTGCGGGCCGAGCGGCCGGAGACGGCCAAGGCCATCGAGTCGATGCTCGAGCAGTACGAGAAGGAGAAGGCCAAAAGCACGCTGGCGCTCTTCCTGACGGGGCTGGCTGAGGCCATGGACCTCGTCAATCTTGAAGATGCGGCCAACATCATGCAGAAGCAGCTCGTGGCGATGCTCAAGGAGCTCGGCACGCGCGATTCGCAGCTGCAGCAGGACATGCTGGAGCTCTTCTACGAGAAGACGGCCGTGCTCAATGCCGAGCCGGAGTTCCATCAGCTCGTGCACGAGCTGCGCGACAGCCTTGTGGCCGACCTGCCAATCGAGGAGGTCGTGCGCCGGGCGGCAGCGCATATGCGCGACCACCTTGAGGCCGACGCTGCGCGTCAGGTCGATGCCGTCGAAGAGCATCTGCCGATGCTGCGCAGCCGGCTGGCTGACATCATCGAAGCGGAGTACGACCGCGGCCTGCACCTCCTGCAGGAAGATGATGAATTGCGCCACACGGTGGGCCGCTTCCTCTATGACCTCATCGCGCGCTCGGCGCTCCATGCGCAGACGCTCGTCGGCGTCGTCGTCGAGAGCGTGCTCGCCCGCCTGACGGACGAGCAGCTCAATCACCTCGTCTACGACAAGGTAGAGCCCGACCTCTTGTGGATCCGCATGAACGGTTCCATCGTCGGCTCGGGCATCGGGCTGGTCATCTTCATCCTGCTCCAGCTCGTGTCATGATACTCGATAAAATAAAAAGACGCCCTTAGATGGGGCGGCATAGGGAAGTTACTGCTTTCTTTAGGATTGGCACAGGATATTTGGATATCCTGTGCCTTTTCCTTTGTCACGGCATCAAGCCGATAAAGTTATAATAAATATCAATCTGCTGTGTGGCATCCTTACCGCGGTAAACACTACGTTCATGGATTTCGATACGCTCAATGAATTCACGGAGGATTTCAGGAGTCAGTTCCTTGATATCAGTATACTTCTCCACGATTTTCAGGAAGCGCTCCACATTGACAGCTTTTTCTGTATGGCTTTCAATTTCCTGCTCCAGCTGTTCTGCTCTGGTGGTCAAGGCGCACTGTTCATTTTCATAGTCCTGCGACAGCATATCAAACCGTTCTTCTGTCAGCCTGCCAGATACCCTGTCCTCATAGAGCTTTTTGAAAATGCCGTTCAATTCCTAATATTCTGCGCCTGTCTTTTTCCAATTCCCGCCGCTTAGCAGATAGTTCCTTTTTGCTGTCCTGCGCGCTTCTATCCATCTGCCGCCGTATAAACTCTTGTGTGTGCTCTTTGGCAAATGCCGTTACCCTGCGTAAATCCTGCAAAACGACCTCGTCTAATACCACCGTGCGGATAAAATGCGCTGTGCAGACTTCCTTGCCCTTTTTGCGGTAGGTTCCACAGATGTAATTCGTCTGCCCCTCCGTCAGGGTTGTTCCTCGGATGTGATAATGCCGGGATTTACAATCAGCACAGAACACTAAGCCTGAAAACTTATCCATCTCACCCATGCGTGTGGGTCTGCGTTTTCCCTTACGGACACGTTGCACCGTTTCCCAAGTGTCAAGGTCGACGATGGGTTCATGAGTATGCTCAAACCGCAGCTGCTTTTCCGGAGGGGTATCCAGCTTGCGTTTGTCTTTATAGGATTTACGGTAGGTTTTGCAGTTGACGGTATTGCCAATGTAGTCCTCGCGCTCCAAAATCTTGGCAACGGTATCCGCAGTCCATCTGTAAGGGTTATCCAGATTCAACTGACCATATGCCGTTCCTGACCTGTAATACTCATAAACCGTAGGTGTCTGCACTTGCTGTTCCCGAAGCTTCTTTGCAATCTGTGCGGGGCCAAAGCCGCCTGCGCACCACTCAAAAATCTGTTTAACAATAGGGGCGGTCACTTCATCCGGAATAATCTGTTTGGGATTATTCGGGTCTTTGATGTAGCCATATGGCGCTCTGGTGGCAAGGCGTTCACCTCGTTCAGCTTTCGCCCGATTCACAAGACGGATTTTCTTGCTGGTCTCCCGGCAATGAAACTCGTTGAACAGATTGCGAAAAGGCATAAATTCATTGATTTCCTTGTCGGTATCCACATCGTCATTGATAGCAATGTAGCGGACATCATACCGTGGAAAGATAATTTCCACATATTCTCCTGTCTTGAGGTAGTCACGCCCAAGGCGGGACAGGTCTTTTGTGATAACAACAGAAACATTGCCTTTTTCAATCTCTACGAGCATTTCCTTGAACTGTGGGCGGTCAAAAGTTGTTCCGCTTACCCCATCATCCACCCAAAAACGGGTATTTCGGAAACCGTTGTCATCGGCATACTTTTGCAGGATTTTCTTTTGATTCTGGATACTGTTGCTGTCTCCCTGCAACTCATCATCACGACTTAGTCGGCAGTAAAGCGCTGTAATTTGGTTTGACTGATTGCTCATTTTTTCCTCCCATCTCTGTCAGCCAAACCGATTGAGAGTAAATATCCTACCGACATTATACCCCCAACCGGCTCTGGCGTCTATCGGACAAATCGGTTTATGGGAGAGAATTTAACTTTGCTGCGATGTATCTTTATCAATCAGGCGCTGGATTTTGTCCAGTGCTGTACTTTGGCTTTTGCTGTTCTGCTGAAAAAAGGAAGTGACCAGATAGGTTGTACCGCCGATTTTCACAGCCAGCTTTTCACCCGCTTTTTTGATGCCTTGTGCAGTGCCGCTTAAATCTGCTTGGGCACTGCGGTCACGAAAGATACGGATACAACATTTTAAAAGTTCTCGAATCTTCAAATAAGCACACCTCCTACATACTCTGTTCCATGTCCTGCTCGTACTGAGGACTATAACCGTGCTTCTGTTTTTTCTTTTTTCCGGATTTTCGACGCATACACTCCTGTGCGTATTTCTGGCGCTCGGCGTCCGGGTCATAGGGATTTACAAGATCTTCAACAGACTTAGCAAGGTATAGAGCGCCGTCGAGGAGAGCAGCCCCACGGCCGTCCATTTTGCTTTGAGCTTCCACGGCAGCATGTCCCGGTGTCGGAGCGCTTCCGTCTGCTCCTTGAATCCCTGCTGTATCTTCCAGTTCAGATTGCTCTCCTGCTTCGAGAGCATCTCTGTCACAGTCTGCGAAATCCGCCTGTGCTGGTCGTTGATGACCCGACACAGCATATCCCCCTGTTTGTCGTATATCCCCTGACAGTAATCCCGGATGGCTTTCTCGATTTCTGGAGTGGTCGGCAAGGTTGAGATATACTGTCCCAGCGCCGCCATCCGTTCCAGCAGCACCGTCTGGCTGCTGAGCATAGCGTCCCATTCCTCTGTTGGGATAGCGCTGACCTGCGGCAGATAGGGCACTGTGATTTTTTGTGGGTTCTCCTGCGGCTTGTTCAAAGCCTTGAGTTCGTTCAAGTTGGGCAAAGTGCTGTTCCATCCTTTCTTTGAGATATTTTTCATCGTGGAGCTTGTTGTCCCTGCACCGCTGGCCTGTGGGGGCTGTATAGGTGATGTATTTATGATGGGGTATCCACTTCACCCCATAGCCCATTTCCTCCATACAGGCGGTAAATTCGGCTTGTGTGCGGCTTTGGGCAAGCGCTGTGTCTATGGCGTTCATCAGTTGAAATTTGAAGCTGCCGCCCCGCACAGCCGACCGGTACTCCCCGGCACCCATGGGCTTCATGGCGGGTTTCCGATAGGGCTTTAAAATCTCTAACCCATGCGCCGCACAGATTTCATCCGAGAGAGTGCGCAACTGCTCTAAATCCTTTTCATTGAATTGCAGCTTCAGCCCGCTCTTACAGCTGACGGAATTGACAATCAGGTGATTGTGCCAATGGTCACGGTCGATATGGGTAGCAATCTGTACCTCGTATCCCTCGAACCGTCTGGCAAGCTCAATGCCCATCTGGTGGATTTCCTGTGGTGTGGCTCCGCAGTCCGGCTTGAAGCTCTGCACATACTGGTAGAAATACACGCCTTTTTCTTTTCTGTACTGCTTTTTCGTTGCCATAAATTCCTGAAAGGCGGTTTCCCCGCAGCAGTTCTGCCCGGATAGCAGCTTGAGCCGATTTCCCTGTGCATCCTCAAACATGGTCTTGTAGTCTTGCGCCACATAATCCATCACCTTTTTCATGGCAATGCGGCTTTGAGTACGTTCTTTTACGGCATAGACGATTGCCATAATCTCACGCCCCTTTGTCCATCAGGTCGCAGATGGAATCGAACACCGCACCGAAGCTCCGCTTTGTTTCCGTAAGGTCGGGGCAGGTAATCCTGCCCATATTGCAAAGCACCGTCAGCTGGTTCAGGTTCTTACCAATCGCCTTGAGCTGTCCTGTAACAGCATCCAGACCCTCCACTACAATAATTTCCTTACCAAGTGCGGACAGGGTAAGAAAATCCGTCATGGTCATACCCGCCAGCAGCGCCTTATTCTGAATGCGTTCATAGTCCGCGGTGCTCATACGCATGGCGAACATCTTGTCTTTTTTCAAATAGTCACGCTCCTTTCGTCCCGGGGGCTTGGGGGCGCGCCCCCGACCAGCTGTTTGTATTGGCGGTGGCGATAGCCGCCGTCAATACAAACAATATGCTGGCCTACCCTAAAGGGTAGTAAGCGTACTCCAGCCCCGCAAACGTCCCCTTGTTTTTTCGCTCCCTTTGGGTTACAATGGGAGCAACCAATTTATGAAACCGCTTCGGTTTCATGAGCCGTCATTCCATTGCCGTGGAGTGGCGGCTTTTGCTATTCGGCAGTCATAGGCATCACCTCGTTATCTCAGTAATAAGACTAATTGTATAAATATATTTATATTAGTCTACAATTGTATTGTAGCAAGTTCTTGCAATTCTGTCAAGACTAATGTATAATAAAAAATATAATAAGTCGATTGGTCTGAGGTGACACAGGATGCGTTACACATACAAGGTCTGGACTGCCGAGGGCAGAGAGTATTTTGAATACGGCAAGGAACAGAAAAAGAAAAAAGACTTTCCCTTTGGGGAAAGCCTGATGGATTTGCTGTATCTGGATATCTGGTCTGACAGCGGGTTGTTCGAGGGTATGGACCGAGCGCTCATGGAGCTGTATTCTTCCAAAGAACAGAAGTATGCGGATGAGGTTTTGGCTGCTTTGGACACGATAGCACCCAAACACATTTACTTTGAACTGCTTCGTCTGGAATGGCGGGACAGGCTGGAGCAGGCAAAACGGCAGAATTATGAGAATGTGCTTGATCTGCTGCCCCGCAAGGAATTGACGCATATTCCATCCAATCTTCACACCATGCAGGAGCAGATTAAGACGCTGTTTGCGCGTGTGCTCGATTTGGACAGCAGCGGCAAGGAGCCGGTACAGAAAAAGATGGTGGACTATTACAACGCCAAAGGCGGGGACAGGCTGAACACCTTTCAGTTTCAGCCCCAGCCTATGAGCTTTGAGGTCATTGACCGCAAGACCTTTACCGAGGTTCTGTATCCAAAGAACATCTATGACATCATTGACTACTTCGTGCGGGAATGCGTGAAGCGGGAACAGCCTGTGCGCATCTGCAAAAACTGTAAGCGGTATTTTGCCATCTCAGGGCGCATCAGCTCCGAATACTGCGACCGCCCCATTGACGATAAGGGGCGCACCTGCAAGGATATGGGGGCGATCAACCTGTGGAATGAAAAGCGGAAAGACGATGAGATCTTCAAGGTCTACCGCCGGGAGTACAAGAAGCGCTTTGGCTGGATTAAGGCCGGGAAGATTGAGCAGGATGATTTCTACGCATGGAGCGAAAAGGCAAGAGAGCAGAAGGCACAGTGTGATGCAGGGGAGATCAGCTTACAGGAGTTTATGGATTGGCTGAAGAACTCATAACATTTCAACTATTTTAATTTGAAGAACAGAGAGGATTCTGAAATGAACGAACTGCAATCAATATCACAGCTTTTTCAAAATCGGCTATATGGAAGAATGCTCCTTAGTCATTGTGGCTAAGCATATTTATATGAGGGAGGATAAGCAAATAAATTTTGTCCAAATATTAATTAAAACAATAAAATATTATAATTTTATCGATCTTTGCTATAGCTTACGCTATAATTTATTCTGTGGAGGTGTATTAAAATGACAATAGACGAGATTTTAAAAATAATACGTAAAGAAATGCATATTTCGCAAGAAACGCTTGCACGTGAAAGGAATATCAAAAGATATTATTGATAGGTTAAGCTACATTTATATTATCTCTATAACAGATAGGAGTGTTTTTTGTGATAGACGCTAATTCACCATTGTATCCTATGATTAATCAACTATACGAAGCTGATTGTTTAGAATGCATGAAAGATATACCAGATGGGACAATAGACATGATTCTATGTGATTTGCCTTATGGCATGACACAAAATCAATGGGATTGTTACATACCGCTTGATTTGCTTTGGGAGCAATATACTCGAATAATTAAGCCGAACGGTGCCATCGTATTGACTTCGCAAGGACTGTTCACCGCTAAACTGATTTTAAGCCAGCCAAAATTATATAAATATAAATGGATATGGGAGAAATCCAAACCTACAAATTTTTTAAATGCCAAGAAACAGCCTCTTAGAAAATATGAGGATGTTTGCGTATTCTATAAAAAACAGCCTACATATAATCCGCAAATGATTCCCGGTGAACCCTATGATAAAGGAGTTAGAAAAGATCAATTAAGTGGTAGCTATGGTGATTTTCAACCTGTTCATGTTAAAAGTTCAGGAGAGAGATATCCGACAGATATTATCTATGTAAAAACGGCAGAATCTGAAGGAGAGGTTGTTCATCCTACTCAAAAGCCAGTAGAATTGGGGAGATATTTTGTTCGAACATACTCAAAACCAGGTGATGTGATATTAGATAACACTTTTGGAAGTGGCTCTTTTTTAGTCGCAGCACTTATGGAAGGGCGCAATTTCATTGGTATCGAAAAAAATGAGGATGTGGCTCTTTTTAAAAAAGATGGAATTGACTATATCGATGTTGCAAAGCGCAGGTTGTTTTTAGCTTGGAGTACTTTGGATAAAAAGATAAAAAAGAGTATTGCAGACATCAATCTAATTCGAGATTTTAGAGAGAAGTGATTTCAAAATGCCAACTATTGTGAGAAGAAATGAGCGTAGTGAAGCGATCGAACTCATCAAACTGATGGATAGAATTGCTAAACAGAACACTTGGCAAATCAAGTCCATCGGTGGCGAAAGCACGCTCAATACCGGAAACCAGCGGATGTTCCCAGATATCTTTGTGTATGGTGACCTTGCCAGGACGCAAATCCTGCAGGGTTGGGAAGTCAAAATGCCCGACGTTCCGATTACTGATGCGACCTTCATTCACGATGCCCAACGCAAAGCCGATGTGCTTTGCGTGAACAGTTGCTTCATCTGGAATTTCACCTATGGCGTGCTGTATGTGAAGAATGAAGATACCTGGGTGAAAATGCGGGAGTGGGATGAGACTCGCCATATCCGCACTCGCTCCGACGTTATAACGTATAAAGCGGATTGGGAGAGATTGGTTGCCAATATTCTCGGCGAATTGAATGCCTTTTTCGCGTCGGGCGAATTGCGCCCGGCTGGAATCGGAGAAATCGTCACCGACACCATCTTTACCGAAATCCTCAAACGAAATAAGGGGATTGTCGCAGAACATCTGCAAGCGGCTGGTATTCGGAACACAACCATTACAGCGCACATATCGCAATGGTGGCGCGGTGTAGAGAGGGAATACAGGTTCGACCAGAACAACCAGTACACTGCTTATGCTCAGACCGTCCTTCTGAACTGGATTAACAAATTCACATTTGCCCACATGATTAAGCGCAATCACAACCCGGCTCAAGTTGTGGAATGTATCAATGAGGACATCTCGCCAGCAGATGCGCTGCGGGTGTTTGAAGAGATAACTGCCCGATGTGACTTCTTCAACATCTTTGAGGCTGTTCCCTATGGTGATGTTCTCCCCGCTGCGACATGGACGGACTTGACCGACTACAACGCATTTCTTTCTGAGAATGGCTTAGCCAACATTCCGCAGACAGCACTGCAATCTGTATTGGAGAGCAGCGTCAACCAGTTCAAACGCAATGTCGCTGGCGTATTTACCACACCACAGAAACTCGCGAAAATTCTCGTCAACGCCGGAATCACCGATCTGACCGCCCCAGCGATAGACCCCTGCTGCGGCACAGGTACCATTGTAAAAGAAATCCTCGATGCGAAGAACGTTCTCGGCGTTGACCGTGCCTACGCCACGACATACGCTTCCGACAAATACTCGTTCCCGCTTCAAGTGTCGAACATCGCTATGACTCGGGCGAACGCCATCAATCTACCCTGTCTGCTCTTCCGAGCGAACGCATTCAACTTGCGTGAAAACCAAGTGGTGCCGATTACCGACCCGCGAAACGGCGAGAGGCTGGAGATTCGCCTTCCAAAGTGGGGTAGCCTTGTATCCAACCTACCCTTTGTTGCTTTCGACCAAGAAGGACGCGAAGAGAGCAAACACATCGATGCGACGCTGGAGCAAGTCCGTGCCGACAGCGGCATTGTCCTATCTGGGCGAGCTGACCTTTACCAAGCCCTGCTTCTTCACTTGCACAGACAACTTGCCGATAATGCTAGCATTGCCGTCATCACATCCAACTCATGGCTTGGCACCTTGGCGGGGCAGAAGTTCTTCCGTGCGCTAAACTATTATTACAGTGTCGAGAGTATCGTAGCCAGCGGTAACGGTAAGTGGTTTGATAATGCCGACGTTATTACACTGATGGTGTTCCTGAAGAAGAAGTCCGTGCCACAAGCACCTTCTGACACACATACGGTAAACTTTGGACTAATTCACAAGGCTCTGCCCGATTGGACAGATGACGACATGCTGCAGATTGTAAATTCCATCCAACTTAAACAGGCTGTAGCCCCTGCATTGTTATCCTTTAAGACGTACACAATTTCGAAAATCACCGAACTGCTCGACATGAACATTGTCTTACACTGCTTCTTCTACGACGTGGACTGGCTGGCTGATATTCGGGGCATTCTTTGCCCGGTTACCGACTTATTCGATGTGTTCCGGGGTATGAAAACCGGACAGGATGAAATCTGGTACCTCAACAGACCCAACGATGTTGACCCAGCTTTTGTCGGACGCGTTTTCAAAAGCGCAAAAAGCGCAGAGTACCTGATCGCCAAACCCGACACCTATTCCTTTGTCTGCAATAAGACACTAGAAGAACTTCGTTTTTACGGATGTTACAGAACACTTGAATGGATTAACCGCTTTCGGGGGCATATCAACCAGTCTGTCCCCCACAAGGAAACTTTCTGGATGAACCTTGCTGATGGCAGTTTCTCCGGCAGCGACCGTATTCGCCTGTTCACGGGCATGAATCCTGAACGCCGAATTTTCTACGGCTTGCTTGAGGAGCCTGCACAAATCAATCAGAGGGCAATTGGTTTCAAGCCCAAGTCCGCAGACGTCAACTTGGAATTGTGCCACGCACTTCTCAACTCTGTTATCGGAGTATTCTACACCGAAGCTACAGGCTTCCCCAAGGGGCTGGGCGCACTCGACAATCGCGCTGAAAATACCAAGAAAATAATGATGCTCGACCCCCGCCGCTTGTCTGCCTCCAACGCCGCCCGTATCCTCGAAGCTTTTCGTCCGCTCCTTGGCCGGAAGATAAAGACTACTGTGGAGGAATATAACTGCGTCGATCGCCTCGCCTTTGAGCACGTCGTCGCAGACTGCTTTGGCTACGCCGCGCAATTCGAGCGAATCAAGGACAGCGTTTTAGAGATGCAGAAAGTGCGGGTGAGTGTCAAATAATGAAAATATGTTCATCAGTACAATTGCGGAAATAGACGATTTAATTCAACAGGCAGGATGTGAATAGATAAGTACATAAGAAAACGACAAAGGAGGTTTCGCATATGCCATCTGTAATTGAAAGCATGACAGGCATCAACATCAAGTCGGACTATTTCAGAACTGCACCGACGTTTGAACTGTTCCCCCCACGCCATAGAGTGGCATTGCTATACGGTAAAAACGGCTCTGGAAAAACCACTGTGGCGCAGGGCTTTCGCGAATACATAGAACCTGTTACCCCACCCAAGGTAGAACTATCACCAATGGCAAACGGCACAAAGATTTCGGCAGTATCCGGACAGGCAGGAAAGTTCTTTGTATTTGACGAGGACTATGTGTCAAAGCGCATCCGGGTTAAGGAAGATGGGTTGGACGCCATTGTCTTGTTTGGCGAGCAGATTGATTTGGATAAACAGATTTCCAAAGCCGAAACCGATATCACCGAAAAACAAGCTGAAGTTGAACTTCAAGAAAAAGAGTGTGCGAAGTTTACAACCACTAACGATGTTAATGCCCCTGATTATTGGAAAATAAAAATTCGAAATGAACTAAAAAAAGACACCGGATGGGCTGGTAAAGGCTCAAAAATCAAAGGGAAAAAGCAGAACTTATCGGTTACTGATGATGTGATTGAAAGAATAGGACAACTTGCCCCAGCAAAACCACAAGCTGAACTGCAGAAAGAGTTCGACCGCCGTTACGCACAGTTCACGACGGTTAACTCGACTGCCACAACATTGCCTGAGGCGATTTTGCCAATTTCTATTGTTGGTGATAAGGAGCAGCAAGCGACAGAGCTTCTCTCAAAAGTGATCCCCCGACCGCAATGGACTGAACGAGAACAGAAAATATTCGACCTACTCGGCGGGCAGGGATTAGATACTGCGAAGGGTTTTCTTTCCAACACAGAAACAACCATTTGCAACCAGTGCCTACAGCCAATTAGCGATGAATATCGCATCGCTGTTCTTCGTGAACTTGATTGCCTTTTGAATCGCGATGTCGAAGAATTCAAAAACGAACTAAGAAATCTGATTATCCCAGAAACATCAAATACTGCATACGAAGCCTACCGCGAACTAGCGTCCTACAATGTTGTTCGCGACCGCCTCGATGCCTATATCAAAGCCGTTGTCGCCCACAACACCGCTGTTAAAGCGAAGATAGATAACCCTTTTGATCCGCAAGAGTACAACACAGCTATCGGTTTAATGGCAGCGAACGAAGCAGTGAATCAGGCGTTGGTGGCTTTGGAAGCAGACAGAGTCAATTATAACCTCACCATCAGTCAGCGCGACAAGGTGGAGATAAAGCTATTGGATTTGAACGACGCACTTGCTCATTATGCCATCAAAGATATGTACGGTTCACTTAAAACACAGCGCGCAACAAAGGCCGTAGCCGACACACTTCTGCGGGGTGAATTGTCAAGCTAAGTGCAACACCTTTGAGAAATAGACCTCGTATGGTGTT
>ERZ772870.348-NODE-348-length-52094-cov-22.122427_pt1 | contig 52094 bp, 47 predicted proteins | sample MGYA00511376_ERZ772870 | MGnify/ENA primary metagenome ERZ772870 (study PRJEB29015, sample SAMEA2737719) | human gut metagenome | biome: human gut; feature: human-associated habitat; material: faeces | place: China | collected 2012 ... | reverse complement strand
TCATTTTAATTTGGTTGTCTAGGAGCTGTTGCACTTAGATTGTAAATCCATCAGTGATAAATAGGATTGTATCCTAAACACCGATAGGCTATAATAGGAGTAGGAGGCGAGCAGCATGAGTGTGATTCTCGAGCAGCTGATACAGCGGAGAAAGGAACTGCATATCTCCCAGAAGGAAGTGGCCAGACGCATGAAGACGGGGCAAACGACGATTGCTCGTATTGAGACTGGCGCCCGCTCGCCGAAACTGGAGACAGTCGAACGATTTGCCCAAGCTCTGGGATGCGACATCGTCCTGAAGCGAAATGATTGACATTGCTAAGGCAGACCAGAGTAAATGGAGAAGGGGGCTTTTGTATGAGAATCGATGAAATCAAGATACCGCAAGATCCTGATGAGCGCGAGTCTTTCCTGGCATCCTATGCCGTAGAGCTCGACCACCAGAAAGCGCGTGCGCTTGGCCTTCCGCGCTACTATGTGAAAGATGGGTTCTTGGTAGAAGAACGGAACGGTCAACTCCGGAAGATCAAACCCATCACGAGGAATCCACTCGATGAACACCATTAAACAACCAGAGGTCGTAGTCTTTGCTGGACCGAATGGCTCCGGCAAGAGCACCATCACACAACTCCTGAAACCCATTGGCATCGACTACATCAATGCTGACGACATCAAGCGGACGACTGGCTGTACCGACCTTGCAGCTGCTCAGGCTGCCACAAAGCTCCGTGAGGAACACGTCGCGGCAGGTAAGCCATTTTGTTTTGAGACCGTCATGTCGACGGACCGGAACCTCAATCTCATTCAAAATGCAAGCGAGAAGGGATTCTTTATTCGCACCTATATCGTGCTCACATGTGACAGCGCCATCAATGTCAGCCGCGTACATGGCCGCGTGCAGTCCGGCGGCCATGACGTTCCCGTCGAGAAAATCATTTCCCGCTATAACCGTTCGCTGAGGCTTATCAAAGACGTCGTTGCAGCATCCCATGTCTGCAATATCTATGACAATTCATCCCAGTATCCCGTCCGCTTCTTCAACAAGAAGGTTCATACTTGCTTCTATGAAGAGAACCTGTTCTGGAATTTGGCATCCATTCAAGAACTGACTGGCATTCAATCCATGCAGACAAGACTGCTCAATCTGCATAATCCCTTCACGAAGTTAGACTTCGCCAGTCATCCTACGACCTGATGCATCTCATCAGAGATTTGACAGTTGAATATCTGTCTACGAAAAAAGCTCCCGCAAGGGAGCTTTTTGATGTTGGTTGCTGTTATCAGAAAAGGCGTAGAGGCATCCCTGGATAATATAGTTGTGTGAAACGCAGGGAATTTACTTCCGATTTCAGATTATCATGCGACAAAATAGGCACTCATTTCTAGGGCAATTTTGATGAAATTTTAGTGTCATATGTGATATGAATCTGGAAAATGAACTGTGGCACTTGACATGCCTTTCCGATATTTTTTCCGACATTCGGGCAAATTTTCTTGGATACGAGAAAATTTATGACATGTCAGACACAATAGAGAAGATTTGGGAATTTAAGAGAAAGCAGGAGAGCTGTACAGACGATGAGAATCAACCAAGCAAGCTGTCATAAGGCTTTTTCGTTAGTCACACAAAATTGGCCAAAGAGAAGACTATCCGAACACATACAATGCCAGACTATGCGTTTAGCATTACATAAATTACTTCCGATAAGTATAAATTATCGGAAGTTTTATTTTACCCTAAAACAGCCTAGATCTTGAACTATCTTGTCATATTTCAATACCAATAGTAATACCGATAATAACCTTGTAATACTTAAATAATACCGATAAGTTGTTGGTATTACCCACGAGCAACCCTGATGATTATCCTGATAATTATCAGGATGACTGCAGCCTATCGGTTTCCAGATGCAGACAAAAAGCCCTGCATGATCTCAATTCATGCAGGGCCATATATGGCAGGTACTGTGTATTTTATCTATTTTAGATGTGCTTATTTAGATGTGCTCATATCTGTATCAGCATGGCTGGCCGTCTTTGAACCGGGCCATCATCTCGTTTGTGAGGCTCCAGTCGTCTGGTTGCAGGACGACATCTTCTGGCTTGGCCCAGAATGCGCGGCTGAGCTCTTCGTGATCCATCTGGATCTTGTCGTCACCATCGAGGTCACAATAGAATCCTGCGAGGATGTCGGCGGCGCTGCCCCAGGGTTGGGATTTGTAGTAGCGGATGTTCTTGACCTTGAGGCCGACTTCTTCGGCGACTTCGCGCTGGACGGTCTCTTCGAAGGTCTCGCCAATCTCAGTGAAGCCTGCGATCAGTGCATAGTAGGTCGCATCGTTGTGGCTTGATGCGTAGCGCGTCAGTAGGATCTTGCCGTCGTGCAGGACGCCGACGATGATGGCCGGGTTGATGCGCGGGTAGATGACATGGTTGCACGCGGAACAGCGCAATGCCCTCTCCTTCGTGTCGAGGACGGTCGGATGACCGCAGACGCCACAGAAGCGGTTGGTCCGGTACCAGCCATAGAGATGCAGCGCCGTGTAGAAGGCATAGAAGCTCGGCAGCTTGGCCTCCTTGTTCTGTCGGATGCTCTTGATGGGCTCTAAGTCGAAGCCGTCTGGTATGACGGGCTCAGCATTGCCGAGCAGCAGGAAGAATGCCTTCTTGCCAATCGTGAACAGATAGACGCAGCCCTCTGGGCGGCCGAGCTGGGCAAAAGTTGGGAAAAGCTTGCCCTCGTCCTGGCGCACGAGCACGTTGCGGTCTTTGAAGACGAAGACGACGCTCTCGTCCGTCGGCTCAGCTGACGGCTTATACTGGTTATCGAGTTTTTTTGGTGCAATATCTTGAAGCATGGCATATCCTTTCATGCGGTTCGTGCAGAATCGTCAATAATAATGTGTGTCAGAGCTGGTACCAGCTCCGTCCCTGCTCATCGGCTGGCGTCGTCGGCGCGGAATGGCCGGAGAGCAACAGCGTCTTCGGCGGCAGTGTCAGGATCCGCTCGCGGATGCCCCTCAGAAGGGCCTGTTCATCGCCGCCATACATGTCGGTGCGGCCGTAGCTGCCCTGAAAGATGGAGTCGCCGACGAAAGCAGCTTCGTCCGCCTTGGTGTAGTAGATGACGCCGTCAGCCGTGTGCCCCGGCAGCTCGAGGAGTTCCAGCTGGAAAGCCGGCTTCTCCTTGAGTGCGATGATGGCATGGTCTTCGAGGTAGGTGACGTCACTCAGTACGATGGGCTCGTCGGTCTGGGCCGAGAGATTCCAGACGGGATTCTCGGCATAGAGCCTCCCCTTCTGGCCCATATAGACCGGTATCTTCAGCGTCTCCTGCAGTTCGCTTACGGCACCGATGTGGTCGAAGTGGCCGTGCGTCAAGAGGATGGCCTCGATGGTCAGCCCCTTCTCGCGGATGAGCTCGAGCAGCTTCCCCGCCTGTGCGCCGGGGTCAATGAGAAAGCCGTGTTTCGTCTCGTTGTCGGCATAGATGTAGGCGTTGGTCGGGATGTATTTCGTGACAGTTGCCTGCAAGATCATGCATATCGCCCCTTTCTTGGTCTGGATGGTGGTCATTCCGGAAGGCCGTAGATGGCGTTGAGCATCGCCGTGCCGCTCGCCGTGCGGAAGACTTTCTTGCGGAACGTGGTCAGGGCTTTTGGGGAAAGACCGTCTTCGTAGGCATTGACCAGGAAGTCGGCCTCGAGCAGCAGCTGGTAGTCCGCCCCATCGACATCCTTATAGGTGTGATGATGGCCAATCAGGAAGCAGATGCGCTCGATCATGTCTTCGGGGATGCCAGAGACATTTTCGAGCAGCTCGCGTGCAGGCGCGGGTCCCTCCTTCTCCTGATAGATGCCGGCGGGGTTGCCGTATTTTGCCTCGGCCGCATGGATGCCGATGTCGTGCAGGATGGCGGCGAGCTCGAGTGTCTGCTGAACCGCCGAGGGCAGTCCCTCCTGCCGGCCGAGCAGGGCGGCATACGTGTAGACCTTGAGGAAATGCTGGATGCGCTTGGCGTCGCCGGCATCAAAGGCGATCATTGCCTGTAGGACTTCATCGCGTTTCTTGGCAAAATCTGCTTCGTTCATGGGTTTCATGGGGATCCTCCTGATCATGGGTAGCTAAGGGTTGGTTTATTGTGCAGCCGCAGCCTGCGCTCCTGCTGCAGATGGTGCAAGCTCTGCTTCCTGCTCGAAGCCGTAGTCGAGCAGGGCTGCTGCCTCGCTGAAGCGCGTCTCGTCATCGTCGGAATGCATGACGACGGCGATGATCTCTTTGCCGTCGCGCTTAGCCGCTGCGCTCAGGCAGCCGCGGGCCGCGCTCGTCCAGCCGGTCTTGATGCCGGTGCAGCCTTCGTAAGTGTCGAGCAGCTCATTCGTATTGATACAGTACGTCGTATGGCCCTGCGGCGCGATGTAGTAGATATTCTTGGCCTTCGTGCCGACGATGCGGCGGAAGGCATCGTTGTGCATGGCATAGGCGGCAATCTTGGCCATATCGCGTGCCGTCGAGTAATGGTCGGCATCCGGCATGCCGTTCATGTTGACGAAATGCGTATGCGTCGCGCCGATTTCCTGCGCTTTTGCGTTCATCATCGCGGCGAACGAGGCCTCATCCCCACCGACTGCCTCTCCGACGGCCGTAGCGGCACCGTTGTCGGAGATCATCATCATCTGCTGCAGGATGTCGGCCATGCGCAGCGTGTAGCCTGGATAGAGGCGCGTGCACTCGACGTCGGCGGCATTCGCGCTGACGGTGACGAGCTGGTCCGGGCTGCTCTTCTCGAGCGCGAGGATGCAGGTCATCATCTTCGTCATGCTGGCCGGATACTCGCGCTTATCCGCATTTTTCTCGTAGAGCACCTGCCCCGTCGCCTCGTCGATGACGATGGCGGCATCTGCCGTGATGTCCGGTGCGGCAGCCATGGCCACAGCTGACCAGACGAGCAACAGCGCGAGGCTCAGCAGGCTCACATAGATTTTCTTGCAAGATTTCAACATAGATAAAGGCTCCAATCCGTCCCTGTTTTACGGCTTTACGGCTGTACAGCAAGCCTGCCTCAAAGGACTCTTCTTCTGCATTATATCCTCATCACTGGGTGGCGTCAAATTCTTGTCCCCTGTGCCTGCAAGAAGTAATTCCTATTTATTTTCTCATTATTTCTTTTAATGTTTATCAAATACTTTCCCTTTCGAACATACATATGATATAATAAAAAAAGGATAAAAGACAAAACGATATTGATTGTATCGAGCTTGTTTGCATTAGATATAGATATATAGATGAGGGGGATTCATTATGCGCAAGACGAGAAAATCAAGTGATCGCCAGAAGGAGATTTTCCAGTTCATCAAGGCTTTTCTGTTGGAGAAAGGCTACCCACCGTCGGTGCGGGAAATCGGCGAGGCTGTCGGACTCAAGTCGAGCTCGACGGTGCACGGCTACCTTTCACGCCTCGAAGCCAATGGCATGATCAAGCGCGATCCGACGAAGCCGCGGGCCATCGACATTCTCGATGAACGCCCCTGGCGCCAGAATGTGCCAGTGCCGATGCTCATGGGCATCCATAAAGGGGCTGCCCTGTTCAGCGAGAGGAACATCCGAGATGTTTACTCGTTCCCGCAGGACATGCTCGGCACCCACAAGAAGACGTACCTGTTGCACATGCCAGATGATGGCCTGCAGAAGGCGGGCATCGCGGAGGGTGATGTCCTTTTCATCACGCCGCAGGAATTTGCCAATGATTTCGACCTCGTCGTCGCAGAGACAGAGGGCCGCACGCTCGTCCGCTACTTCCGCCAGGACGAGGATGGCACTTACCTGCAGCGTACGACTGGGGCGTCCGATGGCGCGGAGCCGTGCAAGAATGCTGTCACGATTGTCGCACGCGTGATCAGTGTCTACCATAGGATTTAAGGATTCATGATTTTAGTCGCCGTAAAAAGACGCCTGTCCGTGAAGATTGCTCTTCCGGGTAGGCGTCTTTTTATATTTCTTATGGTTCTATGAAGTTACTTGTCTGCATCGAGGTCGAGGACGGCCTGGGCGGCGCCCATGATGCCGATGATCGCGTGCTCGAAGGTCAGGCCACCCTGCAGGTAGACGTTGTAGGGCTCGCGCAGCGGACCGTCGGCGCTGAACTCAATCGACGCGCCCTGGACAAAGGTGCCTGCCGCCATGATGATCTTGTCGGCGTAGCCCGGCATGTCCCAAGGCTCCGGCGCGGCGAAGGAGTCGACCGGCGAGTATTTCTGGATGCCGCCGCAGAATGCGATGAGCTTGTCGGCGCTGCCGAGCTCGATGGCCTGGATGATGTCGCCGCGCACTTCCGTCGGCAGCGGCAGCGTCTTGTAGCCGAGCTTGGCGAACATGCCGGCCGCGAAGATCGCGCCTTTGATGGCCTGCGAGACGACGTGCGGCGCGAGGAAGAGGCCCTGGAACAGCAGGCGGTTGTTCGAGAGGCTGGCGCCGAGCTCATCGCCCATGCCCGGAGCCGTCAGGCGGTACGAGGCGAGCTCGACGAGATCGTCGCGGCCGACGATGTAGCCGCCAGTCGGCGCGATGCCGCCGCCGGGGTTCTTGATGAGCGAGCCGGCCATGATGTCGGCACCGGCCTGCATCGGCTCCTCGTAGTCGACGAATTCGCCGTAGCAGTTGTCGACGAAGCAGATGCAGTCGGGTTTGATGCGATGGACTTCCGCCGTGATGGCGCGGATGTCCTCGATGGAGAGCGGGCTGCGCATGCTGTAGCCGCGCGAGCGCTGGATCTCGACCATCTTCGTCTTGTCGGTGATGACGTCCTTGATATGGGCCATGTCGACTTTGCCCGCGACCATCGGCAGCTCGTTGTAGAGCACGCCGAATTCCTTGAGGGAGCCCGGGCTTGGGTTGTCGTAGCCGATGACCGTCTGCATCGTGTCGTACGGCTTGCCCGTCAGCGAGACGAGCTCATCACCGGGGCGCAGGATGCCGAAGAGCACGGTCGCCAGGGCGTGCGTGCCCGAGACGAACTGCGTGCGCACGAGCGCGCGCTCCGCGCCGAAGATTTTGGCGTAGAGCTCCTCGAGCTTGCCGCGGCCGATGTCGTCGTAGGCGTAGCCCGTCGTCGTGTTGAAGTGTGCGTCGGAGACGCGGCATTCGCGCATCGCGTCGAGGACCTTCAGCGTATTGGCCTCCGCCACATCTTCGATGTGTGCGAAGAGCGGCTCAGATTCCTTGAGGACCTCGCGTTTGAGATCGGTGATTTTCTTGGAGAATGACATGGAAATATTTACCTCACAGTCTATTTTATTGTTAGAATTATTTTTTGTGGATTTCATACGGCTCGAAGCGCGCCCGCTTCGATGCGGGCAGGCTGACCTTGACGCGCGTGCCCGTCTCGCAGTAGTCGGTCTCGCGGACGGCATGGAGCTCATGCAGTTCCGTCAGCAAGCGGCCCTGCGCAAATGGAATCAGCAGCTCCATCTGGACCTGCTGCTCCATAAAGAAATGCTCGATGAGCTGCTGGAGCTCAAGGAGATTGGCCCCCGTCCGGGCGGAGATGCAGATGCCCTCGCGGCCGTGCAGCATCATGGCCTCCTGCGCGGGGGTCAGTCCCTTTCCTGCCTGCCCCGGTGCCGCATCGGGGACTGCGAAGCGGTCGGCCTTGTTGAAGACATAGAGCGTCGGTTTATTGACGGCATCGAGCTCCTTGAGGACTTCGACGACCGACTCGATCTGCTGCTCGTAGTTCTCGTTGCTGCAGTCGACGACGTGCAGCAAAAGGTCCGCCTCCTGCACCTCTTCGAGCGTCGCGCGGAATGCCTTGACGAGCGTGTGCGGCAGCTTCTGGATGAAGCCGACGGTGTCGGTCAGGAGGATTTCCTGCTTCTCGGGCAGCACGAGGTGGCGCGTCGTCGGGTCGAGCGTCGCGAAGAGCTTGTCCTCGGCGAAGACCTCGGAGCCCGTGAGCCGATTCAGCAGCGTCGACTTGCCCGCATTGGTGTAGCCGACGAGGGCGACGAGCGGGATGCGCGAGAGCTTGCGGCGCCGGCGGTGCAGGTGGCGGTTCTTCTGCACGGCGTCGATCTGTGCTTCGAGGTCGTGGATGCGCGCGTAGATGCGGCGGCGGTCGACCTCGAGTTTCGTCTCGCCGGGGCCGCGCGTGCCGATACCGCCGCCGAGGCGCGAAAGCACGAGTCCCTGGCCGCCGAGGCGCGGCAGGTTGTACTGGAGCTGCGCGAGCTCGACCTGCAGCTTGCCCTCCCTCGTGCGGGCGCGCTGTGCGAAGATGTCGAGAATCAGTGCCGTGCGGTCGATGACCTTGATGCCGAGCATCTGCTCGAGATTGTGCTGCTGCGACGGCGTGAGCTCGTCGTCGAGGATCAAGAGCGTCGCATCGCGGTTCTGGACTTCCATGGCGATTTCGGCGACTTTGCCGCGCCCGAGGAAGAAGGCGGCGTCGGGCTTCTCGCGACGCTGGATGAACTTGCCGACAATGACGGCGCCCGCCGTGTCGGCCAGCCGCTCGAGCTCGGCCATCGACTCGTCGATGGGCCAGTGCGTCTTGCCACAGTCGAGGCCGACGAGCAGGGCGCGCTCCGTCTCATCCTCCGTCGTCTTCGTGCTATGGGCGCTGAGCTTCTTATTGACGACCGTGATGAGATACGTCAGGTTGATCGTGTGCAGCGCGCGCTCGGGCAGCGGTCCGACCGTGTTGAGCGCCTCAGTGCCGTCCTCGGCTACATCGCCCGTGAAGAAGCCGATTGAGCCGACGATCTCCTCTTCTCTATCCGCGCGAAAGCCGATGGCGGCCATGCAATCGAAGCGCAGGCGGCGCAGCGAGGACAGGTCGGGCTCGCTGAGGCGTGTGTCGCCGCTCGGATGCGTGTGGATACAGCGGATGCCCGTGAGCTTCCCCTCGGCGCGGCGCGACTTGAACTCCGGCAGGTCGACCGTGTCGGTGTCGCCGACGGACACCTGCAGGACTTTGCCCTGACGGTTCAGGTAGACGGCGACTTCGCGGCCGAGCAGATGCGTGACTTCGAGCATCTCGCTGTTGAGTTCGTGCGTCGAGAGCTGGCCAATCGGCACAGTCTTCTCGTAGAGCCCCTCGAGCCGCTTGACGATGTGCTGTTTGATATTCTGGATGTCTCCGTTGATCTGCATAGGATACCTCATGGCGTCAACCGCGGTTGACGATGTTCGAGATGTGCTTGAGCGTGATGGACAGCGTGCCGTCCTCGTTGTTGTTGAACTCGATGAACTCCGTGTTGTCGAAGTAGTCCGTCGGGATGGTCAGCTCAATGCCCGTGTCGGTCTTGAGCTTGTGGCGGCTGACTTTCTTGAGCGTCGCCTCCGGGTCCATCTGGACGGGCTCCGTGATGCCCGCATCGCGGATGGCCGTGTCGAGCTCCTGCTGCATGGCGGGATTGTCGTGGAAGATCTCCTTGCCCGCCTCCTGCAGGTCGAGCTCCGTCCCCTGCTGCATTGTCTCGGCCACGTAGCTCTTGACGGCGGCTTCCGTCGCCACCTTGTCCTGGCCGAAGGACTCGGCGACCTTAGCGGCGGCCTTGCTGAGGTTCTTCATCGCCTCTTTCGGCGACGGCGTCAGGCTGCACTCTAAGAGCACCTCTGGCAGCACGATGACGGGATTCCCGTCGAGCGTGTACTTCTTGGCCGCCGTCTTGATCTCCTTCGTCTTGCGATTCACGAAAGCGAATTCGTCGATCTTCTGCGAGAGGTTCGGCATGATGGAATAATGGTTGATGATCTCGTTCTGGATGCCGTTCTCCGTCTGGTTGACCTGATGTGTGAACCCGATGTGGCTGTTGCTGCGCAGGATGACGAGATACGGGACCTCGTCGATGCTGACCGCTGCGACGATGACATCGGATGATGGCATCTCCTCGGCATGCGTGAAGGCGTCTTCCAGCGTCTTGGCAATCTGCTTGCTGAAGTCGATGAAGCTGAGCTCACCCGCATCATACGACGCGATCTGCTTCAAGAAGGCGCTGTCGTCGTAGAACGTGCCCGGCTTGGCATCCTGGCTGCCCCAGGCCCGCTCGATGTGCTTCAAGAGCCAGGTCTCGATGCTGTCCTTAACGGGCAGCTCCGTGTCGGAATAGACCGTCACGCCAGAGTGGAAATCGAGGATGTGAAGGATGGCCTTCTCGATGATGATCATTTCTGTTCCTCCGCTTCTTTTGCTGTTTGACTATGCTCCTGCTTGGCCTGGCGCAGGGCGGCTTCTTTCTCGGCGCGTGCACGGACTTCCTGCAGGCGCGGCACGAGGCAGGTCTGCAGGCGCTCCTCGAGCTCCGGCAGGGTATTCGAGTCGAAATCGTAGTTGACGTCCGGGATGTTCCAGATGCGCGCCTCGCTGAAGAACTCGTCGCGGTAGATATTGAAGTAGACCGTCACGCTGCTCTCGAGCGAGAAGTCGACGTAGTCGATGATGATGTAAGAGCCGTTGTTGATCTTGACGGGATAGGCCGGCCGGATGAAGAGCGAGAAGCCCTCGAGCGTCTCCGGCAGCTCACTGCCCGCCTTCCACGTGAGGATCTCCTTCTCGCGCACGATGCTCGAGACACTCGCCGGGTCGAAGTTCTCGAGCTCCGCGAGCAGGGATTCGAGCTGCGAGCGCAGCAGTGATTCAAAGACGGCGAAGTCGGCCGTGATGAACTCGATGCGGCAGAGCTCGATGAGGCCAATCTTGATGCGCAGTTTGTACTCATGCGTCTCCTCGTGGAAGTAGGCCGTCGCGCTCTTGTGCAGCGCCCCGCTCTCATATGTGAAGATATCGTAGCAGTCCCCCGCCGGCTCCCCAAGTTTCCGCAGGGTGAAGCCGTGCCAGCTGTCCGGCAGCTCCTCAAGGTACGCCCAGCCCGTGAGCTCCTTTCGGACCTTCTCGATTGTTTCCTCTTTCATCCGTTTCCCGCCCCCTCATGCTACCAGAGATGATGTTGACAACTTTTTATTATAAGGCCATCAGCCCAAATTTTCCACAAGAAAATCTTCTCCCCCCATTCCTGACGGCAGCGGTTGTAGTTTTTTCGTTGACATCTGTTCAAGCGTAGGCTATACTGAATTTGACTTGAGACATTGGTGATGCGATTACTACGATATCGCATCACCAGAAAAAATACGATAAAGCAAAGGAGAATCGATATGGGTATTCAGGAATCGTTGGCCAAGCGCCGCACGTACTACAACATCAACAAAGAGTTGCCGGTCGCCGAGGAGGACGTCATCGCGCTTGTCGAGAACACGACGGAACTCGTGCCGGATGCCTTCAACATGAAGAGCGCCCGCGTGATCGTCGCGACGAAGGAAAAGCAGGATGCGCTCTGGGATGCCATCTACGATGCGTTCGGCGGCAAGGTCGCGCGCGAGAAGATCGACAGCTTCAAGGCCGGCTACGGCACGCTGCTCTACTTCTACGATGAGGACGTCGTCAAGGGCCTGCAGGAGCAGTTCCCACTCTACGCTCCAAACTTCCCAATCTGGGCACAGCAGGCCAACGGCATGCTGCAGATCAGCATCTGGACGGCGCTGCGCGAGCTCAACATCGGCGCTAACCTCCAGCACTACAACCCGGTCATCGACGAGACGGTCAAGAAGATGTTCGGCGTGCCGGACTCCTGGAAGCTTATCGCCCAGATGCCGTTCGGCGGCATTGCCGCTGAGCCGCAGGCGAAGGACAAGGAAGACATCAAGGCACGCGTCAAGGTCTTCAATTGAATGAAATAAGCAAATAAGCACACGAAAAAGCTCCGCAGCATGCGTATCACTGCGGAGCTTTTTGTTTGAGAGAATGCCCTATCGCGTCGCTTGCCGGTGAACCGGCACTGTTCCGTTGCCCGACACGATAGTTCCCAACGGCTTCTCTCAGAGGCGGGCCCATTCGCCCGTAGGACCCGTCTGGCCCAACAAGAAAGGAGTTGCAAGGACTATGCGATATCCTCACACTATTACTATAACAGATAACTCGGGAAAAATCAAGAGCAAAAGCTAGTGAACACGATGAACAATGCGTATCAATCAATTCTCCAACAAGGCCTGCAGGCCTGCTTCGTCGAGAATCGTGATGCCGAGGTCCGTTGCCTTCTGCAATTTGCTGCCCGCCGCTTCACCGGCGACGAGGTAGTTGGTCTTCTTGGAGACTGAGCCCACGACGCGGCCGCCGTGGCTCTCGATGAGTGCCGCAGCATCCTTGCGGCTCAGACTCGGCAGGGTGCCCGTGATGACGAAGGTCTTGCCGGCGAATTTCTCGTCGACGAGGCCCGTATCCTCGAGCGTGAAGTTGACGCCTGCTGCGCGGAAGGCCGCGAGGATCTTCTGGCTCGCGGGGTCGTTGAAATACTGCACGATGGCCTTGGCGCTGATCTCGCCCATATCGCGGACCTCGAGGATCTCCTCCTCCGAGGCCTTGGCTAGCGCATCGATGGAACCGAAGTGCAGCATGAGCTCGCGGGCGGCCGTGCGGCCGATGCCCGGGATGCCGAGGCCGGTCAGCAGACGCTGTGGCTCATTCTCCTTGCTCGCCTCGATGGCCGCAAGGACCTTGTCGGTGTTCTTCTCCTTGCCGATGATGCCCTCCTCGATGAGTTCCTCGCGCTTCTCGCCTAGGCTGTAGAGGTCGGCAATCGTCGCGATGAAGCCGTCCTCGATAAGGCGGTGGATGGCCGCCTCGCCGAGGCCCTTGATGTCCATGGCCGAGCGGCCGACAAAGTTGAGGATGTGGCTCTCGAGCTGGGCCGGGCAGCTCGGGTTCTGGCACTTGATGTCGGAGGTGTCGGGCTCGCGCACAGCTGGTGCGCCGCAGACCGGGCAGGTCGTGCCGATGACGAAGGGCTCTGTGCCGGCGGGTCGCTTCTCCTTGACGACTTCTTTGACCTTCGGGATGATCTCGCCGGACTTGTAGACGCGCACCGTGTCGCCGATGCGCACGTCGAGGTTGTCGATGAAGTCCTGATTGTGCAGGGTCGCGCGCTCGACTGTCGTACCGCAGAGCCGGATCGGGTCAAAGACGGCCGTCGGCGTGATGCGGCCCGTGCGTCCGACGGAGAGCTCGATCTTGCGGATGACCGTCTCCTTCTCCTCGGGCGGGTACTTGTAGGCAATGGCCCAGCGCGGCACCTTGGCCGTCGCGCCGAGCTTCTCGCGGTCCGCGAGATTGTTGAGCTTGACGACGGCGCCGTCGATGTCGTAGGGCAGATTGCCGCGGTTCTCGCCGATGGCTGTGATGGCCTGCCAGACCTCGTCCGCCGTATGGCAGACCTTGTAGCCGTGGATGACCTTGATGCCCTGCTTCTTCATGAAGTCGTACGCCTCGGTATGCGTCGTGAACGTGCGGCCGCGAGCCGTCTGCAGGTTGAAGATGAAGAGCGAGAGATGGCGCTCCTTCGTGATGCGGCTGTCGAGCTGCCGCAGCGTTCCAGCCGCGCAGTTGCGCGGATTGGCGAAGGGCTTGAGCCCCAAAAGCTCCTGCCGCGCGTTGACGGCATCGAAGGCTTTCTTCTCCATGTAGACTTCGCCGCGTATCTCGAAGTACGGCAGCTTGTCCTTGAGCTTCTTCTTGACGTCGCGGATGACCTTCGCATTCTCGGTGACATCCTCGCCCTGCACGATGCCGTCGCCGCGCGTGATGGCGCGCACGAGCTCACCGTCCTCATAGCGAAGTGCCATGGAGAGGCCGTCGATCTTCTCCTCGACGACGAACTCCGGATCCTCGAGCTCCTGCTGCAATTCCTCGACAAAGGCGAAGATCTCTTCCTTGCTGAAGACGTCCTGCAGCGAGAGCATCGGCACATCGTGCTTGACGAGCACGCCGGCCGTGCGGCGCGCCTGCCCGCCGACGACCTGCGTCGGCGAGTTCTTGGTGATGAGCTCCGGGTACTTCGCCTCGATGGCCTTGAGCCGCAGCATGAGCTGGTCGTACTCGTAGTCCGAGATCTCGGGGTTATCTTCGTTGTAGTAGCGGTTGTTGTGGTAGCGGATGGTCTTGCGGAGCTCCGTCAGCTCTTTCTTGACCTGCTGGATGGATTCAGGCGCATCGTTCTGTGCCATGCAGAATCCCCTCCTTCTTATTTAATACCTTGACTTATACCTTGGCAATCGGCGCGTACTTCTGCATGAGCCCCTTGACGCCCTGTCCCGGGAAAGCGATCTTGAGCTCGACTTCCTCACCGCTGCCCTTGACGGAGACGACGGTGCCGACGCCCCACTTGCCGTGGCGGGCCTTGTCGCCGACCTTCCACTTGATGCTCGTGTCGGGGCGGATGACGCCATTTGCTGCCGGACGCGCGGCACTCTGGCGCTCGCGCAGTGCCTCCATCGCCTCGAGTGCCGACTGCGGCTTGCCCGCAAAGTGCGTGCCCGTCCCCATCTGGTTCGGGCTCGGTCGGAAACTCATGAAGCCCGAGCGCTGCTGGGCGCCGTAGTGGTTGGCATTGGCGAAGCCGTAGGCATTGGCGCGCGGCACAAGGCGCTCGACGTACTCGTCCGGGATCTCCTTGAGAAAGCGCGAGGGCGGGAACGCCTGCGTCTTGCCGTAAATCGTGCGCTGGCGCGCGTTCGTCAGGTAGAGCTTGCGCTGGGCACGCGTGATGCCGACGTAACAGGTGCGGCGCTCCTCCTCGATTTCGTCGGGGTTCATGAGCGTGCGCGAATGCGGGAAGAGCCCCTCCTCCATGCCAATCATGAAGACAATCGGGAACTCGAGTCCCTTGGCCGAGTGCAGCGTCATGAGCGTCACGCGGTCGTCCTCGATATCGGCGTTGTCGATGTCGGAGACGAGCGAGAGCTGCGAGAGGAAGGTCTCGAGGTTCGGATTCTCCTCCGACTTCTCGAAGTCGCGCGCGACGCCGATGAATTCCTTGAGGTTCTCGATGCGCGACTCGTGTTCCGGCTTCTTGTCCGCCTTGAGCTCATCGATGTAGCCCGACTCCTTGAGGACCCGGTCGATGAGATCGTCGAGCTTCATGTTCATGTGGGTGTTCATGAAGTTGAAGATGAAGGTCGTGAAGAGCTCGAGTGGCTTCTTGACGCGCGCCGTAATGCCCGGGATGGCGTCGAGGACTTCCGGATTGGAGATGACGTCGAAGAGCGAGAGCTCCTGCTCCTCGGCAAAGGCAGTGAGCTTGGCCATCGTCGTCGCGCCGAGGCCGCGCTTCGGCACATTGATGATGCGCATGAGGCTGACCGTGTCGAGCGGGTTGTAGATGACGCGCAGGTACGCGAGGATGTCCTTGATCTCCTTGCGGTCGTAGAACTTGAGGCCGCCGACCATCGTGTACGGGATGCCCGAGCGCATGAACGTCTCCTCGATGATGCGCGACTGGGCGTTCGTGCGGTAAAGGATGGCGATGTCACCGTAGGAGGCATTGAAGATCGTGCGCTGCTTCATGATGGTCGTCGTGATGAACTGCGCCTCGTCGCGTTCGTCCATCGCCTGATACGAAGTCAGCTTCTCGCCCGTCGCGTTCTCCGTCCAGAGCTCCTTGGGCTTGCGGTTGACATTGTGCTCGATGACAGCATTGGCCGCCGCGAGGATGTTCTTCGTCGAGCGGTAGTTCTGCTCGAGCTTGATGACCGTCGCCTCCGGGTAGTCCTGCTCGAAGTCCATGATGTTGCGGATGTCGGCGCCGCGCCAGCCGTAGATGGACTGGTCGGCATCGCCAACGACGCAGAGGTTGTGGTGGCGCGCTGCGAGGATTTTCGTAAGCTGGTACTGCGCGCCGTTCGTGTCCTGATATTCGTCGACGAGGATGTAGCGGAAGCGGCCCTGATACTTCGTGCGGATGTCCTCATTCTCCTCGAGCAGCACGACGGAGATCATCAGCAGGTCGTCGAAGTCGAGCGCGTTGTTGTTGCGCAGCTTGTTGGCATAGAGGCGGTAAACCTCCGCAATCTTCTTCTGGTGGAAGTTGTCGGCATCGCGCTCCATGGCCTTTGGCCCCATGAGCTGGTTCTTGGCATTCGAGATGGCATTCTGCACGCTCGCGGGCGTGAACTGCTTGTCGTCGAGGTTCATCTCCTTGAGGCATTCCTTGATGACCGTCTGGCTGTCGGATGCGTCGTAGATGACGAAATTGCGCTTGTAGATGCCCGTCGCCTCGATCTCGCGGCGCAGGAAGCGCGCGCAGAACGAGTGGAACGTGCTGAGCCAGACATCCTTGGCCGCATCGCCGATCATGCGGTCGACGCGCTCGCGCATCTCCGTCGCGGCCTTGTTGGTGAACGTGATGGCCAGGATGCTGTACGGTGCGACGCCCTGTGCCAGGAGGTTCGCGATGCGGCAGGTCAGGACCTTCGTCTTGCCCGAGCCAGCGCCCGCCATGATGAGCAGCGGTCCCTCCGTATGCGCGACGGCCTTCTTCTGTGCCGGATTCAAGCCACTGAAAATATCCAAAATATCCTCCAATCTGTTTCGATTCCCATATCATCATATCGTCGTATTGTCGTATCGATAGCAAAGCCTTCTCCCCGATGCAGCAGCTGCTGTATCGGGGAGAAGGCTCTGTATTGTTCAAGCATTATGCGCTTTGCAAGGTCCCTGGTCCGTAAATCAGTTCTTGCCGAGGCGCTTGACAGCCTCCGAGAGAGGCGGGATGACCTGCTTCTTGCGGCTCATGACGCCCGGCAGGTAGATATGCGTGCCGCTGGCATCCTTCTTGAAGGCCTCGCCAATCAGCGTCTTCGGCGAACCCGTGAAGAGCAGGTACGTCGCTTCCTGCAGGATGTCCGTGACCATGACGAGACTGAGGTCGAAGCCTTCCTTGTCGCAGATGTTCTGCATAGCTTCGATGAGCTGCGGCTCGATGTCCATGACTTCCTTCGGGTCCATGACGGAAATCTGGCTGACGATGACGCGGTAGTCGCCAATCTGGAACTCCTTGAGGTCGTTCTTGGCGATCTCAGCCGGCGTCATGTCGCCGATGCCAGAGCCAGCCTTGAGCATGGCCATGCCGTACTCCTGGATATCGACGCCAGCGATCTCTGCGAGGCGCTCTGCCGTCTTCTTGTCGTACGGCGTGCAGGTCGGGCTCTTGAAGAGGACCGTATCTGAGAGGATGGCCGAGAGCAGGAGGCCCGCGATGGATGCCGGGATGTCGACATCGTTCTGCCAGTGCATGTTCGCGACGATCGTGGCCGTGCAGCCGACCGGCTCAGCATGCGTGAAGATCGGCTCGCTCGTCTGGATGCCGCCGAGGCGGTGATGGTCGATGATCTCGAGGATCTTGGCTTCCTCGATGCCCTCGACTGCCTGGCCGCGCTCATTGTGGTCGACGAGGATGACGCGGTCGCGCTCCGGCAGCATGAGGTTGTCGCGGCTGACGAGGCCGACGAGGCGGCCGTTCTCGAGGACCGGATAGTTGCGGTAGTTCGTCTCTTCCATCGTGCCCTTGATGTCGGAGAGCAGGTCGAGCGGCTTGAAGCAGACCGGGTCCGGATGCATGATGCGGCGGATCGGCACGCACTGGTTGATCAGGCGTGCGACCGTATAGGTGTCGTACGGCGTCGAGAGGACGAAGATGTGCTTCGCCTCAGCGGCCTCGATGACATCGGCCGAGACGCGGCCATTGCCCGTGACGATGAGGCAGGAGATGCCCTGGTCGACGATGTCGATGAGCGTCTCATCGTGGCGGTCGCCGACGAGCACGATGTCGTTTGCCTCGACCGTGTCCTGGATCATCTTGATGGAGCCAGCGGCGATGCGGATTTTGCCCTTGATGAAGTCGCTCTCATCGCCCGAGACGAGGACTTCGCTGTCCGTCGCCGCGATGATGTCGCGATAGCGCACGCGTATCTCCGAGAGGTCCTGCATGCTGAGCTCCTGGAAGTAGCGCTTCGCGAGGTCGGATACCGTGACGATGCCGACGAGGATGCCCTTGCTGTCCGTGACCGGCACCGACTTGAGGTCATGGCCGCGCATGACTTCGCCGAGGTGGCGCAGCGTGTCGTGCTGCTTGACGACGATCTTGCAGTCGAGCGTGACATCCTTGACGCGCGGATAGAGATCCGAGAGCAGCAGCGGCTGCTCGACATGGAAGTGCTCGAGCGCGTACTTCGTCTCCGCATTGACCTTGCCAGCGCGCGCCGGTACGGCATTGAAGCCGAGCGCCTGCTTCAGGTGTGCATAGCCGATGGCCGAGCAGATGGAATCCGTATCCGGATTGCGATGACCAATGACATAGATTGGTTTCGTGCTTTTCGTCATTTCGATTTCCTCCTAAATATGAAAGCGGGAATGCCCGTTTTTTACTGCATAGTCTATTTGTTATTATAATCAATATTTGCCCGCTAGTCCAGAGGCTCAGGCATCTTTTGAGCGAGAGAACGGCAGCTTCTCCTCGTCTGGCTCCGGCGCATCGCGCAGCAGGAGGTTCAGCACGATGGCCGTGATGCTGCCAATCGTGATGCCGCTGTTGCAGATGATCTGGACCCAGGTCGGGAACTTGCTGTAGAAGCTCGGCACACCGATCGGGATCAGGGCGACGGCGACGCTGATGGCGACGACCATGATGTTGCCTTTCTTGTGCAGCTCAGCCTTCGAGAGAGCCTGGAAGCCGCTGGCGGCGACCATGCCGAACATGGCAAGGCCAGCGCCGCCGAGGACCATCGTCGGCACACTCGCGACGACAGCGGCCATCTTCGGGAAGAGGCCGAGAATCATGAGCATGACGCCGCAGACGGCGACGATGTAGCGGCTGCGCACCCCCGTCATGCCAATCAGGCCGATATTCTGGGCAAATGCCGTGTACGGGAAGGTGTTGAAGACGCCGCCGAGAGCCGTGGAGAAACCGTCGGCGCGCAGCGCCTTCGTCAGCATGCTCTCCGTCATCGGCTTGCCGACAATCTCAGTGACGGCGACGATATCGCCTGTCGTCTCCGCCATCGTCACGAGCATGACGAGCGTCATGGCGAGGCACGAGACCGGCTCAAAGACCGGATAGCCGAAGGCGAACGGCGTCGTGATGCCGAGCGCTGCTGCCTCCCCCACCGCATGGAAGTCCGCCATGCCGAGCGCGTCGGCAATCAGCGTGCCGATGACGAGGCCAAGGAGGACCGAGATCTGGCGCAGGAAGCCGCGGCAGATGCGGTAGATGACGAGGATGATGGCGAGCACGAGGGCTGCCATGAGGATGTGGGCCGGATCACAGTAATCGGGTGCCGCAGGATTCGCGCCGGCGATCCAGTTGACGGCGACCGGCATCAGCGAGAGGCCGATGACCGTGATGACCGAGCCCGTGACGACCGGCGGGAAGAAGCGCAGCATCTTGCTGAAGAAGTTACTGATGACAAAGCAGGCGATGCCGGCGAAGATGGCGGCACCGTAGACGACCTGCAAGCCGGCAGCACCGCCGCCGTGCGTGTTGGCGATGATAATCATCGGCGTGACGGCTGTGAAGGTACAGCCTTGGACGATTGGCAGCTTCGAGCCGATGAAGTTGCGGATGCTCAATGACTGCACGAGCGTCGCGATGCCGCAGGTGAAGAGGTCCGCATTGATGAGGTAGATGAGTTCTTCGGTGCTGAGATGGACAGCGCCCGCGAGCACGAGCGGCACGGCTACGGCACCTGCGTACATGGCGAGGACGTGCTGGAAAGCGTAGATGATTGTCCTGCCCCAGGGCAGCTTCTGGTCGACGGGATGGACCGAAGCAGCAGTAGTAGTCACGATGACCGCCTCCTTCAGTCTTCCGCCGTGAAGCGGACCTTGCCATTATCGAGCGATGCGATGCTCGCGAGTGACTCAAGACGGTAGCCTTTGTCGAGCAGGCGCTGGTGGCCGGGTTGGAAGGCCTTCTCGATGGCGATGCCGATGCCGGCGACCTTCGAGCCCGCCTCCTCGACAAGCTTCGCGAGGCCGAGCGCCGCCTCGCCGTTGGCGAGGAAATCATCAATGATCAGGACGTTCTCGCCGGCTGGCAGGAACTTCTGCAGCACGAGGATGTCGGAGTACTCCTTCTTCGTATAAGAGAAGACGCGGTGCGTGTAGATGGGCTCGTTGATCAGGGCCGACTTCTTCTTGCGTGCGAAGACGAGCGGTACGTGGAGCGTAAGCGCCGTCATGACGCCGATGGCGATGCCCGATGCCTCGACCGTCAGGACGCGGTCAATGCCCGCATCGCCGAAGAGGCGCGCGAACTCCTCGCCCATCGCCTTCGAGAGCTCCGGATCGATCTGGTGATTCAGGAATGAATCGACCTTGAGCACATTGCCCGGCAGCACGATGCCGTCCTTTTTGATTCTCTCTTCCAACAGTTTCATGATTGACTCTCCCTTAGCAAAAACAGATACGGGTAACACGGCTATCTCAATCCTCAAGACGGAATAGAGAGATCAGAGCTGGCCGATCATCTTGTGGGTCTGCGGGATGACGCGGACATCCTTGAGGTGCTTGAGTGCATAGGACTGACAGGCGAGGATTTTCTCGGGGCTCGCCGCTTTGCAGCCGCCATACGGCGTGACGGGCTGGATGATGAAGAGCGCGTCAGGCGCCTGCTCTTCGAGCAGGGCGACGCTCTTTGCAAACTCCTCCTCTGTCGTCTCGGCCGAGACGACGAGCTTGACGTAGAGGTCCTTCGTGCGCGCAAGCTCAAGGAAGCGCGCATGCGCCTCCCACTGCGGACGTGAGACGATGCTCGGCAGTTTGATGTCCATGCTGATGATGTCCGTGATGTCGAGGATGGAGGCAAGCTCGCGGTAGAGTGTGCCATTCGTCTCGAGGAACACCTTGCAGGACTGTCCGAGCGCCCGGAGCTGGAGCACGACCGCGCGGATGAAGGTGGCGTGCAGCAGCGGCTCGCCACCGGTGAAGCTCACGGTCTCGTGCGGGACTTCCCGCAGCAGGTTGGCGATGACGGAGGCCGTCTCCGACGCGGTCATCGGATTCTTGATGGTCGCGAACGTGCGCGAGCCGGCAGCCGTCTCGACCTGGCAGGCGGGATGTGAGCCAGGCTTGTTTTCCGTGTCGCAGTAGCTGCAATCGAGGTTGCAGCCCTCGAGCCGCACGAAGACCTGACGGCAGCCGACGTACTTCCCCTCGCCCTGTATCGAGGAGAAGATCTCGATGAGGTTCTCATTTATGGCGTTCATCGTCAATCCCTCGTGTAGGTAACCGACGATGTCGGCGTCTCGTAGACCGTGATGGCGAAGAGCTCGCTGTCGCGCACGAAGGCGTCACTTCCCGTAAGCTCCTCGAAGATGATGCGCGCGAGGTTCTCTGCCGTCGGGTTGATGCCCGCAGCGAACGGCTCGAGCTCGTTGAGGAAGCGGTGGTCGAAGCGGTCGAGCACGCCCTTCAGCGCGTTCTTGATGGCCTTGAAGTCGACGAGCATGCCGAGCTCGTCGAGCTCCGTGCCGCGCACGACTGCCTCGACCTTCCAGTTGTGGCCGTGCAGGCGGTCGCACTTGCCCGGATAATTGACGACGCGGTGTGCCGCTTCAAAGGCACCTTCGACTTTGAGTGTGTACATGGTGATTCCTCCTAAAAACAAACCTCCCTGCATAGAGAGGGAGGTGATTTCTTACTTCTTGATCGACTTCTCGATCGATTTCGTGTTCTTGACGTTGCCGACGATGTCGTTCATGCTCATGGCGCGCGTGTGCTGCGTATGACTCCACTCGTGCTCATTGCGGTGGATGAAGCCGAGGAAGATGATCGGGATCCACGAGTAGATGAAGACCGGATACAGGAGCATGTAGAGCCAGGACTTCCACTTCGCGCGGATCTTGATCAGGATGATCATCGGCAGGATGTACTGGCCGAGCATGATGGCCGTCATGAGCTGCGACGGCATGAAGTTGTAGATATTCGTGTAGAACGGCGGGAAGGCGAGCTGGATGTAGCTGATGACGATGAAGATCGTCGAAATCATCAGGAAGTGCGGCTGCATGAGGTAGATGCACTCATCCCACATGCGGATGTCCTTGTGCTTCCAACCGGCCTTGAGCATCTTCGGGATGAAGCGGTTGCCGACATCGAACTGGCCCTGTGCCCAGCGGCGGCGCTGGTTCCACGACTGCTTGAACGTCAGCGGCTTCTCGTCGTAGATGATGGCGTCGTGCGCCCAGCTCGTCTTGATGCCTTCGGCCATGCACTTCATCGTGAACTCCATGTCCTCCGTCAGGCAGGTCGCCTGCCAGCCGTGCTTCTTGAGGATCTCAGAAGCAAAGCACATGCCCGTGCCGCCGAGGCAGGCCGAGAGGCCGATGTTCGACTTTGCGAGATGCGAGATGTAGCAGATGACCCAGAACGCGATGGCAAACGTGCCAGAGACCCAGGTGTCGTACGGATTCTTCGCGTCCATGTAGCCCTGGATGACCTTGTCTCCCTTGCAGAGCCGGTTGTTCATCTCCATGAGGAACTGCGGGTGCACGAGGTTGTCGGCATCGAAGACGCAGACGGCATCGTACTGCTTGTCCATCTTGAACAGGCGGTCGAACATCCACTGGAGCGCATAGCCCTTGCTCTTCTTCGTCGGATGCGTGCGCACGTGGACGAGAGCGCCCGCCTTCTCCGCGATCTCCGCCGTGTTGTCCGTGCAGTTGTCGGCGATGACGTAGATGTCGTACATATCCTTCGGATAGTTGAGCTGCTTGAGGTTCTCGACGAGCTGGCCGATGACGGCATGCTCGTTATGCGCCGCGACGACGAGCGCAAAGGTCTTGCGCGGCGTCTTGATCTTGACCTCTTTCTTGCGCCACATGCCGCAGAAGCCGATGACGAAGAAATAGAGCGTGAAGAGGAAGATCAAGATCTGCATTGGCACCATGATGATGTCAAAAGGATGTGTGAACAAAAACAATCAGCCTTTCTTTGCAAAACTTGCCAGCAGAGAATTGACGATGCCAAGGACCGCATACGTGGAGAAGATGGCGACAGCGAGAGCCGCGAGGAGCGATGCGTGGCCGAGCCAGAGGATGGCGAGGAACATAACGAGTGCGACGACCTTCGAGAGCAGGTAGATGGGCTCTGCCCCATCGCCCTTGAAATTCGGGTAGTGGACGTGGCTGACCATGAGCCAGCCGACGAAGGCCATGACGATCGGGTACGCGATGCCAAACGTCATCGGGTCGATGCCGAGCAGCACGAAGAGCAGCGTCGTCATCGCGACGATGTTGCCGCCGGCCGGGATGGCGAGGCCCATGAAGTAGCCGTGCACGACCGAGGCGTTGACGTTGAAGCGCGCGAGGCGCCACATGCCGCAGATCGCGAAGAAGATCGCGACGACGATGCCGAGGATGCCGTGGTTGTGCAACACGAAGGCCCAGGCGAGGAACGCCGGTGCGATGCCAAATGAGCCGAGGTCGCAAAGCGAATCCATCTCCTTGCCCATCTCACTGGCCACGCCGAAGAAGCGTGCCGTGCGGCCGTCGAGCCCGTCCGCGACAAGTGCGAGCAGGATGAAGATCGAGCCCCAGACGAGATTGCCACTGTACGTGGAAAGAATCGAACACATGCCGAAGACAAGGTTCGATGAAGTACACATATTCGGTATTAACCTGCGATAGTCCATCAGTCTTTTATCCTCCCGATAATGGTTTTGCCTCCCATGACCTTCTGGCCCTTCTCGACCGTCACGGCGACATCTTTCGGCATGACGACCTCGAGGCACGAGCCGAACTTGATCATGCCGTAGAGTTCTCCCTGCTTGAGCTTGTCATCGAGCGTGACGTAGGAGACGATGCGGCGGGCCAGGATGCCCGCAATCTGCTTGACGGTGATGCGCATGCGGCTGTTCTCGATGCCGAGCAGGTGATGCTCATTCTCGAAGCCCACCGTGTCCTTGTAGGCCGGACGGAAGCGGCCGCAGTAATACTTCTGCAGCTTGATTTCCCCATCGATGGGGCTGCGGTTGACGTGCACGTTGAAGACCGACATGAAGATGATGACCTTGTTGCACGGCTCCTGGAGGAAGCCGTCCTCATCCGTCTCGAGCGGCACGATGTCCGTGACCGTCCCGTCAGCCGGCGAGAGCACGACAGAGGGGTCCTGCTCGATATGGCGGCGCGGATTACGGAAGAAGTAGCAGAAGTACAGCATGAGGATGAACGGCACGACGGCAGCCAGCGGATGGAACGACCAGCCAAAGAGCAGCGTCAGCACAAAGCATCCCCCGATGAACGGGTATCCTTCTGAAATAATCGGAGTCAAACCTCCACCTCCTGATCGCGTTGATTTCGTTGCTCCTTCCTGCAGGTCAGTGCCCGCATAAGGAGCAGGCCAGTTTCGCCACTGGCCTGTCTGCTAATTTACAATTATAACGGATTGCCCTGCCTTTGTCCATACGAGATGGCCATTCCGGCGCACGCGTCCGTGACTTTTCTCAAAGGCAGGGTCCGCGCATCATTTCTTGGCGTGATGGACCTTGAGCACGAATTTCGGCAGCGCCATGAGGCGGCCGGCGCGCTTCGGCTGCAGCATGCCGCGGAAGAGCCATTCGAGCTTGGCCTTCTGCATCCAGCGCGGCGCACGCTTCATGACGCCGGCCATGACGTCGAGCGTGCCGCCGACGCCGATTGAGACGGGCACGCCGAGCTCGTCCTTGTGGGCGTAGAGCCACTTCTCCTGCTTGGGCACGCCGAGCGCTGCGAGCAGGAGGTCGGGCTTCGCCTTGCGGATCTCCTCGATGATGGCCGGCTCATCCTTCTTCGAGAAGAAGCCGTTGCGCGTGCCGACGATCTCGATGCCCGGGTAGAGTCTCTCTGCCTTCTTTTTGGCGAGTTCCGCCACGCCGGGCGCCGAGCCGAAGAAGAAGATGCGGCGCTTTTTCTCCGGCGCGCGGCGCATGAGCTCCTGTGCGAGGTCGTAGCCGGCGACGCGCTCCGGCATCTCGTGGCCGAGGTGATGCGCAGCCCAGACCGTCCCCGCCCCATCCGGCACGACAAGAGCGGCATCATTGAGAATCTTCATGAGCTCGTGGTCATGCGTCGCGCGCATGATCATCTCGGCATTGGCCGTGGCGACGAGCACGCCGCTCATCTCATCCATATACGTCTCCACTTGGGCGACGGCTTCATCCATCGTGACGGGGTCGACCTTGACCCCGAGGATATCGATCTTCTTCGGCACGTTGTTACCCTCCCATAGACAAGACCGCAGGCTGCGGCCCTTCATGATATAAGATAGATTCTATCATAAATCGTGCCAATATGCAAAGAATCCCGGGCACCTCGAAAGGTACTCGGGATTCTTTCAGAGAGCAGAGGTCTCTGGATACTCAGGAGACTCAGTTCTCCTTTTTCTCTTTTTTCTTGACGGCCGTGCGGATGGAGAGCTCGCGAAGCTGCTTCTCATCGACAGGCGACGGAGCGTTCGACATGACGTCGCGCGCGCTCTGCGTCTTCGGGAAGGCGATGACGTCGCGGATCGACGGGCGCTTCGCCATGAGCATGACGAGGCGGTCGAGGCCGAATGCGAGACCGCCATGTGGCGGCGTACCGTACTGGAAGGCATCCATCATGAAGCCGAACTTCGTATGCGCCTGCTCCGGCGTGAGTCCAAGGGACTCGAAGACCTTCTCCTGCAGATCGGCGTTGTAGATACGCAGCGAGCCGCCGCCAATCTCGACGCCGTTGAGGACCATATCGTAAGCCTTGGCCTTGACATCGCCCATGCGGTCCGTGTTGAGAAGATCGATGTCCTCGTCGCGCGGTGCCGTGAACGGATGGTGCATGGCCTTGAAGCGGTGCTCCTCGTCGCTCCACTCGTACATCGGGAAGTCGACGACCCAGAGGAAGCGGAGCTTGTCCGGATCGATGAGGCCGCGCTCCTTGCCCATCTCGAGGCGAAGCTGGCCGAGCGCCGTGTCGACGACGAGGCGCTTGTCGGCGACGACGAGCAGCAGGTCGCCCGTCTTGGCGCCCGTTGCCTCGGCGATCTTAGCGAACGTCTCATCCTCATAGAACTTCTTGAACGGGCTCTTGATGCCGTCTTCCGTGTACTGGATCCAGGCAAGGCCTTTGGCGCCGTAGACCTGGACGAACTTGACGAGGTCATCGAGGCGGCGGCGCGGGATGTCCGCATAGCCGTCGACCTTGATGCACTTGACCATGCCGCCATTCTCGATGACGGAGTTGAAGACCTTGAAGCTCGAGCCCTTGACGTACTCGGAGATGTCCATGAGCGGCATGTCGAAGCGGAGGTCCGGCTTATCGGAACCGTACTTGTCCATGGCCGTATCCCACTCCATGCGCTCGAACGGCGTCGGGACGTCGGCGCCGATGGACTTCTTGAAGAGCTCCTTGATCATCTCCTCCATCAGCGTCAGGATATCGTCCTGGTCCATGAAGCTCATCTCGATATCGAGCTGAGTGAACTCCGGCTGACGGTCGGCGCGCAGGTCCTCATCGCGGAAGCAGCGGACGATCTGGAAGTACTTCTCGAAGCCGGCGACCTGCAGGATCTGCTTGAAGATCTGCGGGGACTGCGGCAGCGCGTAGAACTCGCCCGGGTTGACGCGGCTCGGGACGAGGAAGTCGCGAGCGCCTTCCGGCGTGCTCTTGCAGAGCATCGGCGTCTCAATCTCGAGGAAGCCGTTGCGGTCGAAGAAGTCGCGCATGATCTTCGTCACGCGGTGACGCAGGATGATGTTCTTCTGCATCTCCGGGCGGCGCAGATCGAGATAACGGTACTTGAGGCGGACCATCTCGTCCACATCAACGCCGTCCTGGATGTAGAACGGCGGCGTCTTCGACGGATTGAGGATGCGCAGCTCGGCGCAGACGACCTCGATCTCGCCCGTCTCGATGTTCGGGTTGATCGTCTCTTCGCTGCGCGCGCGGATCTTGCCGCGGACGGCGATGCAGAACTCGTTGCGCAGGGACTCTGCCTTGTGGAACGTTCCTTCGTTCATGGCAGCCTCGTCGAATACGACCTGGACGAAGCCAGAGCGGTCGCGCATGTCGACGAAGATCAGTCCGCCGTGGTCACGACGGCGGGAGACCCAGCCGCAGAGCACGACTTCCTGGCCGACGTCTGTCTTGTGAAGTACACCGCAATGATTGGTGCGCTTCATACCTTGTAATGTTTCCATTAACCTTTCACCTCAGCACATAGCTTTTCTATAATTGCATCAAAAGAAACCTTCTGCTGCTCACTCTTTTCCATATCCTTGAGCATGACACAGGATTCTTTGACTTCATCTTCACCGATGATCAGCGCAAAGCGGGCATTTGCCTTGTTTGCCTGTTTCATCTGGGCCTTCATACTGCGGCCCGCATAGTCCATCGAAGCCTTGAGGCCGGCGCGGCGCAGCTTCGTCAGGAGCGTGAACGCCGGGGCCTTGGCCGCCTCGCCGAGCGCGACGACAAAGGCATCCGTCTTCTTCGGCTGCTCGGGGATCAGGCCCTGCTTCTCGAGGGCCAGGAGCACGCGCTCGAGGCCCGTCGCAAAGCCGACGGCCGGCGTCGGCTTGCCGCCGATCTCCTCGATGAGGCCGTCGTAGCGGCCGCCGCCGGCGACAGCGCTCTGCGCGCCGAGCGGCGCGTACTTGATCTCGAAGGCTGTCTTCGTGTAGTAATCGAGGCCGCGCACGAGACGCGGGTCGAGCTCAAACTCAATGCCGGCATTCGTCAGGTAGCTCTGGACCTTCTCGAAGTGCTCGCGGCACTCGTCGCAGAGGCAGTCCGTGATCTTCGGCGCATCGGCCATGTAAGGCTTGTCGGCATCGACCTTGCAGTCGAGGATGCGCAGCGGGCTGCGCTCGAAGCGGTCCTGGCAGTCCTCGCAGAGGTCATCGAGCTTGTCGCGGAAGTAGTCCTGCAGGACCTTGCGGTAGACAGGACGGCACTTCGGGCAGCCGACCGAGTTGAGGCTGAGCTTCAGGTCCTTGAGCCCGAGCGACTGCAGGAAATCGACGGCCAGCATGATGATCTCAGCATCGGCCATCGGGTTCTCCTCGCCGAGCGACTCGACGCCGAACTGATGGAATTCGCGCATGCGGCCGGCCTGCGGGCGGTCGTAGCGGAACATCGAACCGATGTAGAAGAGCTTGACGAGCGAGGAGTCGCCGTAGAGCTTGTTCTGCAGGTAGGCGCGCACGACTGACGCCGTGTTCTCCGGGCGCAGCGTAATGCTGCGTCCGCCGCGGTCCTCGAACGTGTACATCTCCTTGTCGACGACATCGGTGCCTTCGCCGATACCGCGATGGAAGAGCTCCGTGTGTTCGAAGAGCGGCGTGCGGATCTCTTCAAATCCGTAACGGCCGCAGATCTCGCGGATCTTCCCTTCGATGTAGTTCCATTCGCCGACGGTGTCGGGCAGGATGTCTTTTGTTCCCCGAGGGGCATTGGTGAGCATGAATCGTTCCCCCTGTATGAATTATGATGGATTGCCGTACGCTTCGTCGAGAAGCTCACGGCGCTTTTCGATATAGATATCGATGTCGCGCAGGTACGTCACGAGGTCCTTCGCGTTGAACGAAGACTTCATGCGCTTCCTGCGAAAATCGACGACCTTCGTCGTCGCCGCGCCGCCGATGCCGATGATGGTCTGGTGCTCCTCCATGATCTGGATGTTGTACATGCCTTCCGCACCGGCGCGGCAGCAACCGACGTTCTCGAGGTCGCCGCTCATGTAGCCCTGGCGGTAGAGGTAGTACGGGCGCATGCCGAGCTTCTCGACATAGGCCATCGCGACTTCCGACATGCGGCGCGTCTCCTCATCGGACGGCAGCTCGACGTGCTGGTCCTCCATGAGGAGGCGCAGGCGCGAGCCGCGCTTGAGGGCCAGGGCGTGCAGCGTGATGTCTTCCGGGCCGAGCGCCGTGACCTTCTCCATCGTGTCGCGCACATCTTCGGCCGCCTCGCCCGGCAGGCCGAGGATGAGGTCCATGTTGATGTGCGGGATGCCGGCCTCGCGCAGTGCGTGGAACATCGTGACGACGTCTTCCGGCGTGTGCTGGCGGCCGATGCGGTGGAGCGTCTTTGCCTGCATCGTCTGCGGGTTGACGCTGACGCGCGAGACGGAAAGGCGCTTCATCGTCTCGATCTTCGCGGGCGTGATGCTGTCCGGACGGCCCGCCTCCACCGTGAATTCCACGATAGAGGGCCCATAGAAAGCATTATATACCATATTGAGCATTTCGGCAAAGGCTTCGTCCGGCAGGCTCGTCGGCGTGCCGCCGCCGACGTAGATATTCTGCACGTGGAAGCCGTAATGGTCGATGGCCTCCTTGGCCGCGAGCAGGTCTTTCTCGAGGACCGTCATGAACTCCGCGATGCGCTTCTTGCCCGGCAGGATGTTCGACGGGAACGAGCAGTAGAGGCAGCGCGTCAGGCAGAACGGGATGCCGACGTAGACGCTGACCGTCTTTTCGTCCGACTGCGCGAGGAATGGCAGCTGGCGGAACGCCATCGGCACGATGACGCGCGCCTTCGCCTCACTACAAGCGTAGTCCGACTGCAGACGCTCGATGATATCTTCCTCCCCCATGCCGCCGCGAATCCAGCGGTGCACGATCTTCGTCGGGCGCACGCCATGCAGAATGCCCCAGGGTGCCTGGGGCATATCGAGTTCTTCGCAGAAGATATGGTAGAGATTGAGCTTGATCAGGCGGTTGACCGCCGCGCCCTCGCGCTCGTCAAGCGCCCCCGTGCCGCGCCGCACAAAAGAAGTGGCGCGGCCAGAACGGTCGAAGAGCATGAGCTCCGACTCGATGACGACGCGTCCGTCTTCGGTGTTGGGCAGGCGCTGGTTGATGACAGAGAGCTGCAGGTAGTCGGCCTCGCCCTGGCGTCCCACGATCTCCACCTTGAAGAGCACGAGCACCTCGCGCACGATTTTCGAGATGATCTCCTTGCGGTTGTTGAGCGTGAACGTCCGGACCGTCAGCTTTGCCTCTTGGGTTCCTGCATGTATTGCCGTCACTTCTGGGCCTCCTGGCACTCCTTGCAGAGACCAAAGAACTTGACCTGATGGTCGCTGACCGTGAAGCCGAGCTTTTCCTTGATGTCGTCCTCGAGCGGCTCCAGGAGGTCATCCTGGAACTCGATGACCTTGCCGCAGTTCGTGCAGATCAGATGGTGGTGATGGTGCTTCGACGGGTCCGTCCTGTTGACCTCGTAGCGGCTGCAGCCGTCGCCGAACTCCATCTTCTGCAGGATGCCGAGCTCCGAGAGCAGCTCGAGGCTGCGGTAAACCGTCGCGAGGCCAATCTCGGATTTGTTGTCGCGCAAGATGCCGTGTACATCCTCAGCCGAAAGGTGCTCGCCCGGATGGTCGAGGAAGATCTGGAGGACGACCTGGCGCTGCGGCGTCATCTTGTGCTGGCGCTCCTGCAGCATGCGCTTGAGGTCGTCCATCGTGAAAGTCTGTGACATAATATAGTCCCCTTTTCTATCGTCTATTGATTCTTGATCCCTGCTACCCCTCTGTATCATTGTTTCATTTCATTCACAGGATATCGTAACATTTCAAATGCATATATTATAACAAAAATGTGAAAAAAATACAATCAAAAGAGAACTGAAATCAACTGTTCTAGACGCTCTGTACTCACTGCCCCGTGCGGCTGCTCAGGGCGCGGGAGACGCTGTAGACGTTCTTGAGACGGCGCATCTTCGTCATGATCTGGGAGACCTGCGTCGCGTTCTTGACGTCGAGGCCCATGATGATGGTCGACGTCTTGTTGCTGCGGTTCGGGTTGGCGTTGACGCTGTGGATGTTGATCTTCATCTCCGACGGCACAGCGAGGAGCTCCGCGAGCACGCCGCTCTTGTCGTTGCAGACGATCTCGATCTCGACCGTGTAGTCCTTGTCGAGGCCGATATCCCAGCTGACCTCGATCATGCGCGAGAGGTCGTTGTCGCGCAGGACGTTCGGGCAGTCCGCGCGGTGGACGGAGACGCCGCGACCCTTGGTGACAAAGCCCGTGATCGGGTCGCCGGGAATCGGGTTGCAGCAGCGGGCCAGGCGGACGAGCAGGCCGCTCTCGCCCTCGACGAGCACGCCGTGGCTCGAGCGGTTGCGCTTGCCGACGTGCTGCGGCGTCTTGAGCTCCGAGAGCATCTTCGAGACATCGGGCGGCGTGGCCTCCTTGAGGTCCTTTTTGTAGAGCTCGATGAGCTTCGTCATGACGCTGCGCACCGTGATGCCGCCGTAGCCGAGTGCGGCGAGAAGGTCTTCCTCACTGAGGATGTTGAGCTTGTCCGCGACCTGCTGCAGGCGCCCTTCCTTGAGCAGGGATTTGGGCGCATAGCCGAGGCGCTTGGCCTCGTCCTTGATGAGCTCGAGGCCCTGCTCGATGTTCTCCTCGCGCTTCTCCTTCTTGAACCACGAGCGGATCTTGCTGCGCGTCTCCGACGAGGCGACGATGTTGAGCCAATCGCGACTCGGGCCGTTGTTCGCCTTGTTGGTGATGACGGAGACAATGTCGCCGTTCTTGAGCTTGTACTCGAGCGGCACGAGCTTGCCGTTGACCTTGGCGCCGACGCAGTGGTGGCCGACTTCCGTGTGGATGCGGTAGGCGAAGTCAATCGGGATGGAGCCCTTCGGCAGGTCGACGACGTCACCCTTCGGCGTGAAGACGAAGACCTCGTCCGAGAAGACGTCGACCTTGAGCGCCTCGAAGTACTCCTTCGGGTCGCTGAGTTCCTGCTGCAGGTTGACCATCTGGCGCAGCCAGCTCATCTTCTGGTCGACGGCACCCGTTGCCTTGGCGCCCTTGCCCGCTTCCTTGTATTTCCAGTGCGCGGCGACGCCGTACTCCGAGACCTGATGCATCGCAAACGTGCGGATCTGGATCTCGAGCGGATAGCCGCGCGTCATGACCGTCGTGTGCAGGGACTGATAGCCGTTCGACTTCGGCATGGCGATGTAGTCCTTGAAGCGGCCCGGGATTGGCTTCCACATCGCGTGGATGACGCCGAGCACGCCGTAGCAGTCCTTGACCGAGTCGACGAGCACGCGCACGGCCGAGAGGTCGTAGATCTCGCTGAGCTCCTTGTTGTCGCGCTTCATCTTCTTGTAGATGCTGTAGAAATGCTTCGCGCGGCCGCTGATGTCCGCCTTGATGTGCGCCTCGGCGAGCTTCTCCTTGATCTGCTCGATGGACGTATCGATGAACGTCTGGCGCTCCTTGCGCTTCTGCTTGACGTTCTCGACGAGGTCGTAGTAGATTTCCGGCTCGAGGTAGCGCAGGCAGAGGTCCTCGAGCTCCCACTTGATGCTCGAGATGCCGAGGCGGTTCGCGAGCGGCGCGTAGATCTCAATCGTCTCGCGCGCGATGCGCTTCTGCTTGTCCTCGCGCATGTACTTGAGCGTGCGCATGTTGTGCAGGCGGTCCGCGAGCTTGATCATGATGACGCGGATGTCCTTGGCCATCGCGAGGAACATCTTGCGGTAGCTCTCGAGCTGAGCCTCTTCTTTCGATTTATACTGCAGACGTCCGAGTTTCGTCACGCCGTCGATGAGCATCGCGACCTCGTCGCCGAACATCTCCTTCATCTGGTCGTTCGTGTAGATCGTGTCTTCGACGACATCGTGCAGCAGAGCCGCGCTGATGGTCACGTCGTCGAGATGCAGCTGCGTGAGGATCTGGGCGACGTGCAGCGGGTGGATGATGTACGCCTCCCCCGAGACGCGCGTCTGGCCCGCATGGGCTTTCCTTGCGAGTTCATAGGCGCGCCGGATGAGGTCGAGGTCGGCTTTCGGCGAATACGATTTGACGGTGTCGAGGATGTTCTCGATCGTCACCGGTTCTTTCTCTTTGTCATTCATACATCCCACTCCTTTTTGTCATCACGCATAGACTTGCCGCGTGATGCAAGGTCTTTCTGTTTCTCTATCCCTGTCAGATGACCTTGTGCCGCCGGTACGTCGGCGAAGCGTCCAGTTTCATCTTTCCCTGCTTGCCCTGAACAGGTGGCAAATAATAGCGATTTTCATTGAGATTCTCTCTTAGGATACCTAATTCTTGGAAAATGCGCAAGGCCGCACCCATCGTATACTGCGAAATATGATGGAATGACTGGCAAAAACCTGCTGTGAGCGCCGCTGTGTCAAAGGGAATCAGTCCCTGCCCCCTCTGCATGGCGTAGAGGTAGCGGTAAATATCGCGCAACAGTTCCTTCTCGGGGAAGACGCGCTCGCTCGCTGCAGGGCTCAGATCCTCGACCATGCACTGCAGGCTGCGGTGCCCGTTCCACTCATTGATGGCTGGCGCGTAGACGACGTCGAGTGTTTCGCGGTTGACCGCGGCGGCGAGGTCAGCGCGGTTCCACATCAGGCTCGTGACGGGTGCATCCTCCGTGCCGAGCTTGAAGCGCAGGTGGTTCTGCTCGCGCCCGATGGCCATCGCTTCGCGGCCGCGCACATTGCGGCAGCCGAAATACGGCTTGGGATTGCCCATGCCGTACGGCTCGAGCAGCGAGAGCTCCTCGACGAGGTTGAGCGTCAGCTCCTCCGGCATCATCTCGAACTCGACCGAGGCCTTCGGCTCGTAGTCCTCCTCCGAGAGATGCGCGCCCGCATAGGCGGCAAACGCCGCGCGGAACGCGGGAAGCTCTTCCTCGCGCAGCGAGAGTCCCGCCGCCATCGCGTGGCCGCCGAACTGCAGCAGATGCTCCTTGCAGGCCGAGAGCGCCTCGTACATGTTGAGCCCCTCGATGCTGCGGCACGAGCCGCGGCAGATGCCGTCCTCCTGCACGGAGAGCACAATGGTCGGCTTGTAGAACTTGTCGACGAGCCGCGAAGCCGCGATGCCGATGACGCCGGGATTCCAGCCCTTGCCCGCGATAACGATGGCTTTCGTCTCCGCCATGTCGAGGGACTCGAGCTCCTGCTCCGCCGTCTTGCAGATCGTGCTCTCGATCTCGCGCCGCTCCGTGTTGAGCGCGTCGAGCTCGAGCGCGAGCTTGTCGGCCTGCGCGCGGTCTTCCGCTGTCAGGAGTGCGACGCCCGTGCGCGCCGACTCGATGCGCCCCGCCGCGTTGAGCCGTGGCGCGAGCAAGAAGCCGAGATGGCCCGCCGTGATTTTCTTGTCCTTGAGCCCCGCGACCTCGACGAGCGCCGCGACGCCCGGCAGTGCAGTCGCCTCCATGCGGGCCATGCCCTGCTTGACGATACGGCGGTTCTCCCCGCGCAGCGGCACGATGTCTGCGACCGTGCCGAGCGCGACGAGCTCGAGGTCATCCGTGGAGGCCGACTGGCCGTCCCACGGCTTCCCCGACCGCGCAGCGGCAAGGGCTTGGCAGAGCTTAAAGGCCACGCCGACGCCCGCGAGGTCCTTGTCAGGATACGGGCAGTCCGCGCGATGCGGGTTGAGCACCGCACAGGCGGGCGGCAGCTCGCTGCCCGGCAGATGGTGGTCTGTGATGATGATGTCGAGCTTGCCAGCGCCCTGTACCGCCGCAACATCCGCGACCGAAGCGATGCCGCAGTCCACCGTGATGAGCAGGTCCGACTGCTCCGCAATCTCCTCGAGCGCCCGGCGGTTGAGGCCGTAGCCCTCCGTCATGCGGTCGGGGATGTAGAAGTCCACCTTCGCGCCGAATTTGCGCAGCGTCCGCGTCAGAAGCGACGTCGCCGTCATGCCGTCGACATCGTAGTCGCCGTAGACCGTGATGTGCTCACCCCGCTCCAATGCCTTCTGGATGCGCGCTACGGCCTTGTCCATGTCGCACATCGCGAACGGGTCGACAAAGGGCAGCCGCTCCGGATGCAGGAAGAGCTCCGCCGCATCGCGCGTGCGGATGCCGCGGTGCCAGAGGAGCGCCGCCACCGTCGTATCCCGGCCGATCTCCTGCGCAAACGCCGCTAGCTCCGGCACCGGCTCATACAATTTCCACTTCTTATACAACTCGTATCCCTCTTTGTTATCTTGTGTATTTACGTTATCTATATTATATCATAGTTTACAATGTTTCTCTCTATCATACAGGAAAAGCGAAAACATGACAACTAAAATTTATATGGGATTCGCGGCATTAATATTCTCTCATCGAGAAACTATTGGCAATGGGCCGGGGGGATGTATTTCAGCTTCATCGCGGACGCACCAGACTCGTGAAAGATTATCGTAGCAGGGAGGGTACCATTCCGGTTTCGTCACTCTGTTAAATGGACCGCATGTACCTTTCGCATCCCAAAAGCCCATTCGCCGCCTGCCGTGGCGTTCCTTCATCCGTGGCCCTGCAAGTGCGCGGGGCGGCCCATCCCTGCGGGCAATCACGCCGTTCCTGCAAGCGGAATGGTACCCTCTCTGCTCAGTTCCTTTCGAGCCCCGAGCCGCTCTCAAGCGCAGACCTGCATCACACAGGAACTAAGAGAAACGCGACTGCATGGAGCTCAAAGCGACTGTCACGCATGGACTTAGGGGCGGGGCTGTATTTCACCTGCAGGAGCGCAGTGACTGCCCGCAGGGCTGGGCCCCGATACAGCTTCTTCTTGACACGGTGATGTCAGAACGCCGCGGCAGGCGGTGAAATTGCTAGATATAGAAGGCGTGACATGGGGCCCATTCAACGGAGCGACGAAGCTGAAATACAGCCCCAGCCCCGTTCCGGATGTAAATCGAATCAGTCATGCGCATAAAACAAAAAAGAGACTGCCACAACAGCAGTCTCTTGAAAAATCTAATATGCGATTTTACGCAGCCTCTGGTTTCGGCTGGTGCTTCTTCTTCTCGCCCCAGTTGCGGAAGACAATCCAGAGCGGGCTCGCGATGAAGATCGATGAGTAGCAGCCGACGGTGAAGCCGACGAGCAGGGCAAACGCGAAGTCTTTCGTCGTATCGCCGCCGAAGAAGTAGAGGGCGGCCGTCGTGAAGAGGACGGTGAAGACCGTGTAGAGCGAACGCGTCAGCGTCTGATAGATACTGCGGTTGACGAGCTCGTCGATGTTGCCGCCGCGGCGGAAGTGCAGCTTGAGGTTCTCGCGGATGCGGTCGAAGATGACAATCGTATCGTTGATCGAGTAACCGACGATGGTCAGCAGTGCTGCGATGAACGAGGAATCAATCTGGCGCTGCGTCAGCGAGAAGACCGCGAGCACGATGAGGATATCGTGGATGAGCGCGAGGACGGCAGCGATGCCGAAGCGCAGCTCAAAGCGGTATGCGACGTAGAGGATAATCAGGGCCCACGAGACGACGAGGGCGAGGACGGCGTTCGTGATGAGCTCGCCGCCGATCGTTGCACCGACTTTCTCTTCACGCAGGACCTGATAGTCGCCGACATCCGCCTTGAGTGTCGCCATGACTTCCTTGCGCTGGTCCTCCTCGAGGTCGCGCGTGCGGATCATGACGTCTTCCGATTCCTTGACGTCGGACTGTGCGCCCGACAGCTGGATGGTCGCATCGTCGAGGTCGTACTTTGCGAGGCTCGTGCGGACTTCTGCGATGCTGACCGGCTGGCTGAACTTGAGGTCGATGATGGTACCGCCGGTGAAGTCGATACCGAAGTTGAACCCGCGGACGGCCATGCAGATGATGCCAGGGATGATGATCAAAGCGGAAATGAGGAACCAGATTTTCCGATGACCTGCTATATCGAACTTAAGCATTCTTCTTCAAATCCTCCTTTTGCAAATCCTCTTTTTTCCAGAGCATGAAGCCCGTGACACCATAGGCACCCGGATGCTCGAAGAGTTTCGAGTCGACCATGAGGCGCAGCATGTAATGAGTCAGTGTGATGGCCGTGAACATCGAGAGCAGTGTGCCGAGGCCCAGCGTGATGGCGAAGCCGCGGATCGTTCCCGTCCCGAGGAAGAACAGGACGGCCGCTGCGATGATCGTCGTGATGTTCGAGTCGAAGATCGTCGTGAAGGCGCGCTTAAAGCCCGACTCCATCGAGAGGCGCAGCGTCTTGCCTTGGATCTGGTACTCCTCCTTGAAGTGCTCGAAAATCAGGACGTTCGCGTCGACGGCCATACCGATGGACAGGATGATACCGGCGACACCCGGCAGGGTCAGCGTCGCATCGAGCAGGTACAAGAGGCCCAGCAGCATGAGCGTGTAGGCCATCAGCGCGATGTCGGCGATGAAGCCCGACATGCGGTAGAAGAAGATCATGAATAAGAGGACTGCGCCGAGGCCGACAGCGAAGGCGAACTCCGACTTATCCTTGGAGTCCTGGCCGAGCGTCGGGCCGACCGTGCGCGTCTCGATGATGTTGACCTTGACCGGCAGCGCGCCGCTGCGGAGGACGACGGCAAGATTCTGCGCCTCTTCGAGCGTCTTCTGGCCCGAGATCTCGGCCTTGCCGCCGAGGATTGGCTCGCGGACATTCGGTGCCGTCAGCACCTCACCATCGAGCAGGATGGCAATCGTGCGGCCGACGTTCTTCGTCGTGAGGTCGGCGAACTTCTTCGCGCCCTCATCCGTGAATTCGAGGTTGACGACGTTCTGGCCGTTCTGCTGGTTCGTCGCGGCCTGTGCGTCCTTGAGGTCGGTACCCGTCAGCACCGTGTTGCCCTCTTCATCCTTGAATTCGAGCATAGCCGTCTTGCCGATGGTCTTGATAGCGGCATCCGGGTCCTTGACGCCCGGCAGCTCGATGATGACGCGGCGCTCGCCCTCACGCTGGATGATTGGCTCCGTGAGGCCCAGCGCGTTGACGCGCTTCTCCATGATGGTGACGACGCGGTTCATCGCATCATCGTTGACTTTTGCTACATCTGTGTCCTCGGCTTCGAGCACGACATGCGTGCCGCCCTGCAGGTCGAGGCCCTGGCGTATGGAATTGGCCAGAGGCTTGACAAAGGCAAGGAATATGCCGACGATGGCCACAATGCAGACAATGAGTTTGATGAGACTATTCTTTCTCAACGTTTCACAACCCTTTCTACGTGGTCTATTTATTTGGTTCAATCCGACGCGTTTCCGTCAGGATCAGATTGACTCTTGCATCATGCGCTTCCATCGGGACGCTCGGGACGACCTGGCCATCAAAGGTCAGTGCTGCACGGTAAGCCTGTGGAGCCTTTTCCGCAAGGTAGCGGTCGTAGTAGCCGCCGCCGAGGCCGAGGCGGTCCCCCTCTGGCGAGAACGCCGCGCCGGGCACGACGACAAAGTCGACTTCAGAGGCAGGGATGATGGACTGCTCCTCCTCGCGGACCGTCAGGATGCCGAACTTGCCCGGCACGAGCGAGTCGAGCGACGGCAGGTTGACAACTTCCATGAGCCCCTTGCCCGTAATGAGCGGCAGGCCGACGCGCTTGCCCGCCTTGAGTGCATGGGCGAGCAAATCATAGAGCTGGACTTCGTCGGGCATCGAGGCGTAGGTGAAGATGGTCTTCGCCTGCTGAAAGCGCGGCTCCTCGTAGAGTCTTGCGAGGATGGCCCGGCTCTTTTCCTCATGCTGCTCCTTCGTCAGCCCCTTGCGGAAGGCGAGCATCTTCTGACGAAGCGCCTTCTTCTCGGCGAGCTTTTTCTCGTGCAGCGTCGTCATCAGGCGGCCTCCTGCTGCGTGACGTTGGCGTTGACGCTCGAGCGCACGACTTCGATGACGACACCGTCGGCAATCTTGAGCTTCAGCGACTTGTCGCCAATCTCCTCGATCGTACCGTAGATGCCGCCGATCGTGATGACCTGGTCACCCTTCTTGAGGCTGTCGAGCATCGCACGGCGACGGCTCTGCTGCTTTTTCTGCGGACGATAGAGCAGGAAGTAGAAAATCGCGACCATGACGACGATTGGACCGAGCGTCCCAAGTGTTTCTGGACTCATAATGAACAACTCCTTTTACTTTGATATCGTTTCTCTTGTATTTGTATATTCCTAATTTCACACACAGCGCACTCACTGCTTGCCGTGCATCTGATAGTGGTTGAGGAAATCGCTGCGGAATTCCGTGAAGCGGTCATCGAGGATGGCCTGGCGCATGCGGCGCATGAATTCCTGCAGGAAGTAGAGATTGTGCAGCGACAAGAGGCGCAGGCCGAAGATCTCGTTCGCGCGCACGAGGTGGCGGATGTAGGCGCGCGTGTAGCCATTGCGGCAGGCATAGCAGCCGCAGCCCTCCTCGAGCACATGGTGGTCATGCGTGAACTGCGCGTTCTTCATGACGAGACGGCCCGTCCAGGTCATGGCCATGCCGTTGCGCGCGACGCGCGTCGGGTAGACGCAGTCGAACATGTCGATGCCGCGCTGCACGCCCTCGACGAGGCAGTCCGGCGTGCCGACGCCCATGAGATAGCGCGGCTTGTCCTGCGGCAGAAGAGATGTCGAGTACTCGAGCATCTCGTACATGAGCTCCTTCGGCTCGCCGACCGAGAGGCCGCCGACCGCGTAGCCCGGCAGGTCCATCGCCGTCGTCTCGCGGGCGCTCCACTCACGCAGCTCCTTGTACATACCGCCCTGCACGATGCCGAAGAGGCCCTGATTCGGGGCCGTCATCGCCTCCTTGCAGCGCTTGAGCCAGCGGATCGTGCGCTCCGTCGATTTCTTCGCATAGTCGTAGTCGGCCGGATACGGCACGCACTCATCGAAGGCCATGACAATGTCCGAACCGAGCGCCATCTGGACCTCCATCGAGACCTCCGGCGAGAGGAACTTCTTCGAGCCGTCGATGTGCGAGCGGAACGTCACGCCCTCCTCCGTGATCTTACGCAGGTCGCCGAGGCTGAAGACCTGGAACCCGCCGCTGTCCGTCAGGATGGCGCGGTCCCAGTGCATGAACTTGTGCAGGCCGCCGGCCTCGCGGATGAGGTCCATGCCCGGGCGCAGGAAGAGATGATACGTGTTCGAAAGGATGATGCCCGCACCGAGGTCGCGGAGCTCATCCGGCGAGACGCCCTTGACGGACGCCTGCGTGCCGACCGGCATGAAGATTGGTGTCGGGAAGCTGCCGTGCGGCGTGTGGATGATGCCCGCGCGTGCTCCCGTGCGCTCGTCTTTCTTGACGAGCTCATATGTGATAGCAGTCAAATAAAAACCTCAACTTTCACTGTTTTTTTGATCATTTGCCCTGACGCGAGGCGAGTTCCTCGCGCAGAGCGCGCTTCATCAGCGCGATGTCCGGCGCCACGCCCGTCCAGAGCGTAAAGGCCGCCGCACCCTGGCCGGCCAGCATGCCCTCGCCGTTGATGATGGCATGGCCGTGCTCCTGCGCCTCGCAGAGGAAGCGCGTGCGCTCCGGCGTGTAGATGATATCGTAGACGAGTGCATCCTGCTTGAGCTTTGCCCAGTCGACAGGCGGCATTCCCTCGACATGCGGGTACATGCCGAGCGGCGTCGTGTTGACGAGCAGGTCCGTCACCGCGAGGTGGTCCAAGAAGGCGCCGTCCTCCCAGTGGAGCACCTGGATCTCGCCGTAGTCCGCAAACTCCTGCGCGAGGCGCGCGGCCTTCGCCGGATTGCGCACGCCGAGCGTGATGCGCTTGACCTTGGCGCGCAGCAGGCCCCAGATGACGGCGCGCGCAGCGCCGCCGGCGCCGAGGATGGTCGCTTCCTTCCCCTTCGGCGAGAAGCCCTGCTGGGCGAGCGGCTGCATGAAGCCGATGCAGTCCGTGTTGTAGCCCGTCAGGTGGCCATCCCGGTTGACGACCGTGTTGACCGCCCCGATGATGCGGGCGTCCTCATCGACCGCGTTGAGCTCCGCCATGATGGCCTGCTTGTGCGGAATCGTGACATTCCAGCCCGTGAACTGCATGGCTCTGAGGCCCGCCACCGCTTCCTTGAGTTTCTCCGGTGGCACGGGCAGCGAGATGTAGACGTAGTCGAGCCCCGCCTCCTCGATGGCCGCATTCTGCAGCACCGGCGAGAGCGAGTGCGCGATGGGCCAGCCCATGACGCCGAGATTCTTTGTCGTTCCTTTGATCATTGCGTATCCCCCAGCTATCAGCCGTGTGCGCGACGCGTCTTCGTCAAGAGGTCCATCTTGAGCTCGTAGTAGTCCGGCGTCATATCGAGGTAATGGCGGTGCGGATTCTCAAAGCGCTGCTCCTCTTCCCAGATCTCGTGGTCGAGCTGGTTCTTGACATAGTTGCGGATCGCATCGAGCTTCGGCAGCTCTTCCGTGCGCTTGCCCTGGCGGACATAGCATTTGCGCAGGTTCTTGAACGTGCAGTTCTCGAACGAGCGGTTCTTCCACGGTTTCTGCGGGTCAACATAGCGCAGTGGCTGCGAATCGTCCAACTGCTCACCGCACTTTGCGATGAGGTCTGCGACCGCATGGCCGTTCTCGTCGTAGACGCGGTAGAGGTCCTTGAGACCCGGATTCGTGATCTTCTCGACGTTCTCCGAGACCTTGATGCGCGGCGCGAAGTGGTCGTTCTCGCCGACGGCCGCGAGCTTGTAGACGGCGCCGAAGACCGGCTCCGACTTTGCCGTGATCAGACGCTCGCCGATGCCAAACGAATCGATGCAAGCGCCCTGCTGCGTCAAGAGCGACGAGACCGTGAACTCATCGAGGCTGTTCGAGACGACGATCTTGCAGTCCGGCAGGCCCGCCTCGTCGAGCATCTTGCGCACGCGCTTAGAAAGGTACGCGAGGTCGCCCGAGTCGATGCGGATGCCGAGGAGGCGCTTGCCCATCGGCTCGAGCACCTCATGTGCGACACGGATGGCATTCGGGATGCCCGAATGGATGACATCGTAGGTATCGACGAGCAAGATGGTCGCATCCGGATACGTCTCTGCATACTTCTTGAACGCCTCGTACTCGTCGCCGTAGAACATGACCCAGCTGTGTGCCATCGTGCCCGAGATCGGGATGCCGAACATCTCGCCAGCCGAACACGTCGCCGTGCCAACGACACCGCCGATGTAGGCAGCGCGTGCGCCGTACGTCGCCGCATCCATGTTGTGGGCGCGGCGGGCGCCGAAGTCCGATACCGCACGGCCGGCAGCCGCCTTGCAGATGCGGCGCGCCTTCGTCGCAATCAGCGACTGATGGTTGATCTGCGCGAGAATGGCCGTCTCCACGAGCTGCGCGTCGATGAGCGGCGCGACGACCGTCAGGATTGGTTCATTCGGATACATGACCGTGCCTTCCGGCAGCGCGTAGATGTCGCCCTTGAAATGGAAGTTCTTGAGGTACGTCAGGAATTCCTCCGAGAACATGTGCTGCTGGCGGAAGTACTCGACATCCTCGTCCGTGAAGGTCATGTTCTCCACATACTCGATGACCTGCTCGAGACCCGCAAAGATGGCGAAGCCGCCTTCGTCCGGATTCTGGCGATAGAAGACATCGAACGCCACCTGGACGTCCTTGTCGTGGTCCTTGAAGTAACCATTGGCCATGGTCAGTTCGTAGAAGTCCATCATCATCGTGATATTGCGTTTATCAAACTGTGTTTGCGTCAATGAAGCCAACCCCTTTGATGCCGCACCGGAGCGCAGCCGTACTAGTATAGAAGTATCTTGGACATTCGGATATGGATATACGGTAACAATTATATCATCTTAGCCAGTGGTATGCAAAACGTATCCCGCGAAAAAGACTGAAAAAGCCTGAAAAAGAGCGGAAATACAAGAAAAAAGAGCCGCCGCGCATCGCGCAACAGCTCTCTTCCTTCATTTGAACACAGACACACGCTCTGCAGGAGCCGAATACAGTCAGTAGCCGAGATCGCGCTTGACCTCGTGCTCGAGCGGTTCCTGCTTGACGAAGTGCTCGAGGTCCTCGCAAAACATCTCGACCGTCTTGTCGCGCGTGTACGCGAGCGTCATCTTGCCCGAGCAGTGCGGCGTCAGGATGACGTTCTTCGCCGTCCAGAGCGGGTCGCCCTCCGGGATTGGCTCCTTGGCCATGACGTCGAGCGCCGCTCCCGCGAGATGCCCCGCATTGAGCGCCTCGACGAGCGCCGCCTGGTCGATCGAATTGCCGCGGCCGACATTGATGACGAATGCATCCTTCGGCAGCATGGCCAGGCGTTCGCGCGAGATCATGTTCGTCGTCGCCTTTGTGCCCGGCAGGCAGAGCACGAGGATATCCGTCTTCGGCAAATACGACTCGAGTTTCTCCTGCTTGACGACCGTGTCGTAGACCGGGCTGCGCTTGCGGCCCGTGCGGCTGACGCCGATGATGGCCGCCGGCTGGAACGACTGGATGCGCTCTGCATAGCGCGTGCCGATATCGCCCGTGCCGACGATCGTCACGCGGCTTCCCTTGATCGAGCGCAGCGGCAGGTTGTTCTTCCATTCGTGACGGCGGATGAGCTCCGCATACTCCGGATAGCGACGCACGAGCATCAGCGTCACCATGACGAGGTGCTCCGCGATCGTCACGCCGTACGCGCCCGACGAATTCGACAGCAGGCAGCCGTCCGGCAGCACGCCCGGCTTCAGCACCGGATCAACGCCGGCCGACACACTGCAGAACCACTTGAGGTGCGGCGCCGCTTCCGCGAGCTTCGATCCGCCCCCCGTCGCCGCCGCATAGATGATGTCGACATCCGCGAGGTGCGGCAGCGCCTCGTCATTCGTCTTGTAGTACGCAACTTCCATGCTGTGCTGTGCCGCCGCAGCCGATATCTTCTCACGATGCGCATCGTTCATGAACGAATTGATGACCGCAATCTTCATGAGAATCGCCCCTTTCTATCGCTAAGCTTTGAGTTATAGACATTCTATGCTATGTTTCTTAAATTCGCCAAAACTCGCCAGAAGCCTTTTCTATCGAGCAAAAAGATGTTACAGAGTTACAATAGAACAAAAAAAGACATCCCCAGAGAAAGGATGCCTTCTATACTTATCCGTCAGGCCGCGCCGCCTTCGTTGTTGGCCTCGCCACTGCTCCAAACCTTCTGTGCATAAATCGCATTGAAAAGCAGAGCTGCCTGCAGTGCGACCTGCGAGAGGTTCGCACCGAGCGTGCCAATCGTGTTGTCGCCCATCATCATCTGGACCGACAGGATCGACCAGTAGACGAAGTTCGCGACGTTGACGAAAATCCAGAGCGACCAGTTCTCGTTGTACTTGAGCACGTAGAGGACCTGCGCGATGAAGCTGATGACGAAGTTAATCGAGTCGAAGTACGGCAGCTGGCCGCCGACACCCGCGAGCACCCACCAGCCGATGGCCCAGGCGAGGAACGCGCCGAAGAACACCTTCTTGCGCGTGCCCGGCTGGAACGAATGCGTCTGCTGCTGGCGTCCCCAGAGGTACCAGCCAATCGGCTGCGAGATGACGTAGACGATGTCCATTGCAAACGAGCCGTACGCATGGCTGATCCACGCGACGTACGTCATCGCCACACACTGGATGAAGCCGAAGATGAACGAGATTTTGCGCCCCTTCATGCCGTAGACGAGGCAGATGACACCGGCGACGCCCGAGATCATGCCGATCGGACTGTCCGGCACGATGGCAAAGACCGCAAGCTGCAAGAGAATCAGGATGGTCACGTAGATGACCTCAAAGCGCTTCCAGTTCGTGAAGAGCTGGCTGTAGAACCAATTGTGTTTCGTCATGTCATTTCTCCATTTCCTTGTCCGACAGGATATTCAGCGCCGTCAGCAGCGAGTCGCGCTCGCCCTGCGCCACGAGGTCCGCACTGTTGACGAGACTGTTGACGCCTTCCGCGAGGTCACCCTGATAGAGGACGACGTTGTTGAGGATGGACAGCGTCTCCATGCCGCGCAGCCTGCCGATGACCATGAGAATGCCCGACTCCATGTCGTCCGCCTTGATGCCCTTCTTCGACCAGAACGACTCGACCTCGGCATTGTCGTCGACATAGAAGCCGTCATGCGAGCGCACGATGCCGTAGACCGCCTGCGGCGCATAGCGGTGCGCTAGGTGCAGGAGCCGGTACGACGGCACAGCCGGATAGATCTCCGGCACGTACTTGCGCGAGAGTCCGTCATCGCGCACGACCCCCTCCGCGATCACGAGCCTGCCGAGCGGGATGTCCTTCTGCATCGCGCCAGCCGAGCCTACTCGGATGACGTACTTCACGCCGACGTTGTGAAGCTCCTCGACACCGATGCCAGCCGACGGCGCCCCGATGCCCGTCGACATCGCCAAGATCCGCTGCCCGCGGTACGTGCCGACGACCGACTTGTACTCGCGGTTGAACGCCCAAGGCTGCGGGTCATCCATGAGCTTCGCAATCGTATCCACCCGCGCCGGGTCCCCCATGATGATTGCCCGGTCCGTCCCAATCGCATGCGTCAGCTGCGTATGCGGCTGCGGAGCCTCAACTTTCCGTTCCTTGTCCATAAGAACGCCCCCTTATACAAAACCTATCATCTATATGACAGAACAAACGCTCTATCGGTATTATTGTACTACAGACACGAGCAGGTGACAACATATTGTATAGTCTGTGGAAAGCACAATATTCCGATAGTTGGAACATTATAATGATCTTGACCGACCTATGAATATGATCTATAATAAAACAATGATATTATAATGAAAGGTGTTTTAGAGTCATGAAGAAGATAATAGGTATCGTTGATGCCGATTTATTGGATAACGGCACTAGGCACCCCAATCTTGTTTGCCTGAAACTAGCTGGATGGTATCGCGCTAAGGGAGACACGGTTTTACTAATTGACAGCTGGGAAGACTTATTATATCACGCAAAAGAATATGATCATATTTTTATTGCCAAAGTATTCGACTTCACTAGAATTCCAGAAGGTGTTCTTAATCTTCACAATGTCAGCTATGGTGGAACAGGCTTCCCTGATAGTTTTATTGCCTTCCCTCCGGGCGGCAGTAATCTGCCCGCAGAAACCATTGAGAGGCGGGGTGTTATCAGAACTTTACCCAATGTGATTGAGCATCATATGCCAGATTATCACTTATATGATCGGTATGTAGAAAAAGAAATCACACGCGGAATCAAGCCAATTAAATACAAGGATTATCTTGATTTCAGCATTGGTTTTGCCACGAGAGGTTGTTTCCGTCATTGTAAATTCTGTGTGAATGAAAATAGCTGCGGCGTTCGTTTTCATTCTCATATATCAGAATGGCTTGATCCTACGCGCAAGATGATTTATCTTTGGGATGATAATATCTTAGCATATACCCATGATCCAAATCATCCGGACGGTAACTGGCGGCAGGTCTTCGAAGAACTTGCTGAAACTGGCAAGCGTTTCCAATTTCGTCAGGGCATGGACATCCGTTTGATGACTGACGAAAAAGCAAAAGTGCTCAACGAAGCTCATTACTACGGTGATTATATCTTTGCTTTTGATCATCCAGAGGAGCGTCCCTCTATTGAAAAAGGATTAGATTGCTGGCGACGTCATAACGATAAGATACCAAAGTTGTACGTCTTAGTAGGATGGGATTCACAGGACCAAAATGATATCGAAAGTGCCTTCATGCGAATTACGGTCTTGATGAAACACCGTGCACTCCCCTACATCATGCGTCACGAGTTTTACAAGAAAAGTAAGTATCGTGGCACCTATATCAATTTAGCACGTTGGTGCAATCAACCTTCCTTCTTCAAGAAAAAAAGCTATCGTGAATATTGTCTTGCCAATGGTGAGCACAGTTCTACGGTTCGCTACATGCGCGAGTTTGAGTATGACTGGCCAGAAATTGCAAAAAAGTATTACGATATACGATGGGATCAATTTAATCCTTAAGATTTAATATCAAGCAAAAGAGCGGCCTAATGGCCGCTCTTTTATTTCATGGACATTTCTTTGCATGCTGCACGAAAAGAAAGCTGTATTGATTCTGAATCAAAGGCAGATGATTCAAGTTCTTCTTTTAAGCGATGAAATCCTGTATTCGCATATTCGTTTGCAATTCGATACGCTTCAGAAAGGTCATCAATTTTATCCTCTTGAGCATTCTTTCGCAATTCATCTATATGTATTGCCTGAATAATCGCTAAAGCATCGGAATTATCAAGAATATATTCTGCACGGATAATTCCATGGGAATTTTTAAGTGGTGTCCTTTCCCCTTGACGATAACCAACTGCTACAGCTAATATAAAAAGATCTAATCTTCGCACCTTCGAGAAGAAGGAAACTTTATCAAGATCATCAAAAAATTGATTTATATCGTCTTCAACACATAATGGGATGCGCCCACTGTTTTTGTCTGTAAAAGCATCATTACTCATCGTTAGTCCTCCAATAAACTTTCTTCTTCATTCGATGACATCTGAATCCTTTTGTTTGTAGCTGCTACTGGATCGAATTCTTGAGCGATTTCGCTATCATATTCCGTTTTTGTGAAGAACAGAATCAGTTGCTTTTTCTTACTAACTTCGACAAGGCAATGTGCAAAATTTCTACGATTATTATCATCAACACGACCAACTGGCGTATCAATGACAAGCATGGAGTCATATCCAGACACCTTCAAGATTGCTAAAGTAAATGCTAATGCCAGTAATTCCTTTTCTGCTGCACTTAAGCTTCCGAGCATAGACCGCATTTTACCATTTGAATCTGTCTGTTTATGATAGACTGTTAATTGATAATTCTCATCGATTGAAATATTGCCAAACGTCTGTGTCTTATATGCTAGTTCGTCAAAGTATTTTTTTGTTTCAGCTGTTGTTTTATCACGAATTTCACCAACAATTTCCCGCTCAACATCTCCTAATACATTTCTTGCCCTACGCATAAAATTAAGTTCACTGTACAAAGTGCTTTGCTGAATATTAGCCTTCTCGGCTCTTTCTAGATCCTTTTGATCTTTTTCAATACACTTTTTTAACTCGTTTAATTTTGCAATATATTCTCCTTTCTTTTCGCTATCATGTTTAATACAATCTTCATGCAATTGACGTTCTTTTATCCATGCCTCAATATCCTCAATATTTGATACTTGATTTAAGCGGCTCTCTAATTCTGCTTTTCGGTCTTCTAAATTATTGATTTTTTTGTCATATTCGATATCCTTTTGATTAAATTCATTTTCTTTTTCTGAATATAGTTTAATATCGTCGCACATAGATTTTATTTGAGGTTGAATCTTAAGGAGTGTCTGTGTTCCTACTGGAGCTAATTCATATCGTAATAGTAATTGATGGATTATATTTTGAGCTTGTTCTGTTAAATGAGAGTGACATAACTGGCACTCATCATCATCAAGACATTTTTCTAACAGTTCTTGAGAAAATCCTTTTACAGGAAGGTATTCACTTTTTTCATTAATATATCTATTTACTTCTTGCAAAGTATCTTTTAAGGCAAGCTCAATATATGACTTTCGAAAAAAAGCGTTCATTTCATCATTGAATTTTTGTGCATCGATTTTCACCTCTTCAAGTAAATTTTCAGTACGTTTTTTCTCTGCATCGATATCACTAATATGTTCATTTCCAGCAATTGCTTGATCAAGCTCGCGTTTTCTTTTTTCTGCAAAGGTTATATTCTTTACAATCTCACTTATTGTTATATCATATTTGTTTCTTAATTCAATATCTTCATCTAATTTTTTCTTATAAGTATCTATATTTGGATCCAGTTTTGAGGCTGCAGACTCTTTTTCTTTTATCAAAGTGTCCAAATGATTTTCTGCATCTTTTACGACATTAATCTGTGCCATTTTATTGATAGCATCTTTTACACTGCTATTCTTATTATCGTAAAAATAGTTCTGCAATGTTTCGCCATCAAAAAATGAGTATTGAGAAATTGCTTGAGGGAGAAGATCTTGTATCATTTCATCTGCTTCCTTTTGCTGATTATCACCTTCAATAATCTTGGCTTCTCCCTTTTTTTGATAAATAATTTTAAGGGAAGGTTTCTGAGCAAATTCACTTGGTAAAACAACGTGCTGCATGCGTGTAATCGTATAAACTTCGCCACAGCTTTCAATCTGAAGTTCTACTGAAATATCGATGTGATCTTCACCTGCCTCTTCAGCTTCTTTTGCAGCTCTTAGATTAAAGTCAGGTAATTTGTCTTTTCTCTGATATCCATCAAGATCTCTTTGATATAGGCACCAACTTATTGCATTCATGATATTAGTTTTTCCTGAGCCATTATTAGCAATAAAAATATGAAGGTCACCTTTATCATTTTTCTTAAACTCGATTTTCATGTCTTTGTATTGGCGAAAATTCTTTAATTGAAGATAATTAATGCGCATTATAATTTCCCCTTATATTCACGTGCGTATTTTTCAATCTTTGGTAGGTAATTCTTTTTAAATTGTTTATGCCCAGCTTCTATCTGTAAAATTTCCAAGAGAAATTTTTCCATCATTTTATCTTCTGCTGTTTTTTTAGCTATCTTATCTGTAATATTTTTATTTATTGTCACGCTCATTATTTTCATCTTCTTTCATCGATGCTGATAGACTTCACAGACTACTTGTGCCCTATTTATTGCTTCTTCTGATAAATCACTTATTCGTGCCATCTCTTTTTCATAAACTTTCTTTTCGATTTTCTTCAAATCGTCATCTTGTATAACATCATGTTCTGGCTCAACAACCATATCATATAGTGTTGCAAAGCTCTTATGCCCATCTTGACGTATAATCCTGCCAATACGTTGCACATACTCTCGAGGGTTTGTACTACTCGCCATAATGATTCCGCAACGTGCAGATGGAATATCAATTCCTTCGTCCATACATTTAATTGCTACAATAACTTGATATGATCCTGTTTCAAACTGCTTGATGATATATTCCCTCTCAGATAATCCACTATATTTATTAGATTTATGCTGCGACTCTTTTTCCGTGATACGATGCGCTAAGATGTTGTGCTCTCGTAAAATCATCATAACTTTATCAATTTGTTGTGGGGATACAAAAATTATTGTATCCTGAATACTTGGACCAAGTTTTTCTAAAATATCATGCAGTTTCTGGTATTTGTTTTCTGCATTCTTAAGAATTTCTGCTCGTCTCATTAAAAAGCGCGTTCGCAATTCATTTAGGTCAGAATCCTTATCGTGCGATAAGCGAGATATTTTTTGTGATAACTCTCTATATTTTTCTAATTCATCATCTGTCAAGGAAATAAAGCACGGATAATAATAGTAATTAGCTAAAAAAGGAAGATTAGTTCTTGGATTGATAGTTTCTAATGCTTCGCGCAGACCAAAATTGAATGATTTATTTCCAAAATACTCTTCTAACAGATGACTTCCCTCATCATCAAACCATCGTTTTGGTGTAGCACTCAATCCTAAGCGATACTCGTATTTAGGTTGCAATGCATTTCGTGTTTTATCGGCTCCCATTCCATGTACTTCATCACCAATGAAGAAGATAGTCCCCCCTGGCCCATATGTCTGTAAAATATCAATAAAATCTTCGTTTGAAGCCGTATCATGAGTTGTAAAAATCACAAAATGATTAAATTGGCCTATATAAACACGTTGTAGACTTTTTCTCATATTGATGCGCCAGTCATGAATCGTTCCATCAACTTCAATGTATTCATCAATATCTAACTGAAGTTTTTCCATGTCTTTTATCCATTGGCGGGTCAATGTGATTTGTGGTGTTGCAACAACAATTATCAGTCCAGACTTTATATCACGGCATGCACATTCCATACAGCCGAAAGCTGTTCGTGTCTTACCTGTACCTGTAGCCATTTGTAGCATCAACTTATGACCATTTTCAATCCACTGATTAACAGCACACTTTTGGTAATAATAAAGTGATAGCGGTTCTTTCTTGTCGTTTTCTTCTTTAATAAAAAATATTTGTTTATTTTGTTTTAAATATTCTTTTGTAGATATGCTATCCAATCTAAAATCGTTCGATATTTGTAAAAAATGTTGTTTAACTGCATCTGGCAAATCCATGACGTACATTCCAGTATGCTTGTCATTTTCTAAATTCCATAGACGTTCAAAACGGTCACAATCTTCCATAAAATATTCCTTTTGCCCCTCCTTCCAACTTTTGAATGTTTTAAATTCCTCAATATTCTCAAGCCAACCAGTTGCACTTTCATTATTTGAACCACTAAATGATATACCATGAAAATTGGAATCATAGAGGATACCGATTTTTTGATGTAATATAGCATTCTTTAATGAACCGACTTTCCTACTCTCTGCATCTGTATCGTAAAGAACAGCAATTTTCATCTCGAGATACCCCTGTTGTAACATATATCCTAGTGCAGCAACGTGATCTCTTTTAAATGCATCTTCAACGTCATCCATCTCACTAATCATTTTTTCTCCAATTAAACTATCAGCATGACGTACATATTTTTGAATTTCAGTTACATCATCTTTGCTAAGTTTCTGACAAGTCAAGAGACGCATTTTCCCTTTATTTCGGATTAATCCTGCTATTCCGCGGGCTGCTATAGCTAAAGAAGTCGAAGAGAAAAAGCCTGAGATACGGTCATAACGTTTAGCATGTTCCAAGACAGGAATATAGAAATCTACAAGCAAATCATCTTGAATTGTATCATAACTCGGTTTTATAAGCATATCTGGATATGATAATTTTGAATACTCCATTATTCTTCCCTCAAAAATTAATTCGTGTAATCCATGCACGTGCTACTTCATCACTGCATTCATTTAAAATCTGAAATAGCTTCTTCATATTTGATAATCGACGGATAACCGTACTTTTGGATAAAAAAACACCCATATATTCTCGTATCGAAAAAGGTTTATCGTCCTTCATCACTTTAAAAATAGCTTGTTGAACGATTGGTACATGCAGTATCATTTTGGCAAACCATATCTTTTTTATTGCTTTATCATTTTCTCTATGATAAGCATATCCATTTCTCGTAGCCTGAAATCGCGGCGGATTAAATACAAACCCAAGCTGAGCACAAAGTTTATAATGATTCTCTCCATATTTACGATATGCCATATCTTTTGCCCTATCTTGTCTCAGATATGAGCCGATTAATAAAAAATCAACTTTGTCTAGCCCAGAATCGATGATGATTGACAGTACCTTGTCCACTTCATCAACATTACTAAATTGTGGAATATTTTTAGCACTGACATCGGATAACTCATCCTGATACTTTTGTAAGAAGTATACGATCTCTGATACAGAAGTCTGTGCTATCGTCGACCGAATCTGATCTGGCTCTAGTTTGCCCGTCGGATTTGCATCATCTAGGAATAGTCCCCGCAAGACATCTTCACATGACATCATCTATCCCCTCCTCCGCAATCAATGGACTACTTTAAAGTACTTCCTCTCCTATGAAGTAACACCCAAGATGGGTGTGTCAAGAGTTTTGTGTAAATCGATTCAATAAGCAACATCGTATTGCTG
>ERZ772870.321-NODE-321-length-54434-cov-21.285607_pt1 | contig 54434 bp, 37 predicted proteins | sample MGYA00511376_ERZ772870 | MGnify/ENA primary metagenome ERZ772870 (study PRJEB29015, sample SAMEA2737719) | human gut metagenome | biome: human gut; feature: human-associated habitat; material: faeces | place: China | collected 2012 ... | reverse complement strand
TCTGACTTCCTTGATTTCAATTGTCTTCTGTTTTTTCTTTGCTTCTTTTTCTTTTCTTGCAAGCTCATATCTGTACTTTCCGTAATTTACAAGCTTACACACCGGTGGATTCGCTGATGGAGCAATCTTTACCAAATCTACATTGGCTTCCTTTGCCAGCTTCATTGCTTCCTTTGGTGGCATCACACCAAGCTGCTGTCCTTCTTCTCCAATAACACGAACCTCTCTGTCGCGGATTTGTTCGTTAATCATTAATTCACTAATAGTAGTGCACCTCCATAATTAGCATGATGTTGAAATAGCAAACAGGTCTATTCCTCATAAAAAAATAGAACGAATAACCAATTCCCGTTATCCGCTCTACTCTAATCCTAATATCTTATATTCTCCACAAATCCAGTGAAAAATTATATCATTCATAAAATATAAACCCGAGTCGCCTGCTGCGCTAAGGTGAGAGTGGATACCCTGCTTCGTTTTACAACTGTTACAGTTTAACATCTTATCGTTTCTTTGTCAATAACCTTTTTGTATTTTCCACGGCATTTTTTTACATCAGCTCTGCAATGCCCGAAAGGCGCACATACTGGTCGGAAATTTTATACCATGTCGGAAAATCCACAACGCCGGTCTGCGGCAGATTAAAAATCCGCTGGAAGACCTTTACTGCCTCTGCCGTACGTTCTCCGTAAATACCGTCTGCAACCAGCACCGGAATGGCATTATAAAATTCTCCAATCAGATTTAACTGTTCCTGTATCTGTTTAACCTTCTGCCCTGATGAACCGATATCTAAATCCGCTCCCGGCCATGAAGACGGAATCCCGCTGATTTCTTCCGCCGTATTGATATAAATAGTATCCCCATAGTAATACTGCAAAATTTCAATCGCACTATAATTCTGGTCGCCTAAGTATTTACTGCCCCACTGGCTTAACCACTGTGGACAGCTGACTCTTTTTCCATCACAATACTGTGTTAATATCGGCTGTTTGACGTTCGGTCTTGACAGATACGTATCAAATATCTCATCTACCACCTGTGAAATATTCCCAAATACATTTCTGTCTGCAATCCATTTATGGTCATATGCCGTAGAGGACGTAATCGTAAAATTATACCCCTGATTGCGATACCACTCTGTATACACACGGTTTAACGTAAAGGACATTATGGCATGGATATTGGCTTCCAATGTCTGTCTTGGCCATGTTGAATAGATTTCACTGCTTGCCACATTTTTAATATAATCCCTGTAACGCACATAGTAATCCTGTGCTGTGGAATCGGCCGGCGTGCCGTCATGGACAACAACCATTTCCGGCACCACCACACGGCTTAATACAATTTCTCCCGGTTCTCCGACCGGCTTTATCTCACTTTCAGCAATTTTAGGCGGATATTCCGCAAATAACGTATGCGGTCCAATTACAATATTTTTCGGTGATTCCGACACCCGTCTTGGTTCCATCGGCATATTCTGCAGGCTTAATTCCCCTGAAAGCACATTGACAGCCGACACGCTGAATGCCTCATAACCCTCCGCCCTGACCGTCACGGTATATTCCGCATACGGCTGTTCAATCCCAGGTTTCATGCTGTACTCTAACGGCGGCGCAGCAAGCCCGACATCCTCTGTCAGTCCGCTGTTATCCGTGTCTAACACCTCCAGCACTGACTCCGGGTCTGCTGTATAAGAAACCTCCACCCTTGCATTTTGAACCGGCTGATTCGTATCCCTGTCAATAACACTGACACGCAGTGTTCCCCGGTCAACCGCATTGTCCGGCGTTTCAAGTGTGTGTACATACCCTACGTTCATTTCCATCTCCATTGGTAATTTTTGTATCAATATATGCAACGATTGGGAAAGTGATGAATAATATAACTGTGATAAGACTGTTATGGAGGCTTTATGTCTGAAATAACGATAGCACTTGACGCTGGACACGGCGGCAGCGACTCCGGCGCCGTTTATAAAAGCCGTAAAGAAAAAGACGATACACTGCGGCTGACCCGCGCTGTCGGACAAATTCTTGAAAACAGCGGTATCAATGTCTACTATGTACGCGAAGATGATGAGTATGAAACCCCATTTAAAAAGGCAACCGATGCCAATAATGCCGGTGCGGATTACTTTGTATCCATTCACCGCAATTCCTCAGAGCGCCCGAACCAGTACAACGGTGTGGAAACACTTGTATACAACGATTCCGGCATCAAAGCCGTGCTTGCGCGCAATATCAATGAGGAACTTGAAAAGGCAGGCTTTAAAAATCTCGGTGTAACCGAACGCCCGAATCTTGTCGTTTTAAAACGTACGAAAATGCCAGCCGTACTGATTGAAGCAGGTTTTATCAACGACGATGAAGATAACCGTATTTTTGATGAAAATTTCAATAAAATTGCACAGGCCATTGCCGATGGTATTTTAAAGACACTTTACGCACAGGACATCAATTTTAATGAAATCCCGGATTATGTACAAAATATGCCGGAACCGGAAGCCTTTAACGGCACATATCAGGGGGATGCACAGGATACCACCCTGCCTCCAAGTCCTGCAACACGTCCTGGCATGAACGTTCCTTACCGGATGCAGAATCCAATGGAAGACAATGATCCCGAAAAACTCTACCGTGTCCAGGTCGGCTCTTTCCGCGATAAATCCAATGCAGAACGTATGCTCAACTCGCTTCTGATGGAAGGTTTTCCTGCATTTATGATTTATGAAGACGGGTTGTATAAAGTACAGGTGGGGGCTTTCCGATATCTTTCCAATGCAATCAAAATGGAACGCCGTCTCCGCTGCTTCCACTACAGTACATTCATTGTATATAACTGATTTTATATTTCTGCATCACCGGCGTGCGCCGCTAGGCGCACCCCAAAAAAAGCAGTACGAAAAATAAACTTTCCGTACTGCTTTTACCTGATTATCTGATTTTTAACGAAACTGATACGTACATTCACCGGTAAATTCAACTGCCGCCTCATGTCCTTTCGCCTTTGCCGTCACTTTTCCTAAAGTACAGGACAGATAATTGTTCTGCTTTTCTACCGTCAGCGCCACCGTACCGGAAGGCTGGCTGCCGGTTTCATGGTATCTGACATTAAGGTTCACCTTAAATCCCATATCCGTATTTTCACCGACTGCTGTCAGCTCGGAGCGCTCACTTTTTATACGGACTGCCGTCTGCTCATTCCATTTTTCAAGTCCCTGTGCTTCCAAAACAGCCTCGCAGAAGCCTGTGTCAAATGACGTTGACAGACGAACAAGATTTTTATCCTTATCTAAATAAACATATAGATTTACCTGTGTAAAATCTGAAAACAGTGTTTCTGCCTGCTGCTGTAAATCATATTTGGAATAACCGGTAAACGTTGCAAGCATCGTGGTATAAGAATTTAACTCTTTATCCGCATACACACGGTTTAAGAAGTCTTCCACACCCGCCATCCACGCTTCTTTTCCGACAGTTACGGTATATTTAACCGTTGAAAGCTGTGTGCCGTTGATTTCCAGCGTTTCTTTCCCTTCTTTTTCATAGGTACTCTGATTCAGCACCGTGCCTGCTGCCCCGTAAGCCTGCTCTGTCAGCTTATCGGCTACCTGCATATACTCCTGCATGGTATCCGCATCAACACTGTTTAATATCGTATGCAGTCTATTATAGTACGATTCGTACCCTGCTTCCTTTAAAAATTCTTTTAAATCCTTTTCGCCCACAGATACTTCTGCTTCCCGTTTCTTTTCACTGCCTTCTGCCGTTATATTTCCGTTTACCGTGCGTTTCGCGGCATCTAATTGCAGTTTGAATGTTCCTTTTGATAAGCCATGCTCTTTTAAATAATCTTTTCCGTCCAGTTCGGCTCTGGTAAATGTCACATTTCCCGTCAGCTGTGTCTGACCGGTCAGCAAATCCGATACTTCGGAAATCATGGTCTGCATGCCCTGCTTTGATTCTTCTCCCGCTGTCTGTAAAGCAGCCAATACCTGTGCCTTTGGGGAATATGCCGTTTCCAGATACGGATATGCAAATGCCGTACCTCCGCCAAGCACGATGACAATTGCCATCACAAGAATTGCTGCCAGTCCTTTTCTTTTCTTTTTATTATAGTTTGCCAAGAAAAACCTCCTATCTGCCGCACATTGCGGTCTCTGTCTGTTTACTTCTTTCTGCTGTATCTGACAAATTCGTAAATCATATCAAAATAAGTCTTTTCTTCGCTTGTTTCTTTGATTTCCCATTCAGAAAGCTTGTCCAGATTCGGGAAATACGTATCTGCATCGTATTTATAATCTACCTTTGTAATGTGTGCCGTATCACACAGCGGCAGAAACTGCTTGTAAATACTGCCCCCGCCGATGATATAAATATCCTCTGTCGGATACTTTGCCAGTTCTTCTTTTGTTTCTTCAAATGACCGGCATACGATTGTATTTTTCGGTGCAAAGCCCGGATTTTCAGACAATACAATATTGATTCTGCCCGCCAGTGCCATTGCCCCCGGCAGACTCTCAAATGTCTTTCGTCCCATGACAATCACCTTGCCCGTCGTTTCCTCACGGAAAAACTTTTTATCCTCCGGGATATTGACCAGCTCTCTGCCAGCCTTCCCAATAGCCCAGTTCTTATCTACTGCTGCAATTAAATTCATACTTCCTCTTTTCCGCAGGCATTCTAATGCCGGAGGATTCGCGGACTGAATTTATTCAGTCCTGCGATAAATCCAGAATTGTGACGCCTGCGGCACAATTCTGTTATGCGAAAATCTTTGATTTAAGGATTTTCGCATTTCTCCTTTTCTGAGCGACTTTGTCGCGAAGCAACTACTATTGAAGCTTCTGATACAGTGCTTTCGGCACATACGCTTCCACTTCAATTCCGTTTTCTGTGTATTCTTCTTTGATAAGCTGTCCCTGTGCGCGAATCTGCTGGATTTTTCCGGCATCGGCGTATGCAAAGGTCTGTACCAGATGCACACGGCTCTCCCGGATAATCTTTTCCAGAATTGCTTCAAAATCTGCAATGCCGCTTCCGGTACGTGCGGAAATATACGCCGTTTCATCTGCCTTAAAATCCCGTAAAACCGGCGCTTCCGTATCCCCATTTTCAAACTTATCACACTTGTTAAACAAGGTCACAACCGGCTTATCACCAACTTCAAGTTCCTTTAAGGTCTTGTATACGACATCCATCTGGATATCCCTGTCCGGTGAGGATGCATCCACCACATGCACAATTATATCCGCATACTTTGCTTCTTCGAGCGTACTCTTAAATGCCTCTATCAGATTATGCGGAAGCTTGCGGATAAATCCGACCGTATCGGTCAGCAGGATTTTTTCACCGTTTGGAAGATTCATTGCCCTTGTTGTCGGGTCAAGTGTTGCAAACAGCTTATCTTCCGAGAGGATTCCTGCATCAGTCATATAATTTAACAGTGTAGATTTTCCTGCATTGGTATATCCCACAATCGCCGCTACCGGAACTGCCGTACGGCTTCTGTTCTGTCTTGCAACCTCTCTGTGATTCTTGATTTCTTCTAAATCTTTAGAAAGGCGGCTGATTCTGTCACGGATAATTCGTCTGTCTGTTTCGAGCTTCTTTTCGCCCGGTCCTCTCGTACCGATACCGCCGCCCAGTCTTGAAAGGGTTGTTCCAAGTCCTGTCAGCCTGGTGGAGCGGTACTTTAACTGTGCTACCTCAACCTGTATCTTTCCTTCACTGGTCGTTGCACGCGAAGCAAAAATATCGAGAATGACCATGGTTCTGTCCATAACCTTTGTCCCCAGTGCATCTTCAAGATTCCTAAGTTGTGCCGGAGAAAGTTCATCGTCACAGATAATACCCGTTGCCCCTGTTTCTTCTATAAGACTGCGGACTTCCTCTAATTTTCCTTTTCCGATATAAGTTGCCGGATGGTACGCATCACGCGGCTGGATTACCTTCCCAACCGTTTCCGCACCTGCGGTCTTTGCAAGTGCTTTTAATTCTTCAAGTGAGCTTTCCATGTCTTCCTGATTGTCTAACTGTACACCAACCAGTAAAACACGTTCCTTCTGCTCCTCTGTATCATATCCCTGTGCCATTCATTCCTCTTTTCCGCAGGCATTTCAATGCCGGAGGAACCGCGGGCTGAATTTATTCAGTCCTGCGATAAAAAGATATTTGTGCTGCCTGCGGCACAAATATCTGTGTGAAGAATCTTTAATTTAAGGATTCTTCACACTTTCTCCTTTATTTTCCATTTGACATTTTTGTTGCAATATAATCACTCAGATAAGCTGAAACTTCCTTTTCTGTGCTCATGCCCATCACCGTATCCGTAACGGCAGCGGCTTCTTTCATCGTCCATGAAGCAATATTTTTTCTTGTTTCCAGTACTTTTGATGCCGTCACGCTGAATTCATCTAATCCGAATGCTAAAAGCAGCGGTATCATTGCCGGATTGCCTGCGGCTTCCCCGCACATGCCGACTTCAATATTTTCCCGTTTTGCGCACTCGATAATACGCTTTACAGAGCGCAGTACCGCCGGATGGAATGCCGAATACAGATAGGCAACATTTTCATTGCCCCTGTCAACCGCAATTGTATACTGCGTTAAATCATTCGTACCAATAGAGAAAAAGTCGGCTTCCTTTGCTAAAATGTCGGCAAGCATACACGCCGCCGGTGTTTCAATCATGACGCCTAACAAAATATCCTTATCATACGGAATTTCTTTACTGTCAAGTTCCCGCATGACATTCTGCAAAATTGTCCGCACGCTGCGCACTTCACTCACACCGGTAATTAACGGAAGCATAATGCGGATATTGCCGTAGGCACTTGCCCGCAGGATTGCCCGCAGCTGTGTTGTAAAGACATCGATTCTGCCAAGGCAGAACCGGATGGCACGGTATCCTAAAAACGGATTGCTCTCCTTTGTCAGCCCCATGTACGGAATGTCCTTGTCTCCGCCAATATCCAGTGTACGGATTGTTAAAACCTTGTCCTTACAGATGACCGCTGCCCGCTTATAGACTTCAAACTGTTCTTCCTCTGTCGGCATGGAAACACCGTTCATAAACAGAAACTCCGTCCGAAACAAGCCGACACATTCTGCCCCGGATTCCATCGCCTTGACGGCATCCTCTGCATTTCCGATATTTGCGGCAAGGCACACTCGTTTTTCATCCTGTGTGACTGTATCTTTATTGATATATTTCTTTAGCTCCTGCACCTGTTCTTCATATAACTTGCGTTTTTTGCGATATATTTCTATCGTCTTTGGAATCGGCTGTACAAAGACTTCTCCGTATTCACCGTCTACAATCACCGTATCGCCGTTACCGATTTTTTCCAACGCATCTTTTACGCTTAATACCGCAGGAATTTCAAGCGCTCTTGCAAGAATGGCCGTATGCGAGGTTTCCCCGCCTTTTTCCGCCACGATTCCTGCCACATGCGCTGTATCCATAACCGCAGTAATGGACGGCTGGAGTTCCTTTGCAATAATAATCGTATTTTCCGGCAGATGTGTCAGGTCTACACTATGCACACCCAGTAAAATGCCCGCCAGACGGTCTTTTAAATCAATAATATCCGCAATGCGCTGTGCTACCGCCTCACTGCCCGAATTTTCAAAAATCTTAATATAGAGATTACACGTTTCTTCAACTGCCGCTTCCGCGCAGACCTTCTGCTCCTGTATCATCTGTAAAATGCCGTTGTCCATTTCCGCGTCATTAATCAGATAAATCTGGTTGTGCAGAATCAGTGCTGTCTTGTCCTTTTCGCCAAGCCGCTGTTTTAACTGCTCTATCATCTGCTGTGTTTCTTCAATAAACTGCGCCTTTGCCTTTTTATAACGTTCCTGCTCTGCCGCCGTATCTTCGATTTTTTTAACGAAAATTTCCATCTGCGGACTTTCTACAATCAAAGCCCGTCCCATTCCGATTCCTTTTGATGTACCTATTCCTCTAATCATATAAGCCCCCGTTTCCGCATTTTACGCTTAGCCGTTAAATACATATTTAATCATATTAATCAGTGTTTCGCTTGTATCCCTTGAATAGACGGTTTCACGTGCCAGTACCGGGTTGTCCGTAATAATATTGTCTACGCCCTTATTCGTCAGATTCTTAATAGATACTTCGTTGTTGACCGTCCACGCAAAAACCTGTTTACCGGACTGATGAATGGCATCCACCGTTCTTTTGGATAAGAACGAAGCATTCATGCTGAAAAAGTCGATATCCGGCATATTAAAATAATCCCCGTATGCCACCGACAAAATATAACCCGTCTGGATTTTTGTATCATAGTGCTTTGCATATTTTAATGCATAATAGTCAAATGATGTAATCACACATTTATCTTCCATATTATACTGATGAATTAATTCTATCACTTTTTCTGCCAGTTTTACACTGGAAGCCGTCGTTTTCAACTCAATATTAATGCGGATTTTTCCGTCCGTCAGTTGAAATACTTCCTCCAGTGTCGGCACCTGTTCTCCGGCATATTCTGCACTGTATGAACTACCTGCATCAAGCTGTTCAACCTCTTCCAGTGTCATTTCTGAAATTTTTCTGTCAACGCCTGTTGTTCTTGCCGCACTTGCATCATGCATAACAACCACTTCATCATCAGCGGTCAGCTGCACGTCCAGTTCAATGTAATCTGCCATATCATCCATGGCTCTTTTAAATGCTGCCAGCGTATTTTCCGGTGCCTCCGTAGATGCGCCGCGGTGTGCCGTAATGGTCGTTTCATGGAAAATAGCAATTTTATCAAACGGATTTTTATTAAATGAACCTACCACATAAACTGCATTTAACACAACGGACAAAATCAGCACTCCGAAGTAGATGGTTCTGTTTAACCGGTAATAACGGTTTCTGATATAAATGACACTAAAATCTACCGGCTGCGTATTGTATTTATAATACATACGCGAAATCACCGTATAGGATACAGGAATGGCAATAAACACCAGAAACAATTTCGTCCCGCTCCGGATGGCACGCAGAACGGATAAATAAACCGCACTTCCCATATACGCCATTGCAAGCAGTTTCACGCCTGCAATCAGAACTGCTGAAATCAGCACATAAAAAATACCGATTATCACAAGCACACCCAGATTGTACATTACAAGTGAACCAAGTGTTCCCACAAAATGTTTTTTGACAATTGCAGCACTCTTTTTATAAGCCTGTCTGAAATCCACACCTTCCAGCATAAACACATGGAAAGAATAAATCCCGAAAATCATCACAGTATAAATAATCAGCGTACCTGCAATCAATGCACCTTTTACAAACCATGTGTTTCGCAGAATATACGTCTTAAACAGATTCACCGCCGTCTGGGAATAGAGTACATTTCCACAAATCGCCACGTTAATCGTAAGAATCATGATAAAATAAAACAAGGCAAGTGGAATATTTTTTATCTGAAACAGCGGACGGATATGCTTTAATGCCGTGAGTCCCGTTTCTATAATGGAAGCTGTACATTCCTGTCTTTTTAACTCAAAACAGGTTGTTAAAAAAGACATTTCATAGCTGCAGTATAGTACAAACAGAACCATTAATAAAACCAGTGTCAGAATCACTGCCGGATTTGTAACCGCTTTTAAAACGTATTCATTTGTAAGATAACTGATTCCTGCAAAGCGGAACACCAGATTTAATACCAGTACCGCCAGCGGATAGACAATCGCCGTTGCTGCCAGCTTATATGTCAGTTCAAAAACAAATATGTGCTTTCCGCTGCGCATCAGCAGACTCAAATCTTCCTTTGCCTTTTTTAACATTTTCTACAATCTCCGTTACTTTTGTTTCAAAAATGGCAAAAGCGCCTTTACCGATGTGGCAACTGCGCTCTACCCAACGCCCTATGGGCGGTATTTTCCTTAATGTCTTATAATTCTGGATAAAATATCCATATTTTTAAAACTCTCACTGTTCTGGATATTCTGTATAAAATGTATCGTAAAATCAATGAGATAGGATATTGTAAGCACTGCCCCGAAAAAGCAGACAAATCTTTCGTCCAGTGCAAATACCAGATTTTCTACCAACCGGTTAAAAAATCCAAAGATAAACAACGCAAGAAATCCCCAGCCCAGTGTACTCTGAAGGCATAGAATTCCTTTATAATTAATCTTTTTATGTGTATAATCCCACCACACTTCATCAAACAGCCGGAGCATCACCTGTGCTGTCAGATATTCAAAAATCGTGGCGGCAATGCAGCCCCAGATATACAGTGCCACATAATTGTGTTCAATCGGCTGGAATAAATGATATGCAATAAACACACCAAAGCCGTAAATGACACAAAACGGAAGCTTTGCAAATCCTCTGTTTTCCCATCTGCCCAGCTGGATGCGGATTACAACACATTCCATTGCCCAGCCGCAGAAGCTGTAGATAAAAAACCACAATGCCAGCTGGCTCATATTCATGCCATGAAAAGTATAGCCTATCATAACCTTATTCTGTTCCCATAACCTTTCTTGATTTAATAAATGACCTTATCATTCTTACCGGTTCTGCCGTCAATAAACATTGTAATGTAAATGCGAAGATACATTACAAAAGAAAGAGTCATCGCTCCTGCACATACCAGCAGAAGCATTTTCTGATACCCATCTGAAAGCTGTGGGAAGGCTACCATAATGAGCATAACTGCATACAGCAGGGCTGTACACACTTTCCCATACCACTTTGCACCATTGAGCCTGCGATGCACCGTCCTCCAGCTGATATAAGCAAATACGGTCGAAACCACTTCTTTCACAACCAGATAAATGACCAGAAGATACATGTACGGAACGCGGAACATCAACGCCACAAGCATCGCAAGCTGCATCAGCTTATCCGCAACCGGGTCAATGACCTTTCCCAGATCCGTTATCATATTACATCTTCTTGCAATCTGCCCGTCTAAAAAATCGGTAATTCCCGATGCCAGCACTATCAATGTTGCAAGATAATAGTCGTGCGGTGTTTCTGCCGTAAAATAAACGTGCAGAAACAGCGGCACCATCAGTATTCTAAGGTAGCAAAGGATATTTGGAAGCTTGAATAAATCTTTTATTTCAAACTTAAATTTCACTCTGATCTGCCTCCGTTCATCTTAAAGAAGTCCTTCTAATGTCTTTCTGACTGCTTTGATGAAATCCTGTGTATTTAATGTCTTTGCATTGTCCAGTGTTGTAATCAGTGCAAGGTCTTTTGTCATTTCACCGTTTTCAACGGTTTTAATGCAGGCTTTTTCCAGCTTATCCGCAAATGCACACAATTCCGGAATGTTATCAAGTTCACCGCGTTTTCTTAACGCACCTGTCCATGCAAAAATGGTTGCAATCGGGTTGGTTGAAGTTTCTTCACCCTTTAAGTGCTTGTAGTAATGTCTCTGAACTGTTCCGTGTGCAGCTTCATATTCGTAGTATCCGTTTGGTGATACGAGTACGGATGTCATCATGGAAAGTGAACCGAACGCTGTTGCTACCATATCACTCATAACATCGCCGTCATAGTTCTTGCATGCCCAGATATAGCCGCCTTCTGAACGGATAACACGGGCTACTGCATCGTCAATCAGTGTATAGAAATACGTAATACCTGCTTCTTCAAATTTAGCTTTATAGTCGTTATCGTAAACTTCCTGGAAAATATCCTTAAAAGTATGGTCATATTTCTTGGAAATGGTATCCTTTGTCGCAAACCATAAATCCTGCTTTGTTTCCAGTGCAAAATTAAAGCAGCTTCTCGCAAAGCTTTCAATAGAACCGTTTAAGTTGTGCATGCCCTGTAATACACCGGCACCCTTAAATTCATGAATCAGTTCTTTGGTCTGTGTACCGTCTTCTGCCGTAAATACCAGTTCTGCTTTTCCGGCACCCGGTACTTTCATTTCACTGGCCTTGTATACATCACCGTAAGCATGTCTTGCAATGGTAATCGGCTTCTTCCATGTCTTTACATATGGCTCAATGCCTTTTACGATAATCGGCGCACGGAAAACAGTTCCATCAAGCAGTGCACGGATTGTTCCATTCGGACTTTTATACATTTCTTTTAAGTCATATTCTTTAACTCGTGCTGCATTCGGTGTAATGGTTGCACACTTGACTGCAACACCGTATTTCTTAGTTGCTTCAGCAGAATCGATTGTTACCTGGTCGTTGGTTTCGTTTCTGTGAACCAGACCTAAATCGTAGTATTCTGTATTCAAATCTACAAAAGGAGTCAGCAGTTCATCTTTGATTAACTGCCACAGAACTCTTGTCATTTCATCTCCGTCCATCTCTACTAACGGTGTTGTCATCTTTATCTTTTCCATGCGCATTTTTCCTCTCTGTCTATATTTATTCAAATTTTCATTTTATTATAATGTATTTTCTATATTTTGTAAACCCTTGTTCTGCTGTCATATCCATTTGTCCTTCGTAGTGATTCTATGGCTGCATTTTCAATAATTTTACCGTATAAATCACATTCCGGCGGAAAAACTTTTATTATTAATTGTAATCGGCAAATTTGTTTGTTATAATCTTTAACGTGTATTTTAACTTCGCAGCAAAACAAGGAGGCAAATTCCTCTGCTCCTGCTTAGAGCAGTCGCATTTTGCTTCGCAAAACAAGGAGGAATGAATATGTGTGGATTTGCAGGGTTCACCGGGTATCTTGAAAACGGTGAAGAAGTTCTCACAAATATGATGAATAAAATTATTCACCGCGGTCCGGACAGTGCCGGACAGCATATTGACGGGAAAGCATATATGGGCTTTCGACGTCTTTCTATTATCGACCTCGATAACGGCAGCCAGCCGATGTATAATGAAGATAGAAAAATTGTCATTACATTTAATGGCGAAATTTACAACCATCAGGATTTAAGAAAAGATTTAATCGAAAAGGGACATACCTTTGCCAATAATTCCGATACAGAAGTATTGATTCACGCTTATGAAGAATACGGCGAAGATATGCTTTCCAAGTTAAGAGGTATGTTTGCCTTTGTAATCTGGGACAGTGAAAAGGAAACGATTTTTGCGGCAAGGGATTTCTTTGGCATTAAGCCGTTTTACTATGCCGTTGTTGACGGAAATCTGGTGTATGCTTCTGAAATTAAAAGTATTCTGGAATATCCGGGCTACAAAAAAGCAGTCAATGAAACTGCACTGGAAAATTACCTGACTTTCCAGTATTCCGTACTGGAAGAAACATTTTTCAAGGGCATTTATAAGCTGATGCCGTCCCACTGCTTAACATTCCATAACGGTGAGTTAAACATTAAGCGTTACTGGGAACCTGTTTTTGAAGCAGATGAGTCCGTTTCTTTAGATGACTGGGTTGAGCGTATCGACAGTGCAATGCACGATTCCGTGGAACACCACAAAATCAGTGATGTTGAGGTCGGCTCTTTCCTTTCAAGCGGTGTGGATTCCAGCTATGTTGCCGCAACTTTTAACGGGGATAAGACTTTCACGGTTGGCTTTGACTATGAAAAATATAATGAAATTGACTACGCAAAAGCACTTTCCGAAAAAATTAAAATTGACAATTATTCCAAGCTGGTTTCCAGTGAAGAATACTGGGCTGCGATTCCAAAAATCCAGTACCATATGGACGAGCCTTTGGCGGACCCGGCTGCAATTGCCCTCTACTTTGTAAGCCAGACGGCTTCTAAGCACGTAAAGGTTGCACTCTCCGGCGAAGGTGCCGATGAATTTTTCGGCGGCTATAATATTTACAGAGAACCGCATGACCTTGCAGGCTTCCAGAAACTTCCTTATGTTTTACGAAAAGGACTGGCTTCCTGTGCTTCTGCACTGCCGTTCCGTTTTAAGGGAAAGAATTTCCTGATTCGTGCAAGCAAACCGGTGGAAGAACGTTTTATCGGAAATGCGTTTATGTTTAACGAAAAGGAACGCAGCCGCGTTTTAAAAAATCCAACCGGAAAGTACAATCATACGGAGCTGACAAAACCGTTTTACGATAAGGTTAAAAATCAGGATGATGTCACAAAAATGCAGTACATTGATATTAACTTCTGGCTGATTGGCGATATTTTATTAAAAGCCGACAAGATGAGTATGGCACACTCCTTAGAGGTCCGTGTTCCATTCCTTGACAGGGAAGTTTTTGATGTTGCACGACATATCCCGACAAAGTATAAAGTCAATAAGCAGAATACAAAGTATGCAATGCGTATGGCTGCGCACCGCTATCTGCCGGATATGGTCGCAGAAAAGAAAAAACTTGGCTTCCCGGTACCAATCCGTATCTGGCTGCGTGATGAAAAGTATTATAACGTAATTAAAAAAGCGTTCCACAGTGAAGCTGCCAACAAGTATTTTAATACCGATGTTTTAATGCAGTATCTTGATGAACATAAGGAGGGCAAAGCTGACAATTCAAGAAAGATTTGGACAGTTTATATGTTCCTTGTATGGTATGAAGACTTCTTCGGAGATACAAAGCAGGCCGCATAAACGTGCGCTGCAAGACGCACAGGAAAGGGCGGGTGAAAAAACTTTCGTTTTTTCACCCGCCCTTTTAGCTTTATGATATTACAAGTCCGTTTCTTATGGTGTACTGCCGTCCATCTGCAAAAAATATACCGCTATAACCAAAATCAATCGTTCCTCTGTTAAAGTACCACTGACCGTACTCGTTGCTGCCAATTCCGGTGTATGCAAAATCAATTACACCATTGTTAAAATACCACCAGCCATACTCGTTTACTGCCATTCCTGTATATACAAAATCAATTGCGCCATCTTTAAAGTACCACCAGCCGTAATCATTCACTGCCATTCCCGTATAATCTGTCAGCACCTGCCCATTCCGGACATAGAGCCATCTGTCATCCGGTATCAGCATTCCCGTAAATCCGAAGTTTAACTGTCCGTTTGTATAGAACCATGTTCCATATTCATTATTCGCAAGTCCGTAAAATGTCAGATCCAGCTGCCCGTTATTAAAATACCACCAGCCGTATTCGTTACACGCCATACCTGTGTATGTAAAATTAACATCACCATTCTGAATGTACCACCAGCCGTACTCATTGCACGCCATGCCGCAATAGTCTGCAGCAATCACATCATTTGCATAATAGTGCCATACACCCTCTGCATCCTGACGCATTTCATAGACAACTTTTTCCTCTGTGTCAGGCTTTGTCGGTTCTGTGTCCGGTTTCTGCGTTGGCGTTTCCGTCGGCTGTTCAGATGGCTTTGTCACCTCTGTCGTACTTTCTGTTGGTTTTGTTGCTTCTGTTGTGGCTTCCGTCGGCTTCTGTGTCGGCTTTGGCGCTTCCGTCGTACTTTCCGTTGGCTTTGGTGTCGGTTTTGGCGCTTCTGTCGTAGCTTCCGTTGTAGTTTCCGTTGGCTTTGGTGTCGGCTTTGGCGCTTCTGTCGTGGCTTCCGTCGTACTTTCCGTTGGCTTCTGCGTCGGCTTTGTCACTTCTGTTGTAGCTTCCGTTGTACTTTCCGTCGGCTTTGGCGCTGCCTGCGTTATTACAAGTGTATGCTCTGCCGTATGTGTTCCTGCTTTTGCGGTAATTGTAACCGTTCCTTTTGAAAGTGCCGTGACAAGACCGTTTTGATCAACTGCTGCAATATTGGTATCTGAGCTTGTCCACACAACAGTTGTATCATCTGTTGTATCCTGCGGAAGAATGACAACCGATAATGCCGCTTTATCTCCGGCTTTAAGTTCTCCTGTTCCTGTAATCTTTATATCTGTAATCGGTTTCTTTACTGTAACCGTACAGCTGTCCTGCATTTTTCCGTCTTCTGTTTCAACTGTAATCACCGCACTTCCGGCACCTTTGGCTGTAACCACACCTTCCTGTGACACTTCTGCCACACCACTGTCCGAAGATGTCCAAATTACATTTTTATTGGCAGCATTTTCAGGCAGCACCTCTGCCATAAGCTGCTCACTCTGCTGCCAGTTCAGTTCCAATGCATGCTTATTTAACTTCACCGCCGTTACTGCTGTGTCCGGTTCTGCAACGTTATTTGTAAATGCCTTAATTCTGAAGTTTGTATTATTAGTATTTCCATAGTCGCTCCAGCCATAATATTCATTCAGATAAATATAACTCTGATGCGGCTGTGCAGCACAATTGGCCTGAATTCCGTTTAATGTTCTGGCACAGTCATAATAAAGCATAACTGACTGACCGCCCGAACCGGCAAATGCTGCTACTACTGAAAATATCTCTCCCTGATTTACTGTTACCGGTTCGTCAAACGCAACCGTCTTTAAAAGATTATCCTTGTCGCCGCTTGAAAAAGAGCCGCTTTTTTGTGCTTTTAACTCGCCGCTTTCAGGATTGTCCACATCTGTAAGACCGGTGTAAATACTGACGGTATAATCCATCTGTTTTGCCATAACCTCAAAAGATGCTGCCGCAATCTGCTCTGTGCCATTCTCATTGGCTTTTGCGGTAAATACATTTGCCGCCTTAAACTGCTGCTTTCCTGTCATCATTGCAAATGCACTTCCGTCATATTGATAATTATTATCATAATTATCCGCAGGTTCTGCTTCAAATGCCACTGCTGAACCGGAAAGACTTTGATCATAATATGAAATATAAAAATATCCGTCCTCGCCAAAATCACTTCCCCAGCTGTTACGGACTATCCATGCTCCATTTCCCTCCGGTGCTGTCGGGAAATTCTGTGCCGGATAATCATCATCCCAGCCTACAACAGTGACTGCATGGTTGGTTGTCTGTTCGTCATAACAATAATATCCAGCTGTATCTGCATTATAATACTGATTGCTGGCAAACCCTGAATATGTATATGCATAATAACTGATTCCGACTGCACCATAATCCATCACAGCCTGTTTTACATCTTCCATATTCTGCAAATTATAACTTCTATAATTCTGTAAATGCGCCACATCTGCATAAGCAAGTTCATCCGAAAGTCCTGTATCCAGTACATCGGCTGCCGTTTCATACGGTGCGCTTTCCTCACGTGCCGCTGAAAGCCAGTCTGACAGCGTATTAACCGCCATCTCATAATTTCCGCCACGCATCAGATAATTTATATCTGTATCCGTATACACGTAATCATCACCTGTCAGTCCGCCCAGCTTATCCTTCACAGAATGCGTTGCAAAATAAATCAGTTGCAATTCCGACAAATCCGTTTCCCCGTAACCTTTTTTCATCAGATTGATTTCCATGCATGCAATCGTTGAAAATGCCCAGCATGTTCCATAACCTCCCTGATTTCTGACCGCCGGCAGCTGCTGCGTCCGGTATTGTCCCGGTAATTGTTCTGCTGCTGATTTTAACAGTCCTTCTGTATCCTCTTTTTGTACTTCCTGCCTTTTTTCAGAAAAGCTGTCCGAAATATAACCTGTCTGTGCAATGCCGTCTTCCAGCCTGCTTTGCTCTGTTATTACATCTGCCGGTACCGCGGTCTGCTGTATGTTTTGCGCAAATGCGGGACTTTCCGATGTAACCAGAAGTGCTGCACTTAATACCGCAGCGGCAGCTTTTCTGATACATTTTTTCATATGACATCTCATCGCTTGTCCTCCTTACATCCTTGTTTTCTTCCGCAAAAGTAAAAAATCTACAAATGATTCTTAACAATTGCCTATGCATTTATAGCATATCCATTATTTACTATATATTGCTGTACATTTTCATTATACACACCCATACCGTCAAATGCAATCATTTCATGCACGCCACAATATTTTCCATAGAAAGTATTCTGTCGGCATAATCTGCCATCTGCCTGTCATGCGTAACCATGACAATCGTCTGTCCGTACCGCATAGACGCTCTTGATAAAATCGCCGCCACGCTTTCTGCATTTTCTGCATCTAAATTTCCTGTCGGTTCATCGGCAAGAAGCACCGCCGGTCTTGTAACCAGCGCCCTTGCAATTGCCACACGCTGTTTTTGTCCGCCGGACATTTCATCGGGATACCGCTCCCTGCAGTCCGTAATTCCCAGTTCTTCAAAGAGCCGCTCCAGCTGCTCCTTATCCACCGCCTGGTGTGCAATCTTTAGCGGAAGCAGTACATTTTCATATGCCGTATATTCCGGAAAAAGACTGTAGTCCTGATAAATAAACCCGATTTTTTCCTGCCGGAACTGTGCCAGCTTTTTCCCCTTCAGCCCCGAAATTTCTTCACCTTCCACATAAACCTTTCCTTCATCCGGTTTATCAAAACTCGCCAGTATCCGAAGCAAGGTAGACTTTCCTGAACCGCTTCTTCCGACAACCGCCACAAATTCTCCACGCTCTACCGAAAAACTGCACCGGTTTAGTGCCTTTACGACAACACGCCCCGCCTGATAGGTCTTTGAAATATTTTCTGCCCGTAAAATTTCTCCCATAATTTCCTCTTTTCCGCAGGTACTAGATTTTACCCTGCTTTAATGCAAACTGCGGCAGTACCACCCTGAAAACCGCGCCCTGCCCGTCTTGTCTGTTATATGCCTGTATCGTCCCGCTGTGTGCTTCAACCACAAGCCTGGAAAGATTCAAGCCGATACCTGTCTGAAACGATGCGTAATCTCCCTGCGTTTCAAACCTGTCAAATAAATGTGCCGTGTCGCCGTCCACAAATCCGTTTCCGTTATCCACTACCTTAATAACACACTTATCCGCATGCACCACTGCAACTATTTTTACCTCCGGCTGTTCTTGCATCTGTTGTGCTGCCCGTGCCGCACGGCAGGCATTTTCCACAAGATTAATCAATGCTTCCGTAATCCACTGTCCGTCTGCATAAATCTGTGCGTCCTTATCCGCACAGTCAAAGGTCAGTTTACAGTCTGTCTGTACTGCCTGTCTGACATTTTCAAACAGACCTGAAATGCTGACCGGCTCTTTTATAAAACGCACCTTTCCGGCTTCAATGCGGCTGATTGTAAGTAACTGACGGATAAATTCCTTGATTCTTTCCACATGTAAAAAGCACTGCGCAATGTCATTTTGTATCGTCTGTTCCTGCGGAATTTCTTCCCGGATAACATCAAGTAACAGACTTAATCCCGCAAGCGGTGTCTTAATCTGGTGTGCGATATTTTCTGTGAATTTCTGTACTTGTTCTTCTTTTCTTTTGGTATACCGCAGTGCTGCTTCCAATTCCTCACGGCATTTTTTTATCTGCACTTTATCACTTTCCAACAGCGCATAAACGTCACTGCCGCCAATCTTTTTTACATACCGCCATGAAAGAAGCCCCATAACAGCCAGTATAACAATACCTGCAAGCAGAAATCCCTTTCCGCCCGCATACCATGTCAGCCACAAAATTCCCTGTTCCGTGTAACCGCTTTCATAAACCGCCGATGCCGCAGAAATGAGATTTTCATAATTTATCTTTGCCATAAACATATGATTGGTGACTAATATGCCAGCGGACGGATTGCTTTGATAGACCGCGCCAATCACCGCCTGACATTTTAATTCATAAAACACCGCCATTCCCGCAAAGCTTAAAAGCCATACTACAAGCCATGTCAGATTCATGACTGCCGCACGCTTTCTCACTTCATTTTTACCAAATTGATTTTTCGTCCGTCCCGCCGCTTTCTTCTTCACTGATTACACACCTCAAATTCCACCGGTAGCCATATCCCCGGATTGTTTCTATATATTGCTGTTTTCCCTCTGTATACATGCCCAGTTTATTTTTTAACCGGCTCACCGAAACAGTTAGTGTATTATCTTCTACAAAGTTTCCGTGTCCGTCCCACAGCTTTTCTAAGAACTGTCCTCTTTTAATAATAATTTCGGGATTTCTTAAAAAAATTTCTAACAGCTGTGCTTCTAACGGTGTCAGCTTTAACAGCTGTCCGTCCTTAAATATTTCCGCTCTTTCAAAATCCGCCCTGATATCGCCGCTGGCTAAAATTTTCCGCCGGTTGTATCCCTGCGGCAGCGTGGACAAATCCGCTGCGGATATTTTTGATACTTCCGGTATAACCTGTACTGTCAGCCTGCGCAGGTTTGCATGAATCCTTGAAATCAGCTCCGCGACCCGAAACGGCTTTGTAATATAATCATCCCCGCCGATATCCAGTCCCTTTGTGATACTTTCCTCGTCATCACATGAAGTCAGAAACATCACAATCGCCTGTGAAATTTTCCGGATTTCATGACAGATATCAAACCCATTGCCGTCCGGCAGCCACACATCCAGCAGATAAATGTCATACTGCTGCCCGCTCTTTATCTGCTCCATCGCCTGCTGTTTATTTTCAACTGCCTGTACCAAAAAATCCCTGTTCTGTAACAGCCGTACCAGACTATCCTTTAATGAAATGTCATCTTCAACGACAAGTATTTTTATTTTCCCATTTTGTTCCATCTGTCTGCTCCTGTTTTACCGCTTTTCCCTATTTTGACATAAATCAGCGCCGTTAGCAACAATCCTGTACCGGCAATTGCCGCAGCAATTCCCGCGGTCTGTAAGCTTCCAAGCGCCGGTCCGCCCTGCACTGTCCCTGCTGCATAAAACAAAATGCCTGCCATGACGGTCCCCGTCACCGTTGCCAGACTACAGTTTTGCATTTCATCTGTATAAATGGCACTCCGCTCCATTCCAAGTTCCATTAAAAGACGTATCCTCTTTTTCTGCTCCTGCAGATAAAACAGACTCCATACCACCAGAATCAATCCATACAGTAAAAGAATCCCGGCGATTGTAATACCATAGAAAAACAATTGATTGAGATATTGTATCCTGTACACGTTGTTTTCTTCAAAATGGCTCGCATAAGAATAGCCGTAGGAATCCAGATATGCTCTTAACACCTCATCTGTTGCCTGATACAATGCCGATAATCCGTAGGATACCGTCATCACATTCTGACCTAAATCCCGATACTGCTCCGGGTCATATTCTTTTTCCATGACCGTACACATTCTTTTAGCAGACAACTGATAACGATTATAAACGACACTTTCCGGCATAATCCAGTATTCCTGTGCATTCATTTCCTTTAATATAGGAAACTTCTCATAAAATGCCGTTTCGTTTTCTTCATCCAGATAGACAACTGCTGCCACTGTCACCGGATTTTCTGATTTATATATATTTTTACCGGCACGGTATCTATATAAAATCTTTTCCTGTAACGTTTCCGGAAGTTCCTGAATTTCCTGTCTGATTTCATCTTCCTGCTTGTCATCCATATCTGACAGGATTTCTTCTGCCGCATCAAACTCTGCTGTTGAAAAACGCATTTTCTGCATATAATCCGCGCATTCCTGATACAATTCCGATACAGCATAACTTGAGTGATTATTATTCATCCAATAAAAGTAGTCCGAAGATGACGATAGTGTATCACCTGCCTTACAGATGTCCACATATTCCCCGGCAGCCCCTTTCTGAATCACCAGTACAGCCTGCTCTCCACGTTCAAAGGCTTCATAATCTCTGTATTCTTCATCGATATAATCTTCCAGCTCCTCATAAACTGCCCTGTTTGCCGCCACATAATAATCCAGACTGCGCGTTCCGTTAAATTTACTAAAAACAAAATGTGTCATTGTACGTGTTCCGCTGTATGCCGGCATTTCATACTTCATAACACCCTTGTTTAAAAAATTTTCCAGACCGTTTTCTTCGATGTACTGCTTATAAAATTCAGTATCATTTTTAGTCTTATAATACAGAACCATCCAGTTCTGCACCAATGCGGTATCTGTTTTGTCAATTCCGGACATCTGTCCGATATATGCCGTCAGTGACTGCGGCAGGCCATGAATTACACGCATTTTCCCCGTATCATATTTGTAATCCATCATTACCTTCTCCCCGTCCAGTACCGTCTCGGAAGATGTTGTGCCGCTGCTTTCACTTGCTGTATCTGAATTTCCTTCATCGATAATACCGTCCGGTGTAATCATTAAATCCGGCTGTCTTTTTTCATGGGTGTATGCTTTCTGTACCGCCGACATTTTTTGTGTGCAGACAAGCACCGCAAGCACAACAATACCCGTAAATCCCGCTTTTATAACATGCTGTCCGTACCGCATTGTCCACACGGACAGCTTCTTTTTCTGCTTTTGCTTTTCCCTGTCCACTCTTTGCGCCGCATACAGTCCCCACAAAGCCGTTATCACACAAAAAACCGCCGTCCATGCCGCCACACTGCCAAAGGCAGTCAGCGTAAGCTGTGCCTGTGCATTCTGCCGCTGTAACAAAATCCACAGAATCAGCCACACGATTCCAATGCCTGCTGCCGTTCCGACAACCGCCGCCGGTACAATCAACACACACAGTTCTGTAAGCTGGTACCATGCCCGGCAAAAACGTGTCATGCCCATTCTCTCAAACTGCCGGTAAGCTGTTCTGCGCTCCCGCTGATATGTCCACAAAACTGCCGCCGTAACAAAAATTCCCGCTGCCAGTGCGAAACAGCCCGCATAGAAACTCATTTTCCCGAAATCCGTTTCATGACTGTCATATGTCTTACTGTTATAAATCAATTTTGTATCTGCGGTTGATACCTTATACATGCCCTGATATATCTGCCTGTAATCCGCTGTATGGATATCTTCATTAAGTGCGTAAAGCGTTGTAACCGATTCCGTCTGCGCATAGTTTTCCGCCTCTATCTGCGTAACAAGCATGACCGGCATATAACTTCCGCTGTCCCAGTATGCCGCATAATCCTCCAGTACGCCTGTCAGCGTATATTCCCTGACTGCCAGCTGCTTCTCGTAAATACTGGTCTTATTGTTTTTATCAGGATAGGAAACAGTTATTGTCTGCCCCAATTCTTCAGAATATCCAAGTGTTTCCAATGTATGCCGCTCTACTGCAATTTCATCATTATTCTGCGGCATTGCTCCTTTCAACAGTGTAAGTGATGCCAGCTGTGCCGCCATACTGTCCATATAACCTATTTTTATCTCTGTTGACGACAATTCGGAGACACTGTATACTGCCGTATTCACAGCTTTTCCGCTTCCTGCCAGATACGGATGTGTCTTTAATTCCTCCGACTGCGTTCCGTTACTGCTGTTTTCCATTATAAACCAGCCGCCAAATGTCTTCTTGGTCACCGCTTTCTGATAACTTAAAATGCCATTTGCACTTACCACGATAGCCGCTATGAAAACTGCCGCAACCGCCGCTGTAACCGTTACCTTTCCCGCCTGTTTCTTTCTTTTTGTCAGACTGTGTAACACATTTTGAAGAATCTGCATTGCATGTCACCTGCCCTTCCCCTGTTTTTATATGTTTATCTTATCACAGGAACGTGACAATTCCCTTACAAAAAGAAAATTCTTTACCTTCGGTTAATAATCAGTTTTTGAATTTATATCTTCCTTTTCCGTGACCAGATACCGGTTCAATAATATCTGCCTGCACTAAATTTGAAAGAAATTTTGACGCACTTGAATTTTTCAAATCCAGCAATTCTATAACTGCACTTCTGCCAAATACTTCATCATATCCGAATTTTTCAAACATTCTGCGGATATGAACTGCTGTTTTAATAGAGAAATCCTTTCCCTTTTCTGAAAGTACACTTTCAATGTCTACTTTTTTATCTTGAATGTCTACTTTTCCACTACCAATGTCTACTTTTTTACTTTCAATGTCTACTTTTTCAGCGTTTAAAAGTCCACTTATATGCAAATCTCGGTTATGAAGCTCGTTATTCTCGTTCATAAGTAGATTTCTAAGGAACACTTCAAGATATTCCGTAGTTTCGTGAATGCCTTTTTGCAGGTTAGTATAATTGGCACGAACCAGTGCATTTCTAAAATACCACGCATTTTTTGCAAAAATATCATTGGTTGCGGAGAACCCAAGCGTTCTGAGATACTTGATAAAGAATACTGCCGTCGTCCTTGTATTGCCTTCTCCAAAAATATGAATTTGCCATAATCTTGAAACAAACACTGCAAGATGATGTATAATTTCATCTATTGAAAGTCCTTTATAACTAAAATCTTTTTCTTGAGAAAAATCATACTCGAGAGTTGCTCTAAGTTCCGAAGCACTTCCATACATTACAGTTGCACCGTCAAGCACCCACTCTTTTTTCGTGATGTTGTAATCTCTGATTTTTCCGGCGTGCTTATATATTCCCTGAAAAAGTTTACGATGGATAGAAATATACTCATTTGGAGAAAATGAAAATGCGTTTTCGGAAAGTATCTCTGCAATACGAGAAGAAACCTTATCTGCTTCTTCTGTACGTTCCTCATCTGATAAATGAACAGGACGTTCCTCATAATAGCTGTCAATAAGGCTCTGTGCTTCCTTCATTGTGATTTTGCCTTCAATATTTTGAATAGCAGTATCTATCAGATATTTTGACGTTTTGAGTCCATCTACAGCCTGAAGTCCAATTGCAGTACTCCAAGCATAACCTTTTCCTGCTTTGTCAGGTTCTGATTCTCTCAAATATTCCTTAAATGGATCTTTTTCCATTTTTGCCACCTCACTTCATAAAATTCTTGATTTTATAGCCATCTGTTACTTCTTATCTGCCTGCGCAATCATCTGTCTATACTGTTCTTTCACACTCACAGGTGCGAGTATCTGAGTCTTGCCATCAAAACTGAAATAAATCGAACTTGCTGATATATCATTCTGTATTCTAAACGATAATTTAGAGCAACAAGCATATCTCATATTTGAAAATATGATGGCTAAAGCTGAAGCCCATAGGCTTAAAGGCAAATATATTGAAGCAAAATTTCTCACTTCGGTTATCACAGGTAAAGAGGATGCCAATTTTTCCGTTCCAAATGGTAAATACAAATTCTTTACTTGTTCTAATAAGCCGTTGTATTGTAACAGTTATGCCTTTGATACATCTTCTATACTTATAGCTGGTAATGGAGATTTTAATGTTAAGCATTATTCCGGCAAATTTAATGCTTATCAAAGGACATATGTACTAACTCCCAAAAAAGAATATTTTGCACTGTTATATTTAGCAAGTCTATATAGAATAAATTCTTTTAAGTCAAGTTCATCCGGCTCTATTGTAAAATTTATAACCAAGAGTGATGTGGAAAATATTCCTGTGTTCATTCCTGATGATACTGCCTACCTTGATGAGTTGAATAAATTGCTCTTAGCTCAAGAACAAAATAGTCTTGAGAATGAGTTACTTGTACAGTTAAGAGATTGGCTTCTGCCTATGCTGATGAATGGTCAAGCCACCATTGCTGATTAAGCCGCTAAATTATCGTTTAACATACATCCTATAACTCTTGTGGGTGGCGAGAGTTAAATTAGGGGACTACCCACTCCGTAGTCGTTCTCTAAGTTAAATAAAGGAGAATTGACTAATGAAACAAAATTTAATTACAGATGTTGTTCAGGCTATGTTACCTTTCTTGAATAACGCACAGACAGAACACTTGCAAGGGGTATTGCAACATACACTTTTTGATTACGAGGTAACAAAAATTGAAAATGAAAAGAAAATCTCGGAGCAGAACTATGTGGAGCTGTTCTTGTCGGCAAAGCGAATTGAGGGCTGTTCCGAGAAATCTCTTAAATACTACAAAGCGACTATCGAAATGATGATTGCAACCGTCGGCAAAAGCGTAAAGCATATTGAAACCGACGACATAAGGCGATACCTGACTGAGTATCAGGAAAAGAAGAAATCAAGCAAGGTTACGATTGACAATATCCGCCGCATTCTTTCCAGCTTCTTCTCGTGGCTTGAGGACGAGGACTATATACTGAAAAGCCCTGTCAGGCGAATACACAAGGTCAAAACCGGCACAAATATCAAAGAAACATACTCCGATGAAGCGTTGGAGCTTATGAGGGATAACTGTACCGAGCCGAGAGACTTGGCAATGATTGATATGTTGGCTTCTACGGGTATGCGTGTCGGCGAAATGGTGTTGCTCAACAGAAATGATATTGATTTTAACGAGCGAGAATGTATCGTGTTCGGTAAAGGAAACAAGGAACGAGTGGTCTATTTTGACGCAAGGACAAAGATACATTTGCAGAATTACTTAAACAGCAGAACAGATAATAACCCTGCGCTTTTTGTATCGCTGAAATCACCGCACGAAAGGCTTAAAATCGGCGGTATAGAAACAAGGCTCAGAGAATTTGGAAAACAATTAGGACTGCACAAGGTACACCCGCACAAATTCAGGCGTACCCTTGCAACTATGGCAATAGATAAAGGAATGCCCATTGAGCAACTGCAACAGCTCTTGGGGCATAGAAAGATAGATACGACCTTGCAGTACGCAATGGTAAAACAAAGCAATGTAAAAATTGCTCATCGAAAATATATTGGATAGAGAGGAAAAATTATGCCTGAAAGAATAGTGATAAAAGAGATATGTGAAGTGTATGATGGTCCACACGCTACGCCAAAGAAAACAGTCGATGGACCAGTTTACTTAGGAATAGACGCAATAACTGATGATGGGAAAATAGATGCAAAAGAATTTGCTCATTTATCAGAAGAAGATTATATTAAGTGGACAAAAAGAGTAACACCACAGTATGGAGATATTGTTTTTTCATATGAGGCAACATTAGGAAGGTATGCTTTGATACCTAAAGACTTTTATGGATGCTTAGGGAGAAGATTAGCTATTATTAGAAATATAAGTGATGATATTGATACATTATGGTTGTACTATTATTTCCTTTCACCAGAATGGAAACAGTTTATTCAAAGTAAGGTAATAAAAGGCAGTACTGTAAATAGAATTTCTGTAGAAGATTTTCCAACATATACAGTTCCTAATATTTCAATTAACGTACAGCATAATATTGCTAATATACTTTCAAAAATTGATAAAAAAGTCGCTTTGAATAATAATATAAACGATAATTTACCATATCAGTCGCTGATGGTGGCTTGACCGTTCATTAACATAGGCAGAAGCCAGTCACGGAGTGTAATCAGTTCCTGATTTTCTCTCGTGTTTTCGGAAATAATATTGAACATAGGATTTACTTGTTTGTTAAAGATTTTAAGTCCATCAAAATCAGGAATATAAATAGGTCTGTCTTTCAATAATGGCTTTTGCAGGTGTTTTAAGCCTGTTCCTTGAAAGAATTTTTGGTTAAGTTCCGGTTTTATTGATACTAAAAGCAGGTACAAATAATCCGCCATATCGTTAGTGGCAGAAATACACCAAGTATCAGTGGAGTAAGCTGCTTTGCCAACATAAAATTTAACGTCGGCATTACCTCCGGTATTCAAAAAGCAATTCCGTCCATCTATAAATGGTGTATCCCATTTCAAAATAGCTGAACCACTTGTGAAAAATGGATATTCTCCGGTAGATTGCTTTGCTTCACCTACTTGAACTGACGATTTATCTGTTTCAACAAGAATATCTTTCAATCTTCCGTTAGGCTTTTTTGAAAAAAAGGTATGCATATAGATGTCATATGCCATAGCCGCTAAATTATCGTTTATCTTCTTATTTGCTAACATTTTCATCTCTATGTTATAGAGCAAATCTCCAATTTTTTTCTGTTCCTCATATGAAGGAAGATACAAATATAAAAACGAAAAAATATCCTCATTAAAACTTGCTCTCAATGTCATCGTTGCATTATTAGTCATAGTTTTACGGAACAATTTGCTACGTAAATAAAATGCAAGGAATTTATCATACACAATTCCTGTCGTTTTTGGTCTTAATCTTTTTACAAATCCACTGTAAGTTGCATTAGGATAATCCTTCAGTGCAACTGAACTCATTGCAAGTTCATCTATTGTTTCGCTTGTTCGAGTAACAAATACATCGCCCTTTTTTATTGAAAATGTATTTTGTTCCTCTATTGTAGTATCCATTTTGTCAGTAAGGTTTTCGGGCAAAAAATAATTGTTAAAAACTGTTCCAAATGACAAAAATGGTGCTCCGTGTCCTGCTTGTCCTTTGGTAGAAGATATGCCAGAAGCCATATCATATAAATCACAAAACTTGTATTTTTTTATCTCATTCATACTTTACCTTCTTCAACTGCTCCATAATCTCTGTTTTCAACTTGTCGCCCTCTGTGAAATATTCCTGCAACTTGTTTGCATATGCTGACATACGAGCATTAAATTCGTCCTGTGATAATTCCACATACTCGATTTTTACATCAAAATACTGTCCAGCAGAAAGAGAATACTTCTTCTCTTTGATTTCATCATAAGTGACTGCAACAGAAAAATCATCTACAGCTTCTTTATTAAGGAAAGTATCAACGATTTTATCAATTTCAAAATCACGAAGTCTACGTTTCTGATTGTTTCCGTCCTTGTATTCTTCTCCAAGTTTTGAAGCGTCTATCAGTACAACCTTTTCTGTTGTTCTTGAGTTGTCAAAGAACAGTACCGATACGTTTGTTCCTGTGTTTGCAAATACATTCGACGGCATACTAATACAACCATACACGATATGCTCATCTACAATATGCTGTAATATCTTCTTTTCAACGCCGGATTTTGCCGTTACAAAACCGGTAGGAACAACAATTGCACCTTTTCCCTTTGCTTTAAGTGAATTAAGAACGTGCTGAATGAAAAGAGTATAAATCGCCATACTCTCTTTTTTCTTCGCCGGCACTTTCGGCACACCAGCCCAAAAGCGAACAGGCATTGCGGCAATTCGTTCTCTTGTATCTGAAAAATCCATTTTGAACGGAGGGTTAGATACCACATAATCAAAAGTTCTAAGTTCTGTACTGTTATCACTCTTGTGATACGGAGCAACAAGCGTATCTCCCTGAATAGCATGGTCAAGAGAAGTTACCAAACCATTCAGAATAAGATTGAGTTTTAACATCTTATTACTTCGCTGTGAAATATCCTGTGCAAAAATCGTACATTTATCTTCTCCGATTTGATGGGCAAGAGCCATTAAAAGCGTTCCCGTACCTGCTGACGGGTCGTAACACTCTATATTATGCAAATCGGTTGCTTTACCTACAAGCAATCTTGCCATAATCGTTGCGATAGCGTGTGGAGTATAATACTCCGCATACTTTCCACCACCTGCGGTATTGTAGTCCTTAATCAAATATTCAAATATATCTGCAAAGAAATCATAATGCTGCTGAAAGGCTTCTTCAAAAGAGAAATTTACAAGTTTATCTACTAACGCTCGAGCAAACGGTGCTCTTGCAGTGTCGTCAGTTACATACTGCGTTAGTTTTTCAAAAAGCGGTATCTTCGTATTCTGAGCAGTCTGCGTTGAGAATATATCTATATTCTTATCCGCAATGTCTGTCATTGTACTGTCAAAAATCAGGTCAAAATCGCCCTTTGCCTGCTGATTCCAAAGATTTGCAATCAAATGTTCCGGATATAAGTGTGGAATATCCGATAAAGTATCAAAAATATCAAGTCTGTCATCTTCCGACATCTCAGCATAAGTAAGTTCCCACTTTTCTGCATTCTTCAAAACAGGACTTACTTTCTTTACCTCATATCCAAATTTATCATTAAGAAATTTATAAAGGAAAACCTGTGTAATAATCTTGTATTCATTACCGTCATTTCCCATACCATAAGCCTGACAAGTCGCTTTTAATGCATCTATCAACTCTACGGTTTTTTCTTTTATCGTTTTTGTTTCTGCCATCGTATTCTCCTTTATGTAACTGAATAGGTTTGATTATATTGGTCAAGATACTGCTTCGTTATTCTGCTTTGAATGAACTTTCTATCATCACGGGCACTTGCTATACCAAGCCTATCCATGCCTAATTTGATTTGTGTCATGACCATTTGTTCAAAGTATGCATCTTTCTTCAATATGTCATTTCGGTCGTATACCTTTTGGTCTATATCAGACTTAATAGACATCAAAACATTCATAATTGATGCGTCATATTCCGAAACAATAGGTTGTTTATTAGCTAATTTACGAGCAAGATTTTCCTCTCGAATTCTCTTATGAACCCTTGCAAATTTTGCATCTCCATTATATTTACGGAGTAATACACTATTCTTCTTCTGAAGTTCATCCAGTTTTTTCAAAATTTCCTCCAGTTCTTTTCCTTGTTCCTCTATTTCAGTTATGCTTTTCGGTTCAAATCCGTGTTCCTTAAATCGAAGCAAAAATGCTTCTTGTAATGTAATGAATTCCGGGTCGTCCGGGTCAATATTTTGAGTAAAAGCACGAACTGTCTTTCTGTATTTCTCAGTAACATTTTCTTTGCCGCCGACAATTTTCAATTCTTCCTCACTGATTTTGCTGAAGTTGAAAGTAATATCTTCCATAGCTTCATTTACAAGCAGCTTCGTTGTATCATCGCTTGCAAAGAGTTCCTTTTGATTTATATTGTCGATATGATGCTGAACTTCTGAAATAAGAGAAGGTAACTTCGTCAATTCCATTTTTACAAAAGTTTCTTTCAATTCATCATCGCCAAAGGTTCTTACCAAATTACAACAATCACGAGCCGCAATCAAAATCTTTTTGAGTTTCAGCAACTCTTGCTTATCCTCAATTGTAGATATTTCAGTACTAAACACTTCTGCATTATCAGTAGTATAGTCAAACAGAACTTGCTGTACTTCCTGCATCTGCTGGATAAGTTTCTGTGGGTCTTCAATAACCTGCTTAAATGCATCTACTTCATTACCTTTTCCAACTTCATTCGGGTCATTGAAGCGATTGAGTTCTTTCAAATATGCCGCGTTGGTTTCATCAAAATTGCGCTTAATGTCAGCAAAATCAATCACATATCCATAACGGTTATCCTTATAAGGTCTATTCACTCTTGTGATTGCCTGCAAAAGATTATGATCTTTTAATTTTCTTCCAAAATACAATCTTTTCAATCTTGGTGCGTCAAATCCTGTAAGCAGCATATTAAAGACAATAAGAATATCTACTGTCATATTTTTCTTGAAGTTATTGACAATAGTATCTCTTGTGTCTTTATCATCACTATCGTACAGAATAAGCCCTGCTTTCAGATTGCTCTTTAAGGACGCAGTCTTATTAAGTTCACTTTGGATTTCATCGAAATAAGCAAATAACTTTCTTGCCTGCTCACTTGTTTCACAGATAATCATTCCTCCCAGTGAATTATCTTCCTGAATTTGTCTAAATCGTTTTAAATCAGTGATAATATACCGGAGCAGTTCTTTTACATAGTTGTCGTGTTCAACAATCTGATTTTTCTTAACATCTTTCTTTTCAACTAATGTTTCGAGTTTCTCATAAATTTCAGAAAGACGCTCTTTATATTGAGTTTCTATATCTTCTCGAATGATTTTCAATGTGTATCCATCTAAGATAGATTTATCATAGTAATAAGTATGTAGATAGTTTCCGAATACCCTCCACGACTCTCGTTCTTCTTTTAACAAAGGAGTTCCGGTCAACGCAATCTTAATGGCATTTTTATCTGCTTCAAGAAGATTTGCCAAAAATGAACCTTCCGGTTTATATCCTCTATGTGCTTCATCTATAATGAAAACTCTCTGCAAGTTTGTTGCGTATGCTGGCAGATTAATCTTTTCTCTATCTTCTTCAAAACGTTGAATATTAACAACCGTTATTTCCGGTTTGCCAGAATTTCCCTCCTGTGCCTGATTGGTACGGAATTGTTCCATAAGTTCAGAGCGGGAATTTGCTGTTTTAACAACCAATCCACGAGCTTCAAACTCATCAGATGCCTGTTTCAGCAAATCCAGTCGGTCAACAATAAAATAGAACTTTGCCACCTTATCGTGCTTGCTAAAATAATCTGTGAGAACATATGTGAGATTGTACGACAGGGCTGTTTTTCCACTTCCCTGTGTATGCCAAATTACACCGGAAGTTACACCCTCATCTATTTTCTGTCTGACAATCAAAGCTGCAAACATCTGCTGATAACGCATTATATGTTTTTGGTCTGTAACCTCAATCTTTCCGTCAACTTCTTTTTGGAAACGGACATAAGTAATACCGTACTTCAAAATAAACAATAATCTTTCTGGACTGCACATAGAAGTAAGCACACGGTTTGTCGGTGTATATGTATCCAAATTTGTCTGATATTCAGGTGTATTATAAATAACCTGACAGTTAAAATCAGATAGGATTTTCCGTTCTACTTCTTTATCTATGTCCTTATATGGAAACTCTTTATTGTATGGTGCAATATCTAAATTGGTTGGATTTTCTTCTCTGAAACAGTTGAACGATGCAGATTGTCTTGCCGTCGTGCAATAAAATGCACCCTGAACAGGCACGATGCCGCCCATTGTATCATATTCCATATTATTCGAGAAAATCATCAACTGCGTAATATTCAAAAATCTCCGGAACTTCTTATTTGGAAATCTCTGATTATTCATCCTCTTACTTTCCGCAACCATTCCACCGTAATTGTTCGGCTTCTTAACTTCTACAAAAACAAGCGGCAATCCGTTTATAAACAAAGTAATGTCTGGTCTGAATTCGTCTTGGTCACGCTTACAGGTAAATTCAGCAGTAAAATGATATGTATTATTCTTGGGATTTTCAAAATCCACCAATCTAACTGGAGAAGCAGAAGAAAGTCTTTTATAAAAACTGTGTCCGAGATCGTCATTATCCAGTTCCTGCCTTATAGTTTTCAAAACCTGTTCTGATTCTCCCTCATGTTCGGGATTGAGTTTAGCAAACTGTTCTTTGAAAACATTGATTAATATATTCGTATCTGGGTCATAAATAGTCCCAGCCATATTTTCGGTTATCTTTCCAAAATAGGTATATCCAATTCTTGTGAGATGAACCATTGCCGGCATTTGCACACGAGTAGCCTCGTTAAACATATTACGCTTACCATTGTTTGCCATATCCAGACCTCCTTAATTCACTCGTCCAAAATAACTTCGCATATATCCCTGATATCGCAATGGAACACCTTACATATTCTCATCAGTGCATCGAGAGAAAACGTTTCGTTCTTATTTATCTTTGTCGCAACATATGATGTAATCTCTGCTACCCGCATTATATCCTGTCTTTTCATTGTTACTGTTATTTTCGTCTTATTATATCACAAACAATTTTTTTTTTCAAAATAAGCAGAGTAATTTAAACTCTGCCATATCAATTGGACTTTGAAATCAAAAATGGCAGCCCAATTATATAATCAGCTATGCTACTTCTATAAATGCCTTCAATGTCAAAGAAAAAGACCTCATAGAATGGTTTTTCAACTCTACAAGGTCTTGTTTTTTCTCGCTATTTAATTCTCCCCTAGGCTATGAATTTTTGTTCCTTGAAGATAAAGGGAGGTATCTCCTGATAGCAAATAATATTTACTTAAAATATTCCACGCCGGATTCAAATATCTTCAAATCCTGTTCGCCGTAGATATTGATTGCAACGGAATCACCGCGTCTTTCGGAATGTGCCATTTTACCAAGGCATCTTCCGTCAGGGCTTGTAATACCTTCAATCGCCATATAAGAACCGTTGACGTTCCATTCTTCGTCCATAGAAACATTTCCTGCCAGATCGCAGTACTGTGTTGCTACCTGTCCGTTTTCAAACAGTTTGTCTAACCATTCCTTCGGTGCTACGAAACGTCCTTCACCGTGTGAAGCAGGGTTGGTATATACACCGCCTAATTCAGCCTTTGCAAGCCATGGGCTCTTATTGGATACAACCTTTATGTAAACCATTTTTGAGATATGGCGGTTAATGGTGTTAAATGTCAGTGTCGGTGACTGGTCATTCTGTCCGGTAATGGAGCCGTTTGGCACAAGTCCCAGCTTGATTAATGCCTGGAAACCGTTACAGATACCCAGTGCAAGACCATCTCTTTCATTTAACAGTCTTTCAACAGCTTCCTTCATCTTTGCGTTACGGAATGCCGTTGCAAAGAACTTCGCAGAACCGTCCGGTTCATCACCTGCGGAGAATCCTCCCGGGAACATGATAATCTGTGACTGGTTGATTGCCTTTTCAAATTCATCCACAGATTCTCTGATTCCCTGTGCAGAAAGGTTCTTAAATACCTTTACGATGACATCTGCGCCTGCACGTTCAAATGCCTTTGTGCTGTCGTATTCGCAGTTAGTACCCGGAAATACCGGAATAAATACAGTCGGCTTTGCTACTTTATTCTTGCATACATAAACACTGTCTGCCTTGTAGAGCTTACTTTCAACCGGTGTTTCATCCTTTGAAACCTTTGTCGGGAATACATTTTCAAGCGGTTCTTTCCATACGCTTAATGCTTCTTCTGCATTAATTGCCACTTCTTTATAAGTAAACTTTGCTTCATCTGTTACTGTACCAACCATTGTATACGGTACTGTAATTTCTGATAAACGGCTCTTTTCTACTTCTGCCACAATACAGCCGTAAGCCGGTGCAAATAACTGTTCTTCCTTGAGATCATTATTTAACGCAAAGCCTTTCATATTACCGAATGCCATCTTTGAAAGTGCAGGAATCAGACCGTTTGCATCGCATACATAAGCAGAAACCACTGCTTTCTTTACAATGAGTTCATGAACAGCCGCATATAAAGCCTTTACCTGTTCAAAATCCGGTAAATCATATTCATTCTTTGTAATATCAAACCGTACCAATACATTTCCTGCTGTCTTTAATTCCGGTGTAATAATGTCGCTTTCCTTTGCTACATCAACTGCAAATGAGCAGAGTGTCGGTGGAACATCAATATCTTCAAATGTTCCTGACATACTGTCCTTACCGCCGATAGACGGAAGTCCGAAGCCTAACTGTGCTTCATAAGCACCTAACAGTGCTGCAAACGGCTGGCTCCAGCGTGACGGGTCTTCTGTCATTCTTCTGAAGTATTCCTGGAACGTAAAACGGATCTTGCTGTAATCACCGCCTGCTGCCACAATCTTTGCAACAGAATCAATAACTGCATAAACCGCACCATGGTATGGACTCCACTTTGACAGATATGGATCAAATCCATATGCCATCATCGTTACAGTATCGCACTTACCCTTTAATACAGGGAGTTTTGCAACCATTGCCTGTGTTTCGGTCAGCTGATACTTACCGCCGTAAGGCATGAGTACCGAACCGGCGCCGATAGAGCCATCGAAACGTTCTACCAGACCTTTCTGTGAACACTCATTTAAGTCTGAAAGAACCTTTAACCACTTACCTCTTACATCTTCAACCTTGCCTGCATTTAAGACACAGTCTTCCTTCTCCGGAATGTCAACCAATACAGAAGTTTCCTGATGTGCACCGTTGGTATCCAGAAATGCTCTTGAAATGTTGACAATTTCCCTGCCTCTCCACTCAAGCACCAGTCTAGGCTCTTTTGTTACAACCGCAACTTCTACTGCTTCTAAGTTTTCTTCTGCGGCATATGCTAAAAATGCTTCTACATCTGCCGGATCAATGACAACCGCCATTCTCTCCTGTGATTCGGAAATTGCAAGTTCTGTTCCGTCAAGACCTTCATATTTCTTTGGCACTTTATCTAAGGATACGCGTAAACCGTCTGCAAGTTCACCGATTGCAACGGATACACCGCCCGCACCAAAGTCGTTACACTTCTTAATCAGCTTTGTAACTTCCGGTCTTCTGAATAATCTCTGCATCTTACGCTCTGTCGGTGCATTACCCTTTTGTACTTCTGCACCGCAGGTTTCAATGGATTCTGTTGTATGCACCTTTGAAGAACCGGTTGCACCGCCGCAGCCGTCACGTCCTGTACGTCCGCCGAGTAAGATAATAATATCGCCCGGATCAGAGGTTTCTCTCTTTACGGCACTTCTTGGCGCTGCTGCCATAACGGCACCGATTTCCATTCTCTTTGCCACATAATCCGGATGATAAATTTCCTTTACATAACCAGTTGCAAGACCAATCTGGTTACCGTAAGAGCTGTAGCCCTGTGCAGCTCCTGTTACAAGCTTTCTCTGCGGAAGCTTGCCCTTTAAGGTCTGTGAAATCGGAACGGTCGGATCTGCTGCACCGGTTACACGCATTGCCTGATAAACATAGGTACGTCCTGAAAGCGGGTCACGGATTGCACCGCCAAGGCAGGTTGCCGCACCACCGAACGGTTCGATTTCTGTCGGGTGGTTGTGTGTTTCATTTTTGAAGTTTACAAGCCATTCTTCTGTTTTTCCGTCAATTTCAACCGGCACAACAATACTGCACGCATTGATTTCATCAGATTCTTCCTGATCCTGTAACTTTCCTTCTGCCTTTAACTTCTTCATTGCCATCAGGGCAAGGTCCATTAAGCAGACAAATTTATCTTTTCTGTCTTTATAAATTACGGCTCTGTCTGCAAGATACTTTTCATAAGTTGCCTGCATTGGTGCTTTGTAATAACCGTCTTTAAATGTAACGTTCTTTAATTCGGTTGCAAATGTCGTATGACGGCAGTGGTCAGACCAGTATGTATCGAGTACCCGGATTTCCGTCATGGAAGGATTTCTCTTTTCCTCTCCCGCAAAATACTGCTGGATAAATGCAAAATCCTTAAAAGTCATAGCAAGTCCTAAAGAATCATATAATTCCTTTAACTGAGGTTCTGACATTTCATTAAATCCGTCAAAAATCTTTACATCTGCCGGCACTTTAAATTCTGTCACCAGTGTCTTTGGCAGTTCACTGGATGCTTCCCTTGAATCTACCGGATTGATACAGAGTTCCTTAATCTTTTCTTTTTCATCAGCTGTTAACGCACCCGTCAATACATATGTAACTGCTGTTTTGATAACCGGTGTTTCATTTTCATTGAAAAAACGCACACACTGCTCTGCGGAGTCTGCTCTCTGGTCAAACTGTCCCGGAAGATATTCTACGGAAAATACGAAATCATCAGCATCTGCCGGAAATTCCATTTCATATACATCATCAACCGGTGGTTCTGAAAATACCGTTGTCAATGCCTGTGTATAAGTTTCCTCTGAAAGATTCTCAATATCATAACGGATTAAAACCCTTACCTGTGAAATCGTCTTAATTCCCAAATATCCTGCAATCTCATCATGAAGCTCTTTTGCTTTTACAGCATATGGTTTTTTCTTTTCAACAAAAACTCTTTTAACGCCGCTCATCTTTTCCTCCTAAAATTCTGCCGGGTGCAAACTTTACCGCGCCCCGCTTTAATGTATTATTGAAATAAGTATCATTGTAGCATATCTGTCAAAATTAAACAATAACTACTCATGCATTCTTCGTATAATCTTATATACAACCTCATTTCCCGTAACCATCGGTGCCGTATGCGCAAAAAATACGATACCGTCCGTCTGGGAATAGATTTCACTTTTGACTTCTCCCTCATACGGATCAATTACCTGTGCAATCAGATCACCGTGAAATACCGGGTCTCCCGGATTTTTCAAATGCCTGTAAAATCCGGCATCATATGTTTTTACCGGAAGCAGGTCATATTCATTAATCACACTGGCAATATAGCCGCTGTGGTTGTTATATTTTAAAATGCCCATGCGGGTCAGAAAACGAAGCACCGATGACACAGCCTGCCTTGCTGAACGGTCATCCACCAAATCAGTGCTGTTGGTATAAATCGAAAATGCATTTGTTCCGTTCATCTGCCAGTTATAATTTAGTGTTACCGTATCCATCGGCTTTGGCTTTCGGATAACTACATACTGTAACCCGAACAGATTCGCAAGGCTTGCATTCTGATAACCGGTTTCCATCATGCGCACATGCGGGATAAAATCCCCCGGCATATAAAAGCTTGCAAACTGGATACCGTAGCTGTATCCTTTTACCTTTTCAAACAGTTCTCCCGCAATCTGCTTTGTGGTATCTCCACGCAGATCGCCCGGAAAGGTTCTGTTAATATCTATATTATCCACTGCCCAGAACCGTTTGCCAACATTCATGGAATAACTGTTTGCCGTCGGCACAACCAGAATGCCGTGTCCATGTGTAATCGCCCCGTGTGCTTCCAGCTCTTTTAAAACTTTAATCAGCTGTGAACAGATATAGAGCTGCTGCATTTCATTTCCCCGCAACGCCCCGACGATACAGGCTGAATTCTCCTCTCCGCCGAACCGGTAGCCCTCTACAACAAAATCTTCCCGGTAGAGACCTTTTAATCTATATAACTCAATCTTTTTCATGCTTTTCCTCCATATACCCGGGCAATCAACGCACCTTTGTATACAACCGGATTTTCCCGCAGGGTAAATATAATTCCGTTTGTCGGTGACTCAATTCTCTGAATCACCTTTCCTTCTATCGGCTCAATAATATCGCCGATATGCGTTCCCATCTCAATTGCTCCCATATGGTCTGTTGCTGCAACAAACACACCGGTCTGAGCAGCATTGATAATGCTGACTTCTCCTTCGGTAGAAATAATCGGCTGTTTCACCTGCGGTGCTTCATCCTCCCATATTCCCATATGAATCAGCATATTAAAAATGCCGTCTATCAGCTGATGGCAGTATGCATTATTGATACGGTGTCCCACACCCATTTCAACCACTAAAGTCGGCACACCCATATTATTGAGGCTGTAGGCAAGTGTTGCTTCCAACACTGTAATAGATGAATAAATCCAGACAAAATCCGCATTGAGCAGCTTTGCATACGGCAGAAGCTTCTCCTCGTTGTCATCATTTAAACGCACCTGCGGCACTTCTTTGACAAAAATATTGCTGGAATGAATATCCAGACACATATCGCTTCCGATAATATCATCAATAATCCCGGCAGCCAGATATTCCGTAATCGCACCATTGTTATCTCCCGGAAAGACCCGGTTCATATCAAGGTCAAACATAGGGATTCCTCTTGAACCTGTATCAAGTCCAAGAGGATTCACATCTGGATATATATCAACAATTCCTTTCAACTTCTCAGGATGCGCATTCAGCTGCTTCACAATCTCATAGCAGACATACTGCCCATCCAGTTCATCTCCATGCGTACCCGTCACAATGGAAATTCGCTTTTCATTTCCTGTAAGCTGTTTCGGTGCAAGTCTGTTTTTTCTCACCGTCAGTCTTTCATGAACTGCCAAATCTACCGATACAACTTCCTCTATCATCGGATTGTTCCTCCACTATTCTTCATAATCCCTTACAACGATACTGTCATTGACCTTTCGGACTAAAACATGTACCAGTGTATCCGCCGGTTCATAAACCTTGGCTTCTATATAAATACGTGCTCCCGGAAAGATTTTGGAATCAACCTTTACAACAGCTTTTCCGGACTCTTTAATCAAATCATAGAGCCGCTTGCTTTCCTGCTCACACTTAGCCTTCTCCGCACTCTTTATAATCTTGGACTGACAGATTTTTGTATAAGAAACGCTGTCAAATGCCTCAGGTTTCACATCCCTTACCATCGTCAGTTTCTTCAATGCACTCTCATACATTTCAATCTGGGAATCAATATCCTTTAACTGTACAATAATATTGGCATAATCCATACGGAGTTTCTTGGTTGCACCGATTCTTAAATTGGTCGGTGCATAAGATGCATTACCGGCATTGGAGGTTTCAATCCCCATAACACCTGTTACATCACCGCCGTGAATCGTTCCTCTGCTTCCCTGTACAATGACTTTGCCAAGTGCCATAATCTTACTGCTTAAAATATAGCCTGCATTGACATCGCCTTCCGCATAAACAATCGCATTCTCAAAAAAACGTGCCGAAATATTCCCTTTGGCTTCAATCTGTCCGATGCCATTGGCGTTGACGCCTTTATTTAAAACGATATCTTTATTCGACTTAATCACCGCACCCTCTACATAGCCACCGATATAGATGCTGCCCATTGCCCGGATTGTTACACCGGTAATAACATTTCCGGTGATATTGACATCCCCATTAAAATCAATATTACCAATATTCAAATCAACGTCACCACTGATGTCCAATACATTCACGATACGCAAATCATAGTTACAGTATTCAACTTTACCGTCAATAGCTGCATAATAGGTATTACCGTCCTCTGACACGGTAAATCCTTTGCCGCGCAGATTGGATTTTGGTTTGCCCGCCTTCGGTGCTAAAAGTTTCCCCTTTACATCAAATCCAAACACACCTTTCGTCGGCGGATAATACTGTGCAAGCTTATCACCCTCACTCACCTTTTCATACAGCTTCATATTATAATAGTCAACCGAGCCGTCTTCACGCACAGACGGTTTTGCCTTCAAATCCGTTTCAAATTCAAATTCATAGTAACCGTCTGCGCCATCCTGCACCATCTTCCCCTGTGCAATGACCACCGCTGTATTATAAATCTGCTCCTCCACCATATGATGAATCCTGGCATCATCCAACCCCATCTTTACGCCGGCATTAGACAAAGCCCGCATCACTTCTTCATATGTATAGGGGTCTTCCTCTTTTGCAGGTTCACTTAAAAAAAGGGTCGCAGACATATTGTCATCGGCTATTATGACCTGAATATCTTTTTTATTAAGTTGTCCCATTTCATCAAAAAGTTCAGGTGTTCCCATATGTACCTCAATTCTGCCCCAAAAGGCCTCATATCCTATTTCATCAATATCCTACTTTTTTAATGCTTCTGACTCAAGCCTCATATTCATCATAACATCACTTGGTATCAGCGGATTGAGCAGCTTTGTCACATCAATCCCATGTTCCAGCCCAAGTCTTATCTGCTCCATCTGTTTAAAATCATATGCTGCATCTGCATAGAGATTAACATTCACACCGCTTTCCAGTCCCAAAAGGACTTCCTGGCTCTGCAATTCATCCAGCCCGCCGCCTTCGGATTTGCCCTCAAGCTTTAACCTCATATCTTCCATTTCCAGTGCATCGATAAACGGATCTGCATATCCTGAAACATCAATTCCGGCTTCCAGTCCCAGCCGTACCTGTTCCATCTGGGCGGATGAAAATCCAACCATCGAATACCAGCTGACATCAAGACCGGCCTGTAATCCAAGCCGCAACTGCTTCATCTGGTCCCCCGTATATTCATGCAGCAGATATTTTGTAATATCTACACAGTGTTCAATACCAAGACGGATTTCCCGCAGCTGATATTCATCAAATCCTTCATTGACAAAGAACGATAAATCAATCTCTTTTTCCCTTGCCTTGCGGATCTGTCTAAGAACATTCCCTGAAAATCCCCGTTTTGCGTATTTTGTAATATCATAATTCATCCGTTCCGATAAACGGATCTCTTTCATGACCGAATAATCATATGCCGGATTGCATACCGCATCTAAATCCATATGTTCCCTGATAACCGCTTTAATTTCCTCCATCTGCATATAATTATAACGGTTATCTGCAAACGGTGTGATATCCATGCCTTCTTCGAGTGCCAGCCGGATAGACTTCATCTGCGCTGCGTCATACTTTTTATCCGCATATTTTGTAATATCCACTTCATTGTTCAAGCCTTTGGCAATCTCTACGGACTGCAGACGGTTAAACCCCATCCCCTGAAGCGTTTCCTTTAAAGTACCATCTTTTCTGCTTTCTTCTAATTGATTCTTAATACTATTCTCCATATGCTATTCTCCACTCACTGCCAATTATTTTGTCAGACGTTCCTAATATTGCGTTGGATTTTTCACTCACGAGCCACACTTGTATATACAGCTTACATTAATTCTTTTAATTATTATACAATATATTTAACTTTATTGCACTAAATTTTTCCAAAAATCTGCTAATATATTTTTAAAATTGTGCTTTGTTGCCGGATAGACCTCATTCCACTCCCTCGGATACAGCTTTTCATATCCGGGTGTTAAGAATCTGTCATCGAGTAAAATAATCACTCCACAGTCCTCCTCCGTGCGGATAACGCGCCCTGCCGACTGCAATACCTTATTCATGCCGGGATAGACATACGCATACGCATAGCCGTCTTTTCCGCATCCGTCAAAATAATCCCGCAACAGATTTCTTTCCTTTGATATCATAGGAATTCCCGTTCCGACAATAATCGTCCCAATAAGGCTTTCTCTTTTTAAGTCAATCCCTTCTGAAAAAATGCCGCCCATTACACAAAATCCTAAAAGGCTTCCACTTCCCTGCACATTTTCAAATAAAGACAGAAAATTTTCTTTTTCCTGTTCTTTCATTGACGGAAGCTGCACAATCAGATTTTGTTCTGCTGTAAGCTTTGGTGTACCGCCCTCTGCGCCCATGATGATTTCATCCGGTTTATACATCTGTTCATAGTTTTCTTTTACCTGCTGCAAATATCCATATGATGGAAAAAATACGAGATACCGTCCCGGATGCACCTGTACCGTTTCGGCAATGTAGCGGCATACTTTCCGGTATTCCCCTGCATTTCTTCTTGTATATCTGCTGCTGACATCTTTTCCGATAACAATTCTGCGCTTTTTACTGTCAAACGAAGACTGTGCATACACTGCATAATCCTGTGTATCTGCAGTCAGCATTTCTTTAAAATAATTGACCGGAAGCAGCGTCGCCGAAAAAAACACGGCACTTCTTCCCTGTGCCAGTCTTTCCGACAGATTCGTTGACGGGTCTACACAGAACAATTTCATATAAAAATGATTGTTCTCATCATGCTTTGTATAAATCAGATATTTTTCATCCATGCAGTCATACATATTCAGAAAATGCCGCAGTGTAAAGAAAAACTGCAAAATTTCCTCCTGCTGCGGATGATTTTTATGATGTTCCAGAAAATGCTGTAATCTTACATAACACCGTTCCAGTGCCGCAGGAAAAGTTCCCAGATAATCAATCACATCTATTGTATCACATTTTCTTTTATATTCCAACAATCCGGCATTGCACTTTTCAAGGCTGTTATACAATGCCCTGTCTGTATCTTTTACATATTTTTTTATTGTCAGAAAATCCTCTTTTACAAGAATAGCACTGTACATCTGCCTTGCCCTGTCAACCAGATTGTGTGCTTCGTCCACCAGAAAAATATACTCGCCCCTGTTTCCTTCGCCAAAGTAGCGCTTGAGTGCCACATTTGGGTCAAAAACATAATTATAATCACAGATAATGCCGTCACACCAGTATGAAATATCCAGCGACATCTCAAACGGACAGACACAATATTTCTTTGCATATTCCATCACTTTTTCACGGTCAATCACCATTTCATGTGTAATCATGTCATAGACCGCATCGTTAATCCTGTCAAAATGTCCTGCTGCCCTCTCGCATTTAACAGGATTGCAGTTTCTTTCCTCCAGAATGCAGATTTTATCTTTTGCCGTCAGTGTCACCGTACGCATAGAAAGCCCCTGCCTGCGCAGAATTGAAAAGGTTTCTTCGGCAACGGTTCTTGTAATCGTCTTAGAGGTCAGATAAAAGATTTTGTCTGCCTTACTCTGTCCCATGGCACAGACTGCCGGATAAATAGTTGAAATGGTTTTTCCAACACCGGTTGATGCCTGAATAAAAAGATTTCTTGCTTCCCCGATGCAGTGATAAACACCTGTTACCAGTTTTTTCTGTCCTTTGCGGTATTCAAACGGAAAGGACAGCTTCTTAATCGATGCCGTCCTTTTTTCACGTTCGCAAAAGACAAAATCTGACCACCGTTTAAAGCTGTTGATCAGCGTTTCAAACCATTCTGTCAGTTCTTCTTTTGAATATTCTTTTGTAAAACGCTTTATTTTTTCTGTTTCAGGATTGGCATAGGTCATCTGTACGCCGATACCGGAAAGATGGTTCTGTACCATATAAATATAGCCGTACACCTTTGCCTGCGCTTCATGTACTGGCACCGGCTGTTCTAACTTTTCCACATCGGACTGCATGGTTTTAATCTCATCAATAATAACCTTTCCAACCGGTGTCTTACTGCCGTCCGCTTCTTCGTGAAAATCACTGATAATACCGTCTGCCCTGCCCTCAAGACGTATGATGTAATCAATATCATCCACCGTTTCCGGCAGTTCAATTTTTAACGGAACTTCTGCCCTGTAAGAAGCGCCCATGCTTTTTTGTATTTTTTTGTGCATGCGCGTACCCTCCTGCATCAGACGCACATCTGAAAATCCGCCGGTTCTGTTATCAATATCACCGCTGCGGCAGATAAATTCAACCAGTCCGCGGACTGAAAGTTTAATTACGTTGTCCTTTATTACATACATCTGTTGTTTTCCTTCACCTCGTAAAGATACGACCTGCCCTGCTTTCCTACTCTTGTAACCGTCTGCGTGTCCTTTAAAATATTAAGCGTTATTCTTGCCGTATCCACCGGAATATGGGCGGCTTTTGCAAAATCCGCCGATGTAAATGTGCCCTCCAGTTCATACGGCACAAACTGCATATAATCTTCAAGCTGCTCAATTGTCACAATTTCCCGTATGCCTATCGGGATTCTGTCCTTTTTTTCACCGTGCCTGCGGATTCCTTTTTTGGTACGAATCCGCTGCTGTAACGTCTTATACTCCTGCATATCCATCAGTACCAGTTTGACCGTCAGCTGTGGATGATGCAGATACTGTTTGATTTTATACAGCTCCGTAAAAGCATCGTAGACCGTGTAGTGGCGCGGTGATTTTCTTGGTTCACTCACCTCCCCTGTCTGTTCATCAACCCAGAACACCCATTTGTTGCAGGGCATCGGATAGACAATTGTTACCGGATAGTGGTTCAAAAAGACTGCCAGCTTTTCACGAAGCCGCTCAAAGCTTCTTGTCTGGATTTCAATAACCCCGTTTTCATTGTAAATATCCGCAAAATAACCCTCAAGCGCAACTTCATGGTTGTCTTCTTCCGGCTCAAAAAATTTTTTCAGTACACTATGTACCGTCTTTTCGGAAAGTGTTCCAATCCCTTTATTATGCCTATTTGCCGAGAGTACTGCTTTCTTCGCCTGCTGGAAGCGTTCCTGCTGTATGTACTGTATCTGCTGTATCTGCTGTATCTGCTTCTGTTTCATTTACAATCCTTTTTTCTACGACATAACCTTCTGTAATGGTATATTCTGTATCATCAAATTTCACTTTTCCGCTAAAGTCATATCCGATTCTGCCCCGCTGATAATACCATTCGCCGTAACTGTTTGTGCCAATGCCGGTATATTCCTCATTTAACAGACCGTTTTCAAAATACCACCAGCCGTATTCATTTAACGCCATTCCGGTATATTCACGATTCAGCTGACCGTCTTCAAAGTACCACCAGCCATATTCATTTAACGCCATTCCCGTATAGGCATCATTTAAATTGCCATTTTCAAAATACCACCAGCCATACTCATTCAACGCCATTCCCGTATAATTCAGGTTTAAAAATCCATTTTCAAAATACCACCAGCCGTATTCATTCAACGCCATTCCCGTATATTCACGATTCAAGTTGCCATTCTGATAGTACCACCAGCCATATTCGTTACATACCATTCCGGTATAATCCCAGTTTAATACGCCATTCTCAAAATACCACCAGCCGTATTCATTCAACGCCATTCCCGTGTAATTCCAGTTTAACTTTCCGTCTTCAAAGTACCACCAGCCATACTCGTTACATGCCATTCCCGTATAGGCATCATTTACATAACCGCCCTGAACATAGTACCATTCTGCTCCGTCACAAAGCATTCCGGTATAATCCATGTTTACAACACCGTCCTGCATATACCAGCGGCCATACTCATTTTCTGCAATACCTGTATAAGAATTATCTATTTCACCGTCTGTAACATACCACCAGCCATATTCATTGACCGCCATTCCCGTGTAATCCGATACTTCACCGTCTTCGTAATAATGCCAGTCACCGTATTTATCCGTACATAGACCATTTTTCTTATTCAGTCCGAAATAATCTGCAATTCCGCTGGCATCTGCCTGTCCCATACGTACCAGCATGTTGTCATTGGACAAAAATACATGTGTATCCCCCGCATCTGATAGATAAGCATGTTCTACAATAATTCCCGGTACACCGTTGTACTTGGAATTTCTGATGACACTGTAATAATCCGCGCGGCTTCCATCCGGATACCAGTTGGTATCATCATCTTCCTCGCCATCACTATCTCTTGTATACAATCCATTCCGGTATATGCCCATTTCACTCAGGTAACCCGCAATATGCTCAGATACCGCATATCCTATATCATTAAATTCTGATACATAGTGATTATTGGGATAATAAATTTCATATCCGCTGTCATCGCCCGAATTGTTATGCAGACTTACAAAAAGGTCCGCTCCGACTTCTCCTGCATATTCTGTCCGCTGTATTAAGTCCTGTTTGGTTGTACTGCCTTCAAACGGACACGCAATGGTATCATGTGTCATATAAACGGTTATGCCATCGTATTTTTCAAGCTCTGTACGGCACGCCAGTCCGATTTTTAAATTTAATTGCTGCTCTTTTAAACCATATGCTGCCGCCCCTGTATGTGTACTGTCATGTCCGGGATCTAACATCACTACAACATTGTCTGCCGCTTCTGCCCTCTGGATGCCGTTTAAAAAAAATGCCGCCGTCATTGCAAACGCAGCTGCTGCCAGCACTGCTGCCTTTCTTTTTTTCATACTTTTGTGCCTCACTTTCCACTTATTCTAAACTAAAAACAGTATACCATACTTTTCCCCATTGTGAAACTTCCCGTTGACAGTCTTCCCACAAAAATGTCATACTTACAGTAATAAAAGATTTGGAATATACGCCGTTTGGCAGATAGGAGTACGTTATGATTTCAATCAGTCTTTGCATGATTGTTAAAAATGAAGAAAAGTTATTAAAACGCTGTCTGGATTCGTACCGTCCGGTCTGCGATGAAATTGTTATCGTAGATACCGGCTCAACCGACCGCACCAAAGAAATCGCCGCCGGATATACGGATTTGATTTATGATTATCCATGGAACAACGATTTTGCCGCCGCAAGAAATTTTGCCTTTTCAAAAGCAAACTGCGACTACATTTTTTCTGCCGATGCGGACGAGGTCTTAGACGAGGAAAACCGCCGCCAGTTTTTAAATTTAAAACAGGTGCTTGTTCCGGAAATTGACATTGTGCAGATGATTTACGTCAACAGCAAATCGCACAACACCGTTTATAATTTTGAAGAAGAATACCGCCCGAAGCTGTTTAAGCGCCTGCGTACGTTTGAATGGATTTCTCCGATTCACGAAACCGTACGATTAGAGCCGGTTGTATTTGACAGTGATATTAAGATTTTACATCTACCTGAACAAAGCCATACCAAACGGGATTTCGGTGTGTTTGCCGATGCTGTCCGCCGCGGTGTGCGCCTTGAAAATTATGTCGTGATTATGTTCTGCAAGGAACTTTTTATTTCGGGAACAGATGAAGACTTTTTAAGTGTCCGTGAAATTTTTGAAAATGTGCTTGCAAAGGAAGACCGTCCCGAAGACTGCCGCAAAAACATTGCCTGCGTGCTGGCGCGCATTTACCGCCTGACAAACGCATACAATGAATTCTTTAAAATCTGCTTAAAGGATATGGCACAGAATCCGTGTGCGGAAATCTGCATGGAACTCGGACACTATTTTTACGGATTAAAGGATTATGAAGAAGCTGTTCTTTGGTATTTAAACGCAGCTTCCGAAACACCGAGCATTATCGACATCCACTCGTCTGGCGATGCGCCGCTTGCCTGTCTTTCAAAATGTTACAGCACGCTTGCCGCACAAGCCAAACAGGATAAAAATGCCGAACTTTCTGCCGCTTTTTTATCACAGGCTGAGGATTATCAGGCGCAGGCAGAACACTGGAAGGCGGCAATCTAATATTTGTATTATATATATTCCAGTAATATATTCAGTAAATTACACTTTATACCGAAAAATGTCAAAAAAGAACAGGCCACCGCATTTCTACAGCAGTCTGTTCTTTTTTCTGTTATGTCCGTTTCACATCATCAACGTCATCTACATCCTGAATGTCTAACACTTCCAGATCATCCTCATTTTTTTTCAATGCTTCTGAAATCGAACGTACGACCTCATCTTCATCGTCTTCCTGGATTTCATCTTCTTTATCTGCCAGCACGTCCTCCGATAAATCTTCATCATCATCTTCTTCATAAGAATCAAAATCATATTCATCGTCATCATATCTGTCATAGCCGTCATCTGCCGCCGCTGCAAATGCCCGCTTACTCTTTGAAAGCTTCACTGCAAGCATTACAATCGCAATGATACAAAGAACCACAACTGCCGAAAGCACCAGTGCCACTACTTTCCACATTCTGTCAGAAGCAGCGCTTACTCCCTGTGATTCAGTCTGTGTCGTGAGATTTGCCGCCGGAGCGGACATCACACTGTATACCTGTATTGTATTGTCATTGCAGTCATAACGGAACCACCCTGTAACGCCCAGCGAACTGACACCATAGAACAGACAGTAACTGCCATCCTCAGACATTAATACATCTGCCGTCTGTCCGCCAATCGTATAAGTCGTCTTTTTATATCCATCCGGTTTTTCCATGGAATCCGTAATCGGAAGCACCGCATAAGTAATATCCGGTTCACTTGCTTCTATATATAATGAAAATGTTTTCGCAACTGAATCATACACATAAAAGCCCGATGTGCCTTTGCCGTCCGTATTTTTCAGATACATCAGAATAAGCTTCGTATTCACGCCTTTTCCGGCTTTAACGGTAATGCCGTTATATTCATAATCCACTTCATCATAACCGGACGGAAGCGGATTTGCCGTATAGTCATCAGCCAGTTCATACTGTGCACCTGCTACCTGTATACTGCGGATTTGTTCCTCACTCTGTGTCGGTTCTTCCGAACTGACAGTCGTTGTTTCCTGCTCTCCGGCTTTGGTCGTTTCCTGTTCGTCCGCTTTGGTTGTCGCCGCCGCAGAATCGTCCTTTGTTGTTGAAATCGTATAGACCTTTTTAGAGCCGTCCTGTGCCGTTACCGTAATCGTTGTCGTATTACTGCCGGGGTCCATGCGCGTTCCGCGGACAGATACCGAAGCATTTTCATCATTTGCAACCGCACTGACAACCAGCTGTGAACAGTCTGAACCGACTGTCGTCGTATACGATGTGACATTCGGTGAAAATGCCGGAGATAACACGCCCGGACTGATATCTAACGATGCAAGCGTATTATCGGTTGAATAGCTGATCGGTGCTTTTACGGTTACTGAACCCGAACCGGCACTGACTGCCATATAATCCTCATCTGCCGAACTGATAATCGTATTGGAAGTGCTTACAGAAATCGAAGAACTTCCCGCCGATACTGCTTTAAACCGCACGCTGAATGAGGTACTGTCAGTAGAGAGCAGGCGCACACTGCCGCCGCCCCCACCGCTGTAGCCGGAAACCGGCTGTAGCACGCCTGAATCATAACTGAGCCAGATGTCACACATATAAATGTCCACACTGCTGCTGACACTGACCGATATCGTCACTTCATCACCAATATCACAAGAGCCTGAGCCTACGGATATCTTTGCTGTTTCTTTTGCATACGTTGGCAGCGGTACCAGCAAAACTGCCATTACTGCTGCCAGCAGCACTGCGGCTGCCTTTTTCCATTTTCCCGTCATTTTTCACCTCAATCACATTTCTTTGGCAACTCCCACTACTGTCTGAATCCTACTGTTCAATGTACCGGATATCCAAAATGTGTCTTTTAATATATAACAAGTCTATTGATGTAATGCCGTCATTTCCACGGTTTGCATCTGCCGCCGTCAGATACGGTTCTTCCAGCAGCTTTGTTCCTAAAATGTGGCGCTTCACATACAATAAATCCATGCTCGTCACCGCTCCGTCGCCGTTGACATCACCGTAAATCACAAACGTGTAGCGTGCCATTTCACCGCCGTTTTTATCGTAAATCGTAAGCACATCGCCAGTTCCCACAATACCGTCATTGGCACTGCCGTCACTGTGTGTTACTTTTCCATATGCGCCGCCCGTAAAGGAAATGTGATTTAAAACGTCCTGTGCGGCACTCCCGACACCGACTCTGGATATCTTGCCGTTTTCAAGCAGAAAATCTGTCGAATATCCGCCCTTTTCCGAATCGCCGCCACTGTTTCCGTTATCCGTGCCGCTGTCACCGCCGCTGTTTCCGGAATCTGTACCACCGTTGTTACTGTTGTTTCCACTATCACCGGAAGCCGCTTCTTTGCGCACAACACGGATGATATACGTCTTTGTTTCGCCGCTTTGTGATGTAACCGTCACTTCAATCTCATTCGTGCCGACCTTTAGCGCATGACTGCCGGTTCCTGTAAGTTTTGCACCGGAATCTGCTGTTTGTGCTTCGATATCCACAGAAGAAATTTCATTTTCCACAATTACACCATACTCAGTTGTAAACATATCAAACGTCGGTGTCAGCGAATAACCTGAAACCGAAAGACTTGTTAAGGCATTGTTTGGACTGCCCTCCCCTGTCGGAAGCTCGCACGCACTGTCCGGCATATTTTTATAAACCGGAATCTTAAACACCAGTGCCGTATTTTTCTTAGTCGTATCGCTGTATGCCTGTGAAGCGGTCGAAGACTCACTTCTCGGTGCTAAGACATTTGTCATATACTGATGGGTATACGGTGTTACCATATCAAACTTTTCATAATAAATCGTATTCTGTCCACGGTTAATGTAACGGCTTCCTATGTAAATCGCACCGCCGATAACAGATTTCATACGGGTATTCCACGGTCTTAATGTCGCTGCATCGGTTTTGGCGGCATACTTCAAGCCGTTGACCACCGCACTTGCCGTTGCGGTTTTATAAGCACCCTGATTGTAGTAATTGTAATACCCCTCATAGCCGCTCACCGTTCCGGAAATGCTGTTGCCCTGTCCTTTTCTGCCCTGCTCCTGGATAATGCGCGTTGCCAGATGATACGGACTGACACCCGATGCCCGTCCTGCATACATCAGCGCCGAAGGATAATTAAAATCCGTTCCGTCATACGACAAGTCATGGGACGAACCGTCCATAAACGTATCTTCAATAATACTGCTTACGCCGGTTTCACTCTGCACAGAGCTGTTATAGGACAAATCCTCAAACATAAACACATTTGTTTCGTTTAAGAAGTTACGCGGGTCAAGGGCATACTGCACCAATGCGCTTGAAGCCTGTACCCAGCCGCCGCTGTCCAATTCATACCACGAACCGCTCTCCCAGTCGTATGCGCCATCCGCCGTTGACTTCCACGAGCTTTTTGCCGAAGCATAAATCAGGCTCCGGCCAAGTACATTTTCATTTTCAACGACCGTATCCCAGTCCTTGTCCACAAAATCCGCAACAAATATCCACTTTGGATACTTCGCATGCAGACTGCGCAAATCTTCCTTATAAGATTCCGGGAAGCCCTGACTTGAAAGATAGCTCTCAAAATCCGTATCGTCCGAATAGTCAATATCCGTACTGTCTACCGTGACATATTCACTCGTCACATAGCCCTTGGTGTAAGTACCGTTTAAATAAAAACCCACCTGATACCACGCGTAGGTATCACTCGTCTGCACCGTATCCAGAATTTCAAAATGGAATCCGCCGCTGACCTTTGTAATGACATTTGCCGTACTGGAGGTATCTGTCGATGAACGGATACGAAGTCCTGTGACACCGGCATTGACCGTTCCCGTCTTCTCCTGTGCATAAGCCGTCACCGGCTGTATCTGTGCCGTAAGCACCGGTAGCGTTGAAACACACATCACCACCGCCAGACACGCAGCTTTCATTTTTGTCAGTAAACGTTTTCTTTTTTCATGTACGTTCTTCCCCATAGTGTCCTCATTTCTGTACTGTTTCCTGCACTTACTCTGCCGTTTACAAGTTAATTGTTCTTACCAAATTCAGAAAGTTTTAAACCTTCATTTCTTTCCAATACCATATTGACACTCCAGCTGTTCACAAAGATTAACAGCGGATTGTCCTTTAAGTCCTTAATCTTCTTCATATCGGAAGTACCGACAATGCGGTTTACATCGATTTCTTCCGGATTTTCAATCCAGCGGATATATTCATACGGAAGCTGTTCCAGTTTAATCTCTACGTTGTATTCGTTTTTCAGGCGGTATTCAAGCACTTCAAACTGCAAGACACCGACAACACCGACAATGATTTCTTCCATACCAGTATTAAATTCCTGAAAAATCTGAATCGCACCTTCCTGTGCAATCTGGCTGATTCCCTTGATAAACTGCTTTCTTTTCATCGTATCCATCTGTCTGACACGTGCAAAATGTTCCGGTGCGAAGGTCGGGATTCCGTCAAATTCAAACTTCTGGTTCGATTTGCAGATTGTATCTCCGATAGAGAAAATACCCGGATCAAAAACACCGATAATATCTCCCGCATAGGCTTCTTCAACAATGTGGCGTTCCTGTGCCATCATCTGCTGTGGCTGGGCAAGACGGATTTTTTTGCCACCCTGTACGTGGTTGGCTTCCATGCCCGCTTCAAACTTTCCGGAACAGATTCGCATAAATGCGATTCTGTCGCGGTGCGCCTTATTCATATTTGCCTGAATCTTAAACACAAATGCCGAAAAGTCTTCTTCAAACGGATTAATCTCCCCAATTGAAGAATGTCTTGGCAGTGGTGATGTTGTCATGTCCAGAAAGTGCTTTAAGAAAGTTTCCACACCGAAATTCGTCAGCGCCGAACCAAAAAATACCGGTGTTAAGTTTCCTGCCTGCACCTGCTCTAAATCAAATTCCGCACTCGCGCCGTCTAACAGTTCAATATCTTCTGTGAGCTTGTCAAAATAGCCCTGTCCGATTTCTGCAAGCAGTGCTTCATCATCTACGGCGATTTCCTTTGTTTCAACCTCTTTTTGTCCGTTCATTGCCGCTTTAAATAAGGAAACGTCTTTTGTATTGCGGTCATACACACCTTTAAATTCCTTGCCGCAGCCGATTGGCCAGTTGACAGGACAGGTACTGATACCCAATACACTTTCAATTTCATCTAGCAGTTCAAACGGGTCATTGGCTTCCCGGTCCATTTTGTTGATAAATGTAAAAATCGGGATATGGCGCATTACACAGACCTTAAACAGCTTAATTGTCTGTTTTTCCACACCCTTTGACGCATCAATAACCATGACCGCCGAATCCGCCGCCATTAAGGTTCTGTACGTATCCTCCGAGAAATCTTCATGTCCCGGTGTATCCAGAATATTAATGCAGTATCCGTCATAATTAAACTGTAATACAGATGACGTTACGGAAATACCTCTTTCCTTTTCAATCTCCATCCAGTCTGAAACCGCGTGTTTTGCAGTCTTTTTACCCTTTACCGACCCTGCCAGATTAATCGCTCCGCCGTAGAGCAGAAACTTTTCCGTCAGTGTGGTTTTACCGGCATCCGGGTGGGATATAATGGCAAATGTTCTTCTTTTTTCAATCTCGCTTCTAATGTCAGCCAATTTTATTTCTCCTTGTTTTACTTCTTATTTTCTATCTGCCTGAAATGATGAAAGGGTGCCGCACTAACGCAATGTTTCACCTTAGTGTGACAGCCCTTTTCACTGTTCTTCGCCCAGTACTATGCATTTAATGCAAATTTATAAGAAACCTCGGATTTGTCATCGATTCTTCTGAATACATTTACCACACGGTTCATCACTTCTTCAAAATCTTCTTCTTTTTCTACTTCGATGCTGACAATCTGTCCGTCATCTTTAATTTCTACAGATTTTACACGCGGTACTTCTAAAATCGTCTTTTTTGTATCTTCAACTTTCTCCGGTGTTGTCAGCATTTTACTCTTGCTCTTATATTTTACCTGATATGTTCTTGTCATTTCTTTGTCCTCCATCTATCAATAAACTTAAACATAAATTTTCATATTGAATTATACCGTATCAGCCGCATAACTTCAATTCTTTTCTGAAAAAAAATGTGCAAAACAACGGCTGATACAGCATAAATGCCTGTCATTGCTGCATCACCTGTCTCTACGGTACTATTGCCTGATGTCTGTGTGCCGGACTGCGTACTGCCTGAGTCCTGTTCAGACGCATTGGCACTGCTCTCTGATGCACTGTTTCCTGTGGATTCACCGAACTGTGTACTGTCATTGGATGTGCCGCCTGATGTATTTCCTGAATCTCCTTTGCCCTGTGTGTCATCATTGGTATCACCGTCCGGTATTTCCTGTGTATAAGGCACTGCCGTATAAGAAAGGAAATTACCGTCTGCATCGGTTGTATTCATCTGTGCCGCACCGTAACGTAACGGACTTGTAAATGTAATACCCTTGTCTGAAACCGTAAATGTTGTTGTACTGCCGAGTGCCACAACGGTTACACCTGCTTCTATAGATTTTGTTCTGATAAATGTAAATTGGGAAATAACTGCCCGAATACGGCTAAATAATATATATATTTCAGCAAATATATATACACTAGATGCGTATGCCGTATTTGCTAAAATCATAAAAATATAAAAAAAAGAAGCGTTACCGCTTCATCACTAAACTTTATAAACAGGGGTGGAGAGAATCGAACTCCCACCAAAGGTTTTGGAGACCCCTATGATA
>ERZ772870.313-NODE-313-length-55366-cov-20.882211_pt1 | contig 55366 bp, 49 predicted proteins | sample MGYA00511376_ERZ772870 | MGnify/ENA primary metagenome ERZ772870 (study PRJEB29015, sample SAMEA2737719) | human gut metagenome | biome: human gut; feature: human-associated habitat; material: faeces | place: China | collected 2012 ... | reverse complement strand
CTGGCGTGACCATAGCCAAATAGCCAAACGGCACAGAACGCAAAGCTGCAGCGTTTTGTGCCGTTTTTACTTTATAGAATCTGCTATCACCTGCGCGTTGTGCCACCCTTTTCATAGAGCTTGTTCAGTGCTGCATGTAAAGTAGTGCAATACACCCAATCATTTCAACGGCGGTTCCAGCCGCCGTATTATTCAGCACGAATACAAACCGTCAGTCGGTATGTATGTACAAAAACTATCATAACAGGGGAGCACATCACCATGAATCCCGCCTTTTATAAGATAACCGTCTGCCAGATCATCACGCTGTTCGGCAATGCCGCACTGCGGTTTGCGCTGCCGTTGTATCTTCTGCGCCGGACCGATTCCGCCGCACTGTACGGCAGTGTCACAGCGCTGGCCCTTGTGCCGATGCTGCTGGGCACGCTGGCAGGGGGCGTGCTGGCAGACCGCTGCCGTAAACAAAAAATCATGGCTATGCTGGATACCGTATCCGCCATCGGCATGGCCGCAGCCGCAGCAGCAATGCCCGGCGCGCCCGTAACGCCGCTTGTGCTGGCCGCACTCTGCCTGCTGTATGCCGTGGAAGGGCTGTACCAGCCCGCCGTGCAGGCCAGTCTGCCTCTGCTGTTGAACGGGGCTGCGCTGGCCCGGGGCAATGCGGTCATTCAGCTGGTGGATACCATCGACGAGCTGCTTGGCCCTCTGCTGGGCAGTGTCTTACTGCACACTCTTGGGCTGCGCGGCTTGCTGCTGCTCTGTGCTGTCTGCTTTGCCGTATCCGCCCTCTGGGAGCGCACACTGCAGATTCCGCATGCGCCCGCCGCACGTTCATGCCTACGTCTGCCGCCCAAAGCGCTTTTCCGCCAGGCAAGGCCGCTGCTCCGGCTGGCCGCGGTGCTGGCCCTGTTCAATCTGGCTGTCGTACCCGCGGTTACTGTCGGTGTACCGCTGCTGGTCGTCCGCTATTATGCCTTCTCCGACACCGCTCTGGCCATCACCCAGTCTGCCATGAGTGCCGGTGGTCTGCTGGGCGGCGTGCTGGCCGGGGCGTTTGCAAAGCGGTTGTCCCTGCGCCGCGGCACAGCGGCTCTCTGGTGCATTACGGCAGTGTGCGCACTGCTCGGGCTGGCCGTTCTGCCGTGTGTGCCTGCCGCAGCCGGGTACATCGCCGTCACATCACTGACTTTTTGCATGATGGCTGCCGCCGCACTGTTTCAAATCCTGCTGTTTACTGCAATCCAGGCCCATGCTCCCACCGGACAGACAGGCCGCTTTATGAGCCTTATCACTGTCTGTGCCTGCCTGACCCAGCCGGTCGGGCAGGCGGCGTTCGGGCTTTTGTACGGCCGCTTTGCTGCCCTGCCCAGTGCCGTGCTTTTTGCGGCGGCGGCTGCCTCGATTTTTATAAACCTTGCTGCATCGCACATTTTCAAAAAAGCCGCTTCTTTTTCGAAATCATGAACGCTTCTTTACCAATTTGTTAAAAAGTTCTTATTGACAAACATTCCACAAGCCGTATAATATACCTTGTGTGTGCATCTATAGGGTAAATCTTTTCTGCCCTGACACATTGGCGTTGTATGTGCTGCTTGCAGCGGCTTCTTCAGCAGGGAGTCGTGTAACAAACCTTTGCGGGGCGGCATAATTGGCGCTGACTCGTCAAGGACTCTGTGCCGGCCTAAGGAAGAAACGGTGCGTAAAGAGAGTGCTGTAACGGGAAATTCCGCAAAGGGGGATGCAATAAAAATGAATGAAAATCTGATCGTATCTCTGAAAGACATTGTTGTCGAGTTCGATGGGCAGAAGGTCCTGGACGGACTTTCGCTGGACATCCACGACAAGGAGTTTGTCACCTTCCTGGGCCCCTCGGGCTGCGGCAAGACGACGACCCTGCGTGTGATTGCCGGCTTTGTAACACCGAAATCGGGCAATGTCTTTTTTGATGGCAAGGACATCGCCAACATGCCGCCGTACAAGCGGCCTGTGAACACGGTGTTCCAGAAGTATGCGCTGTTCCCGCACCTGAACGTGTTTGAGAACGTCGCCTTCGGCCTGCGCCTGAAAAAGATGACCGAGGATGAGATCCGCCCGAAGGTGCTCGAGATGCTCGAGATCGTCGGCCTGAAGGGCTTTGAACGCCGCAGCATCTACCAGCTGTCCGGCGGACAGCAGCAGCGCGTGGCCATTGCCCGCAGCCTGGTCAACCAGCCCCGCGTCCTGCTGCTTGACGAGCCGCTCGGCGCGCTCGACCTCAAGCTGCGCAAGGAGATGCAGCTGGAGCTGAAGCGCCTGCAGCGTGAAATGAACATCACCTTCGTCTACGTCACCCACGATCAGGAGGAAGCCCTGACCATGTCGGATACCGTCGTTGTTATGTCCGGCGGTAAGATCCAGCAGATCGGCTCCCCGCAGGATATTTACAACGAACCCAAAAATGCCTTTGTCGCCCGCTTTATCGGTGACTCCAACATTGTCGACGGCGTCATGCTCAAGGACTTTCTGGTCAACTTCGGCGGCCATGATTTCACCTGCGTGGACCGCGGCTTTAAAGTCAACGAGCCTGTGCAGGTCGTCATCCGCCCGGAGGACGTGCAGATCGTGCCGCCCTCTGTCGGTATGCTGACCGGCCTTGTGCGCGAAGTCATCTTCAAGGGCGTTCACTTTGAAATGCACGTCGATGTGGAAGGCTATGAGTGGATCATCCATTCCACCCAGGCCAGCCAGCCCGGCGAGCTTATCGGCATGAACATCGGCCCGGACGAAATTCATATCATGAAGCGTTCGGAGGTGTGATCCATGCTCAAATCCAAATCCTCCCGCTGGCTGGCCGGGCCGTATCTGGTCTGGATGGCCATTTTCACAGTCGTACCGCTTTTCATCGTCATCTGGTACGCCATGACGAACGCGGACGGCCAGTTCACCTTCGACAACCTCACCCAGATCGGGCGGTATTCCAGCGTGTTTGCCCGCAGCCTGATTTTGGCCGCGATCTCTACCGTGATCTGCCTGGTCATGGCGTTTCCGGTGGGGTATTTTCTCTCCCGCCTGCGCGCCAACAAGCAGCACATTATGCTGATGCTCATTATGCTGCCAATGTGGATGAACTTCCTGCTGCGCACCTACGCCTGGATGACACTGCTGGAGAAAAACGGTCTTATCAACAAGTTTTTCGGTTTGTTCGGCCTCGGCCCCTTCAACATGATCAACACCTCAGGTGCGGTTGTGCTGGGCATGGTGTACAACTACCTGCCGTTTATGATTTTGCCCATCTACACGGCCATGACAAAAATCGATGATTCCATCATTGAGGCCGCGCAGGATCTGGGCTGCAACGTCTGGCATATTCTGTTCCGGGTGCTCGTCCCGCTGACCGGCCCCGGCATTGCCACCGGCATCACGCAGGTGTTTGTGCCCGCGGTCTCTACTTTTATTATCAGCCGTATGCTGGGCGGCGGCTCCAACCTGCTGATCGGCGATTTGATCGAGCTGCAATTCCTTGGCAACTCCTACAATCTGAACCTCGGCTCTGCCATGAGCCTGGTGCTGATGGTCATTGTCCTGCTCTGCATGAGCTTCACTTCGAGCTTTGACGAGTCCGAGATGGAAGGAGTGATGTGATATGGCAAAAAAACATTCCGCATTGCTCATGCGCACCTACGTCATTCTGGTGTTCTGCTTCATGTATCTGCCCATCGCGGTCATGATTGCGTTCAGCTTCAATGAGAGCAAATCCCGCTCGAACTTTACGGGCTTCACCCTCGGCTGGTACAAAAGCCTGTTCCACAACGAGATGATTTTGTCCGCGCTGGGTCTGAGCCTTGTGCTGGCGCTGGTGTCCAGCATTATCGCCACGGTGCTGGGCACGCTGGCGACTCTTGGCATCAACTCGATGTCCCGCAAAAGCCAGCTCATCATCAATAACATCAGCTATGTGCCTGTCGTCAATCCGGAGATCATCACCGGTGTCTCGCTGATGCTTCTCTTCGTCATGGCGCAGAACTTCGGCATCGGCGGCGAGAGCGGCATCTTCGGCTGGCCGACGCTGCTGATTGCGCACATCACCTTCAATATCCCGTATGTTATCTTTAATGTAGGCCCCAAGCTGCGCCAGCTCGATCCCAGCCTGTACAATGCAGCGCTGGATCTGGGCTGCACACCGCGCCAGGCTTTCACCAAAGTCATCATGCCGCAACTGTCCCCGGCCATTTTGTCGGCATTCCTCATCTGCCTGACCTACTCTATTGATGACTTCATGATTTCCTACTTCAACTCCGGCACGATGCAGACACTGCCTATCGCCATCTACTCGATGACCCGCAAGAAGGTCAGCCCCGAGATCAACGCGCTGTCTGCAGTCATATTCTGCGTCATTCTGGCAATCATCCTGATTTCCAACGCCGCAGACTCCCGCGCCTACCGCCGCAACCAGAAGGCCATCCGCAAAGCCATGTTGGAAGAAGGGGGGCGCTGAAAATGAAGCTGAAAAAGTTTTCCGCTGCAGCGCTGGCCGCACTGACTGTCACCATGATGAGCGCCGCGCCGGTGCTGGCCGCCGATGACATCGAGGTCAACGAGGATATTTCCGTCTCCGGCGACTACGATTGGAAGCGCTTTGCCAACGACCATATCACGCTGAATGTCTACAACAACGGCCTATACATCTCCGACGGTTCTGACGAGAGCATCAACGTTCTGTCCGCATTCGAGGAGCTGACCGGCATCAAGGTCAATTACACGACCTACGACTCCAACGAGAGCCTCTACGCCAAGCTGAAATCCGGCGGCGTATCCTATGATGTTATCTTCCCGTCGGATTACATGGTGGGCAAGATGGCCAAGGAGGGCATGCTGTCCGAGCTGAACATGGACAACATTCCGAACTTTGCCGGCATCGGTGAAACATATCTGGACCGCAGCTTCGACCCCGGCAACAAGTACAGCGTGCCCTACATGTGGGGCACAACGGGCCTGATCTACAACACGACGATGGTCGAGGAGCCGCCCACGAAATGGGCGGACATGTGGGATGTTGCGTACACAAACAATGTGCTGATGTTCAACAACTCCCGCGACGCTTACGCGATTGCAGCCAAGACGATTGGTCTGTCGATGAATCCGCAGTCTGTTGACGAGATCACCGCCATCACCGACGCGCTGAAAGCCCAGAAGAACATCGTGCAGGCCTACGTTATGGACGAGGTCTTTGACAAGATGGAGGGTGGCGAGGCCGCCATGGCGCCCTACTATGCGGGCGATGCCATCACGATGATCGACGAAAACCCAGACCTTGCTTTCGTCCACCCGGAGGAAGGCGTCAACTTCTTCATCGACAGCATGTGCATTCCGGCCAACGCCAAGCACCGGGAGGCCGCCGAAATGTTCATCAACTACCTGTGTGAGCCGGACGTCGGCCTTGCCAACGCGGACTTCATCGGCTATTCCACCCCCATCACCGCCGTGTGGGAGATGCTGGACGACGATTTGAAGTACAGCGAAATTGCCTACCCGAGCGCGGAGGTCCTGGACAAGGCGGAGGTCTTTGAGACTCTGCCCGACGACATCAACGCCGCCATGGATGCCCAGTGGAGCGAGATGAAGAGCTATGAGGATGGCGGCAGCGGCTGGATGGTCGTTGCCCTGCTGCTTCTGGCCATCGCTATCTCTGCATTCAATATTTGGCGCAAGCTCCGCAAAAAATCCCGCGATAACTATTAAACAGTTTCAGGCTGCACACCGTTTTGCGTGTGCAGCCTTTTTGTTTGCCGGCCCGCAGCCTTGCCGCTGCACCCTTTTACGGTTCGATTTGTAGGGAGGGGTCTTGCCCTCTCCGCGGGCCGATGCAAGCATCAGCCCCTACGGCCAGCCCCAAACCCCTCGCCTTTGCATTTTTCCAACATTTGTGCTATACTCTCCTTGGCAAATCAATTCAAAATCCATCAAGGAGGGCTTCCTTATGCCCGAAAAGCTCATAACCTACACCCAAAAATTTACCGTCTACCGCACGGACGGCGACCATCTCGGCCATGTCAAGCTCGGGGCGCTGCTGCGCTATGCCCAGCAGGTTGCTACCGCCCACGCCGAGGCCGTAGGGCTGGACGATGCCCTGTACCGCAAGACCCACACCGCCTATGTGCTGGCCAAGCTGGCCCTGCACGTCACACGGCTGCCTCGTGTGGACGAGGAACTGACCCTTGTCACCCAGCCCGAGCGCTGCAAGCGCGCCGTCAACAAGCGCATCACCCATTTTTACGATGCCGACGGGGCAGAGGTCGCCACAATGGACAGCCGCTGGGTACTCATTGATACCGAAAAGCGTATGATCCTGCGCAAGCACCCGGAACAGTTTGACGACCAGTGGGCCGAGGATGTGCCCCTTGAGCTGCCGATGCGCCTGCCCCGCGTTGCACCCGAGGACTGCGAGACGCTGGGTACGCAGACCGCGGCCTACTCCCGCTGTGACATGAACGGCCACCTCAACAACACCCGCTATGCCGACATTGTCTGCGACGTCGTACCGTGGCAGGTCTGGGACAGTGCGCAGATTTCGGATTTCATCATCAGCTACCACCGCGAGGTACCCCGCGGCGAGAGCTTCACCCTGCGCCGCGCCAGACCGGCAGAGGACACCTTCTATTTTGAAGGCGAACGGGAAGGCAAATCTGCCTTTGAGGCACAGCTGATTTTCAAACACTTATAATTTCTACACAAACCCCTGTTACACTGTTTACAGCAACAATGAAAGGGGTTATTATTATGACAAAGCAAAAATTCGGCCTGACCGGCACGGCGCTCAAAACCATTGCGCTGGTGCTCATGGTGATGGATCACATTCACTACTTTTTTGAATTTACGGGCGTTGTGCCGGAATGGTTCAGTATGCTGGCGCGGCTGTCTGCGCCGCTGTTTCTGTTCTGCACTGTGGAGGGCTTCGCCCATACCCATGACCGCAGGCGCTACTTCCTGCGTATCTGGGCCATCGGCGCTGCGATGGGCACTGTGGAATTTTTTATGATCTATGCAGGGGCCTTTCGCCGCGGGGACGGCTTCTACCCGCTGAATGCCATTTTTCAGGATCTGATGCTGCTCTGCATCATCTGGCAGGGCATCGACTGGCTGCGCCAGCGCCGGTTTGTGCGGGGCGCACTGGCTGCTGCCATGCCGATTCTCTGGCCGTTTTGCATCGTAGCGTTGCTGATGCTTTTTCCCAAAATTCAGGACGCGCCGATCGGCTCTACCGTGTTGGCGTGGGTCATCACCGCGCCGCTGCCTTTGTGGACATCCATCACCGACGGCGGCTGGTCTTTTCTGATCGGAGGCGTTGTGTTGTATGCACTGTACGGCCACAAGCGCCTGCAGCTGACCGTCTGGGCGGCCATAACCTTCCTGTGTGATTTTGTGCTGGTCTATCTGCAGGTTCACAGCCTGCCGGATTTCGCCTTTTCCCAGATGTTCACAGTCTACTATGAGTGGCTCGGCGTCTTTGCCGTTATCGGCATGGCGCTGTACAACGGCCAGCGCGGCAGCGGCCACAAGCATCTGTTCTACTGGTTCTACCCGGCACATGTCTACCTGCTTTACGGCGCATCCTGTCTTGTTTACAGCTTACTGCAATAAAAGGGGCTATTATGGCAAACATTCTGGCGGTCGATGATGACCGTGACCTTTGTACGCTGTTAAAAACAGCGCTTGAGCGTGACGGTCACACCGTAGAAACGCGCACCTCCGGCACACAGCTGACCGATACGCTCTGCCGGTGGGCGGACTGCATCCTGCTGGATGTGATGATGCCCGGCGAGGATGGCTTCGCCGTCTGCCGCCGCATCCGCGCCGAGACTGACGCGCCAATCTTATTTTTGACCGCGCGTACCGATGAGCCGTCGGTGCTGACCGGTCTCGGTCTTGGTGCGGACGATTACCTGACTAAGCCGTTCCGCGTGGCCGAGCTGCGTGCCCGGGTTGCCGCTCACCTGCGGCGGCAGAACCGCACGCCGTCCCATAAGATCACCCGCGGCGGGGTGACGCTGGACCTTTCTGCCAAAGAAGCCGGCGTTGGCGGCATGCCTTTACACCTGACAAAATCCGAGTACGCCATCTGTGAGCTGCTGGCCCTCCATGCAGGGCAGACCTTTTCCAAAGAACAGATTTACGAAGCTGTGTTCGGTTATGACGGTACAGCGGATGACACCGCCATCACCCAGCACATTAAAAACATCCGCGCCAAGCTGCGCGTAGCCGGGGCAGAGGAGGTGCTGCAAACGATATGGGGCGTTGGCTACCAATGGAAAAACGAAAGCTGACCAGCCTGCGCACCGTGCTGCTGCGGTATCTTCTTCTGTGCGGCTGCGGGTGTGCGCTGATTCTGGTACTCTGGTGGGTCATTTTTATGCAGCTGATAAACATCGGTTTTCTGCTGCCTGCCGTGGCGTCCGCCCAGGCCTGTGCCGAGGCCCGGGAGACCGTGGCCGCCGTGACCGCTGAAACATTTGATTCCAACCAAATCAGTGACCTGTGCCGCTGGGCTGTGGTGCAGGATGGCACGGTGCTGCAGACCAACATGACCGCCCGTCAGCTGAAAATCGCCCTCAACACCTTCCATGGCGGCAGCGGCAATCTGGGGTATATGCAGTACCAGTACGATGTCAAAATGGCTGACGGAAGCTTTTGCCTTTTGCAGTACGACTATGCTACGCCCTACGCCGACCCGGCCCTGCGGGACACGCTGCCGGATTTCCAGACCTGCTATTTTGTACTGCTGGCGGCGCTCATCCTCGTTTGGCTGGGCTGGCAGACCCACTGCACCGTGCGGGTCTTTGCCGCCGAGACCGCCTGTCTGCACCGCGCGGTGGATGCCATCGCTGCGCAGCAGCCCGAGCGCATTGACGCATACGGCGCGCGTCTGCGAGAGTTTTCCGCCACGCTGCATGCGATGCAGACGATGGGCCGAGAGCTGACCAACAGCCTGCAAAGCCAATGGCGGATGGAGCAGCAGCGCGCCGAGCAGATCGCCGCGCTGACGCATGACTTGAAAACGCCGCTGTCCATCATTCAGGGCAACGCAGACCTGCTGGCCGAGGATGCTCTGTCCGCCGACCAACAGACACAGGTCGAAGCCATCCTGCGCGGCACGGACCGTGCCCAGCAATATCTGGCCGCCCTGCGCACCGCCTGTGCACCGTCCGCCGCAGGGGAAACCTTTCCCAGTCACACCCTTGTCAGTGGGTTGGCGGAAACAGCCCGCGCCCTCTGCGCACCTGCCGGGGTGCAGCTTATACTGAACGAGCAGTGGCAGGGGACACTGTGCGCGGCGCAGTGCGACCTGCTCCGAGCTGCCGAAAACCTGCTGGACAACGCCGTGCGCTATACGCCCCGCGGCGGCACTGTCACACTGTTGGTTACAAAAGAGAAACAGGATTTCATCCTGCGTGTGACCGATACCGGCCCTGGCTTCACTGCCGAGGCCCTCGCCAGAGCGGGGGAGCTGCTTTATACAGAAGCCGCCCGCAGTGACACAGCCCACCAGGGCTTTGGACTGTATTTTGCACGCAGGGTCGCGCTTTCACACAGTGGCACGCTGCGCCTGTCCAACACGCCCGGCGGCTGTGCGGAGCTGCGCCTGCCAATTTGTGAACAAATTGAAAAATGACAAAAGATTTACAATTTGCTATTGACATTCGGTGACAAAACAGTTACAATTTAGTTGCAAGCTAAATGAACCCCAAGTCAAATAGCTTTATCACATTTTCATGTGTTCTTCTCCTCCTTTCTTGTAAATCCCCGCCCATCCCTCAGGGCGGGGATTTATTTTTTTGTAATCCGGCACCGCGGGCATTTTTCTTTACAATCCCTGGAAATCGTGCTAAAATAAAAGTCGTATGTCCTTACCGTCCTGTACCTGTACAGACTACATATATATAAAGAAGCGTTCAGAGAAATAAGAGAGGGAAACACTGTAACATGGCACAATCTCGTTCCGGTAAAAAATCAACAAAGAACTCCTCCGGCAAAAAGAGCACAGCCTCCTCCCGCGGCACGGGGCGCAGCAGCACCGGGCGCTCCGCATCTGCGCGCAGCAGTGCGGCCTCCCGCAGCCGTCAGCCGTCCCGCCGTGCCCAGCGCCGCGCCGAGACCCCGAACCTGGCCCGCAGCATCCTGCTGGTGGGGCTGGGTCTGCTTTGCGTTGCGCTCGTGCTTGTGCCCGGGCAGAATCTTTGGCGCACGCTGCGCAGCTGGTACTTTGGCGTTTTCGGTATCACGACCTATCTGGTCGGACCGTTCCTGCTGTACCTGGCCTACCTGCTGGCCACTGGCTACCGCGTCGCGCTGTTTGCGGGCAAAGTATCGCTGATGGGCGTGCTCTGCGCCAGCGTGCCGGTCATCTTCTCCAAGCTCAATATTGAGAACCTCAAGGTCGGGGAGATCGTCAAGATGCTCTTTACCCGCGGCGGCACCTACTTCTGGGAGGGCGGCGTCCTCGGTGCGCCCATCGGTGCCACGCTGCTGGCGCTGTTCGGGCGTCCTGCCTCCAACATTATCATGCTGCTCATCTTCCTGCTAGGGCTGATGTTCTTCTTTGCCATCACCCCCGCGGACGTCGTTCTGTTTGTAGACGGCCAGTACAAGACCCTGCAGGCCAAACGCGAGGAGCGCGCCGCAGCCGAGACCGCCTACGACACCCGCCTGTTTGAGCAGGAGCCCGAGGAGGAGAGCGTCGAGAATCTGACCGGTGCGCTGCCGGACAGCAGCCGCCCGCACCATCCGGTTTACGACGTCATCGCGGACACGAGCCGTTTCCCGAAGCAGACCCCGCCCGCCCCGCAGCGGCAGGCCGCCTACACGCCCCCCGTGGCACCTGCTGTGCCCGAGGCACCGTTTGCCGCCAAGCCCACCGCCCAGACCCATGCGTCGTTTGACGTGGATCTTGGCCCCAGTGCAGGGGAAAACGCCCGCCAAAAGGCCGTCAGCGATGACCCGCTGGAGCCGGTCAGCATCGGCCCGGGCGGCACGTTCGGCATGGATCCGCTGTCCAACCGGGCCAACAGCACACTGCGCCACACCCAGCCCCAGCCCGCTCCCGCACCGAAGGAGGATTTTGAGCTGCAATTGCAGCCTTCCTCAGAGCCTGCCGCGCCGGTGTACAGTACCCCGCTGACCCCGGTCACGCCCGCGCCCGCCGCACAGGCGTCCCCCGCGCCGCAGGACGAGCTGGATGCGCTCATCAACCGCGCTGTCAGCGGCCACGCGCCTTACTATACGCCGCAGGAGGTCAGTGCCGAGACGACGCTGGACCTGCCGCAGCCTACCGAGTTTGAGACCCCGCTGACGCCTGTCCCGCAGGAGCCCAAATTTGACACGCCTCTCATTCCCGTGGAGGACGAGCCCGAGCCGATCCCTGTCGAGCTGCCGCAGCTGGATATGACAGGCCGTGTGCAGGGCGATACGATGGTTCTTTCTCCGGCTGATCTTGCTGCACAGATGGCCGCAGACGCTGCGCCGCTGGGTACGCCCGCCCCCGCAGCTGTGCCCGCCGCACCGGAGGCCCCCGCTGTTTCCGCACCGATCCCGACACTGGGCGGCAGCTTCAGTGATACCGGCAGTGCGGTCAGCGCTGCCTGGCAGTCCGGGCGCTCTGTCTCCGAAATGCTGGATGATATGCTGGCCGAGACACCCGCCGCCCCTGCCCAGCCTGTTGTCGAGGCTCCGACCCCGGCAGCCGATCCCTACACCGCCGCACCGGCTGCCGCCCCGCAGCCGTACCAGTCTGCCCCTGCCATGACCCGCCCTGCGGCGGAAACGACCCAGAGCAGCTTCACTGTGCCCCGGCAGGGGGAGGCTGCCCGCGTGCAGGTCAGCACCGCTGTCGGCAACTCTGCCGGTGCACCCATCCATACGCCGCCCTGTGCGGCCAAGGCCGACCCCAACGCTATGCGTCTGCCCACCTCGGAGGAGCAGCCGCCGGAGCCCTACTGCTATCCGTCGCTGAATCTCTTTAACGCCACGCGACCCGACGACGAGGCCGGGGCCGCCCGCGAAATGAAGAAAAACGCGGACATTCTGGTCAACACGCTGGACAGCTTCGGCGTCAAGACGACGATGCTCGACATCTGCCGCGGCCCGTCCGTCACCCGGTATGAGCTGCAGCCCCAGGCCGGTATCAAGGTCAGCCGCATCACAAGCCTGGCCGACGACATCGCCCTGAACCTGGCCACCGCGGGTGTGCGCATTGAAGCGCCCATCCCCGGCAAGCCCGCCGTCGGCATCGAGGTCCCGAACAAGATCCGCTCCACCGTCAACATCCGCGCAGTCTTTGAATCCCAGAATTATATCAACATGCGCAGCCCTCTGACGATGGCCCTCGGCAAGGACATTGCCGGTACAGCGCAGGTCGCGGATCTCTGCAAGATGCCTCACCTGCTGATTGCCGGTTCCACCGGCAGCGGTAAATCCGTCTGCGTCAACTCCATTATCATCAGCTTCCTGTTCCGCTCCGGCCCCGAGGATGTCAAGCTCATTCTGATCGACCCGAAGGTCGTCGAGCTGGCCGAGTACAACGGCATTCCGCACCTGCTGATGCCCGTCGTCACCGAGCCGCGCAAGGCTGCCGGTGCGCTGGGTGCCAGCGTGGCCGAGATGGAGCGCCGCTACAAGCTCTTTGCCGAGAACAACGTCCGCGAGATCAAGGCCTACAACAAGCTGGCCGCCCAGACCGGCATGGAGCACCTGCCCTATATCGCCATCGTCATTGACGAGCTGGCCGACCTGATGATGGTCGCGGGCAAGGAGGTCGAGGACTATATCTGCCGCATCGCGCAGAAGGCCCGCGCCGCCGGCATCCACCTGATCGTTGCGACCCAGCGCCCCAGCGTGGACGTCATCACCGGCCTTATCAAGGCCAACATCCCCAGCCGTATCGCCTTTGCCGTTTCCAGCCAGATCGACAGCCGCACCATTCTGGACAGCGGCGGTGCCGAGAAGCTGCTGGGCAACGGTGATATGCTCTTCCTGCCCGTCGGCGCGTCCAAGCCTGTGCGTGTGCAGGGTACCTTTGTGACCGATGAGGAGATCGGCGCGGTGCTGAGCTTTATCAAGTCCACCTCCACCGCCCAGTACGATGAAGAAATGATTGCCGAAATGGAGCGCCGCGCCGTTGCCGAAAAGGGCAGCAAGAAGGGCGGCGACGATGACGGAGACGGCGGCGGTGCATTGGACGCCATGTTTGAGCAGGCCGTTGAGTGCGTTATTGAGGCCGGACAGGCCAGCACCAGCCTTTTGCAGCGCCGCTGCAAGCTGGGCTACGCCCGCGCCGCCCGCATCATGGACCAGATGGAGCAGGAAAAGATCATCGGCCCCTATGAGGGTGCCAAGCCCCGCGCCGTGCTTGTGACCAAGGCCGAGTGGGAGGAGCGCAAGCTGAACGGCCAGTATGACGGGTAAGCGCTTTGCCCGCCTGGCCGCGGCGGTTGCCATCTGCCTGCTGGTGCTTGCCGCGTTCGTCGTCCAGCTTTTGGGCGGCAGGGGCAGTGTTCCCGGCTGGCAGCAGCTGCGCGCCGCGCTCGGCGTACCGCTCCAAACCGAGGAAAGCGCTCCGCAGACTGCGGACGGCAGTACCGTCGTGTATGTGCTGGATGTCGGGCAGGGCGATGCCGTGCTGCTTTGTCAGGACGGCGCGTACTGCCTGATTGACACCGGCCCCGTCGAGGCTGAGGACGCGCTGCTGTATGACCTGGACGTGCTGGGTGTGCCGTCGCTTGACTATCTTGTGCTGACCCATCCCCACGCAGATCACACCGGCAACGCCCGCGCGGTGCTGCGCACCCTCCCGGTCAAGACCCTGCTGCTGCCGCTTTGGCAGCCCACGGCGGATGAGACCGCCGACTGGCCGCGCCATCTCGCAGAGCTGGCCGCCGACAGCGGAGCAGAAATTCTCACAGCAGAAGCCGGGGAGGAATACCCGCTTGGCAGCGGCAAGCTGCAAATTTTGCAGGGCGGCAGCGAGGATGCCGACAGCGTCAACGATGCCTCGCTCTGCACACTGTTCACGGCGGGCGATTTCCGCTTTCTCGATACCGGCGACGCAGAGGCAGACGCCGAGCAGCGCCTGGTCGATGCCTACGGCCCGACCCTGCATGCCACTCTTTTCAAGGCGGGGCATCACGGATCCTACACCTCCAACAGCCTGACCTTTATGCAGGCAGTCCAGCCCGAGGCCGTGGCCGTCAGCTGCGGGCTGCACAACGATTACGGCCATCCGCACCGCGCTGCCCTGCTAAATTACGCAGAGGTTGGTGCCGAGGTATGGCGCACTGACCTGGAGGGCAGCCTCACCTTCATCTGGCAGAACAACACCCTCAACGTGGAAACTTCCGCGGACTCCGCCGATTTTGCGGCGTAAAAATAAGGAGTAGAAAATGACGATTACGGAACAGTTCAAAGCCAAACGCTGCGTTTTCTCTATCGAATGCTTCCCGCCGAAACAGACCACCCAGATGGATAAGCTCAAGGACACCCTGCGCCAGATGCAGGCCATGGACCCCGGCTTCATCAGCGTCACCTTCGGTGCGGGCGGCTCTGCGGGCGGCGTCTCCACCGCGGAGGTGGCCGACTACATTCAGAACGAGCTGCATGTCCCCACGCTGGCGCACCTGATCTGCATGGGCAACGACGAGGCCCGTGCAGCGGAGATTTTGGATCAGCTGGAATCTGTCGGCGTCCGGGATGTGCTGGCCCTGCGCGGGGACCGCAGCCCGTCCCGCCCGGAGAGCCCCGACTTCAAACACGCCAGCGACCTGACGTCCTTTATCAAATGGAAGAAGCCGGAATTTTCCGTTCACGGTGCCTGCTACCCGGAGGGCCACCCCGAGGCTGACAGCCTGCTGCATGACGTTGAGAACCTGCGCATCAAGCAGGCCGCCGGTGCCGAGCACCTGCTGACCCAGCTTTTCTTTGACAACATGCACTTTTACCGCTTTCTGAATCTGGCACGCCGCGCAGGCATCACGCTGCCGGTCTCTGCCGGTGTCATGCCCATCGTCAAGCGCAGCCAGATCGAGCGAACCGTTTCGCTTTCTTCGGCCAGCCTGCCGTCCGAGTTCACCCGCATGATCTCCCGCTATCAGGACGACCCGGCCAGCCTGTACGACGCCGGTATCGACTACGCCGTCAGGCAGCTGCGCGACCTCATTGAGGGCGGCGCAGACGGCATCCACCTGTACGCAATGAATGACGCCGCCGTGGCCGCGAAGGTCTACGACGGCATCAGGGATCTGCTGTAATGGAGTGCCGCAAGCCCGCCGCCATTGACCGCGCCATGGCGCTGCGCTACATGGGTGCGTCCGGCTGGACGCCCGATGCCGCCACCGCGGCCCTGCTGGACAAGGCCGAGCAGACCGTGCTGACCGCTGCTGCGCCGCGTGCGGTGTACCGCCGTCTGCCGCGCACCGCCCTGCCGCTGGAAAACTGCGGCAGCGACCTGACGCGCCATCTGCAGGGCTGCGACGAGGTCCTTCTGCTGGCAGCGACCCTCGGGGCCGAGGTGGACAAGCTTTTGCGCCGCATGGAACTGACTGACATTGCCCTGGCCGCCGCAGCGGACGCGCTGGCCTCAGTGCTTTTGGAACAGGTCTGTGACGAGCTGGAGAACGAAATACGCGCTCAAATCGAGGCGCAGGGCGTCTTTATGACCGGGCGCTACGCGCCGGGCTACGGTGACTGCCCGCTGGAGCTGAACGACGCGCTCTGCCTTGCGGCGGACACGGTGCGCGGCTGCGGCCTGGCCGTGACGCCCCATCACCTTTTGACCCCCCGCAAGAGTACCACCGCCATTTCAGGCATTGCCGACCATCCCGTGACCGGCACCCGCGCAGGCTGTGCGACCTGCCATTTAAAGGAGACCTGCTCGTTCCGCAAGCACGGCACGACCTGTTTCACACAAGACTGATAGGGGAGAAGCGTATGCAGATTCGTGAAGTTTTTGACCGCAAGCGGTTTGTTTTTCTGGACGGCGGCATGGGCACCCAGCTGCAGGCACGCGGTCTGCAGCCCGGGCAGAAGCCCGAGCTCGCCGCGCTGGAAATGCCGGAGGTTTTAACGGCCATCCACACTGACTACGCCAACGCGGGCGCGGATATTCTGCTGGCAAATACCTTTGGTGCCAACGCCAAGAAGCTGACCGGCTGCGGCCACACGGTGGAGGAGGTCGTTTCCGCTTCCATCGCCTGTGCGCGCAAGGCCGCCGAGACCACCGGTGCGTGTGTAGCGCTGGACATCGGCCCTCTGGGTGAGCTGCTCGTCCCCGCGGGCACGCTGGCGTTTGAGGATGCCTACAATGAGTTTGCACAGGTCATCCGCGCCGGTGCGGCGGCAGGGGCTGACCTCGTCTTTTTGGAGACGATGACCGATCTGTATGAGCTGAAAGCCGCCATCCTCGCCGCCAGGGAAAACTGCGATCTGCCTGTTTTTACCTCAATGAGCTTTGAGAGCCGCGGGCGCACCTTCACGGGCTGCACCGTCGAAAGCTACGCCGTCACGGCAGCGGGTCTCGGCGCGGACGCCGTGGGCATCAACTGCTCGCTCGGCCCCAAGGAGATTCTGCCCTTCGCGCAGCGCCTCTGCCGCAGCGTGCCCGCGGGTGTTCCGGTCTTTGTCAAGCCGAACGCCGGTCTGCCGAACCCCGACGGCAGCTACAATCTCGACCCGGATGAATTTGCCGCCGAGATGAAGGAGTACGCCGCCATCGGCGTTTCGATGGTCGGCGGCTGCTGCGGCACGACGCCCGCGTTTATCGCCAGGCTGCATGAGACCTTCAGCCCGCTGATCCCGGCTGACAAGATCCCCATCCGCCGCAGCTGTCTGTGCACGCCGGTCCGCTTTGTGGAGATCAACGGCATCACTGTGGTGGGGGAGCGCATCAATCCCACCGGCAAAAAGCGGCTGCAGCAGGCCCTGCGGGACGGCGACAGCGCCTACCCCTGCACTCAGGCTGTGGCCCAGGCCGAGGCCGGTGCGCAGGTGCTCGACGTCAACGCGGGCCTGCCCGGCATCGACGAGGCCGCCACGCTGGAGCAGCTTGTCAAGGATTTGCAGGCCGTCACTGACCTGCCGCTGCAGCTCGACTCCTCGAATCCAGAAGCCCTGTCCCGTGCGCTGCGCATCTACAACGGCAAGCCCATCGTCAACTCGGTCAACGGTGAGCCGGAGACGTTGGAAAAGATTCTGCCGCTCTGCAAAAAGTACGGCGCCGCCGTCGTCGGCCTGGCGCTGGACAAGGGAGGTATCCCGCCGACAGCCGAGGGCCGCTTTGCGATTGCTCAACGCATTGTCGCCGCTGCCAACGCCGCCGGTATCCCGAATGAGGACATCTACATTGACTGCCTGACGCTGACCGCCAGCGCCCAGCAGGAGGGTGCCGTCCAGACGCTGGAGGCTCTGTCCCGCTGCAAGCGTGAGCTGGGCGTGCGCACTGTGCTGGGCGTGTCGAACATCAGCTTCGGCCTGCCGTGCCGCGGCTACCTGAACACAACGTTTTTGACGATGGCCATGTCTGCTGGGCTCGATCTTGCCATCATGAATCCCAACACGCCGGAAATGATGGCTGCCGTGCGCGCCTACCGCGTGCTGACCTCGCAGGATTTACAGAGCACCGACTACGTTGCCGCCTATGCCGATGTGCAGATCCAGACGACGCAGACGAGCAAGTCCGCCGCCACCGTGGCCGAGGTCGGCGCCGCCGCACCGGGCGGGGACGCCCTGTTTGAGGCTGTGCGCCGCGGCCTGAAGGCCGAGGCCCGCGCCGCCGCGGACGCCGCGCTGACAATGCGCGAACCGCTGGACGTAGTGAATGTCTCGCTGATCCCCGCACTGGACGCCGTGGGCGACGGCTTTGAGAAGGGCACGGTATTCCTGCCGCAGCTTTTGCAGGCCGCCACCGCCGCGCAGGCTGCGTTCGAGGCCATCAAGGCCAAAATTGCCGCCTCCGGCCAGGCGCAGGGCAGCAAGGGCAAGATCGTCATTGCCACAGTCAAGGGCGACGTGCATGACATTGGCAAGAACATTGTCCGTGTCATCCTCGAAAACTACGGCTATGACGTACTCGACCTCGGGCGCGACGTTGACCCCGAGCGTGTCGTAGAGGCCGTGCGCCAGACCGGTGCAAAGCTCGTCGGCCTGTCGGCCCTGATGACGACCACCGTCCCCAATATGCAGGCCACGATCGAGGCCCTGCATGCCGCGCACCTTGACTGCAAGGTCATGGTCGGCGGCGCGGTGCTGACGCCCGACTACGCCCGGGACATCGGTGCCGACTACTACTGCAAGGATGCCAAGGCCAGCGCTGATTTGGCCAAGCAGCTTTTAGGCTGATTGTATAGAGCCGCGTTTCACGAAGAAACGCGGCTTTTTGCACAATTGTAAAATCTTACCTTTGTCAGCAAATCACCATTGCAGGGAAGTTCCAATTGATGTATAATAGTTGTGTTTACTGTTTTTGGACATTTTCCTTTATTTGTCTGTTTTAGGAGCGTATCTTTTGAAGCACATAGCCAAAATCGCAGCGTTCACCGCGATTTTTCTGATTATAAATCTGATTCTCTGCGGCTTTATGCCGCCCGATAACGGTTCCAGCCTTGACATGTGGCGCAGCTACCACCAAAAGCAGTCCATTGACATTGCCGTCATTGGCTCTTCGCTGGCTTCCTGCGCCCTGCCCGAAGAAGAACTCGCCGCCGCAACAGGGGAGACCGTTGCACTGATGGCAACAAACGCCCAAAGCTTGGATATGTCGCAGATCGCGCTGGAGACCCTGCTTCGGGAGCATTCTCCCCGGTATGTAATCCTTGTCATGGATCTGACCAACATGACAGGCAAACCCTATGCCAAAGCCCAAAAGGCTTTTTTATATGCAGAGCTGCAGACGGATTCCTGGAAGGATAAGCTCGCTGACCTGCTGCGCTACATGACCAGCCGTGATAACTTTACAGGTGCAGATTCCCTGAATGCGCTTTTTCCCTGGCAGAGCGGCAGCTGGCCCACCGACTGGCCCGCTACGATCCAGCAGAAATGGAATGCCGTACTGAATCATCTGCCGCACCGGCGCGGTGCGGCCCATGCCCAGCCGGAGGATACCGCGGTCATCAACTTTGACACTGTCGGCACGGAGAACACCTGGAACCAGAACGCCCACGACTTTAGCGCGCAGCACATTGAGGAGCTGACCTCCATGCTGCAGCTCTGTCAGGAGAACGGCACGCGCCTTTTGCTCATCAGTGCGCCCAAGACCACGCTGGATGTCGTGAGCTACGAGACGTATTTTGACGACTACGCCTACTTCAAGCAGCTGGCAGCACAGTATGGGGCTTCCTATTATGACTTTAACCTTGCAAAGCCGGAGCTGTTTGAGAACAAAGAGCCTGACTATCACAAGGATTTCACCCACATGAATGCTGCCGGCGGGCATGCGTTCAGCCTCAGCATGGCAAAGTTTCTTGCCATGCTGGACGCCGGGCAGGATGTGGAATCGTTGTTCGAGACGCCGTCAGAATATCTGGCCGCCGTAAACTATATCACCAACGTCTACATGACGCCGGAGGTTCACCCGGACAAGATTTTGCTGCTGGCCGGTTCCTACCACGGTCCGTCCGTACAGGCTGAATACGAGTTCTGGGTCAAAGCGCCGGGGGAGAGCGAATACAGCCGGTTTTCCGCGTATTCTAGCCGCTCCTGGACCGAGTACGCAGCGGCGGAGCACGGCACCTACCAGTTCCGCGTGAATGCCCGTATTGTTGGTTCTTCCGCCGATTTTGAGCGATATTATGAATGTTCTGTCGATTTTTAATTTTGTGGATGGTGTAGTGTGGAAATCTATTCCCTGAGTTTCTTCCTGCTGGTCAGCGTTGGACTCATTTTATATTATACTGTTTTCAGCCGCTGCCAATGGATCTGCCTGCTGGGGTTGAGCCTGCTGTTTTTTACCGCCAGCGGCTGGAAGGGCCTTGTTTTTCTGCTTTTCACTGCGTTGACGATCTGGCTCGGCGGCTTGCAGCTGGCAAAGCTGGATGCCGATTCCGCCGCGCGGCGAAAAGCTCCGGGCATAACCAAGGACGAAAAAAAGGCCATCAAAGCACAGGCGGTGCGCCGCAAAAAATGTCTTGTTGCTGCTGTGCTGACTGCCAACTTTCTTGTGCTTGGCTACTTCAAATACTGGTCTTATTTTGCGGAGCTGCTCTCCGGTGCATTTTCGGCCACAGCGCCGTCCTCACTGGGGCTGGTCATGCCGCTTGGCATCAGCTTTTACACGTTTCAGGCCGTCGGTTATCTGATTGATTGCTACCGTGGTCGGCACCCGGCAGAGAAAAACTACGTCCGCTTTCTGCTTTTCATCAGCTTTTTCCCGCAGCTGATCCAGGGCCCCATCAACCGCTACGGAGAGATGGCCCCGCAGCTCACCGCCCGTCACATCTGGAACTGGGAGCGTACCAAACGTGCACTGTTCCTGTTTCTGTTCGGCGCAATGAAGAAATATGCCATCGCAAACCTGACCGCCCCGACGATTGCCGCCATCCTCGACGGCAATGACCCCAAGCTGGCCGGTTCTATGGCACTGCTGGCCATTTTGCTGTACTCGCTGCAGCAGTATGCAGATTTTTCCGGCGGCATTGATATGGTATTGGGTGTTGCGCAGCTGTACGGCATTGAGATGATGCCCAACTTCCGACAGCCGTATTTTTCTACCTCGCTGGGGGATTTCTGGCGGCGCTGGCATATTTCGCTGGGTGCATGGATGCGTGATTACCTGTTCTATCCCTTTGCACTGACCAAGCCGATGCAGCGCTTCGGCAAGTGGGCCACATCGCATTGGGGCAAGCATTTTGGCCGTGTGCTGCCCGCTGCAGTCGCCAACCTGCTTGTGTTTGCCGTAGTCGGCATCTGGCACGGCCCGCAGGCACACTACCTTGCCTGGGGTCTGTATAACGGTCTTGTCATTGCGCTGGCTGACCTGCTGGAGCCCGCTTTCAAAAAACTCAACACGGCGCTGCACATTCCTACCGAAAGCCGCGGCTGGCACGTTTTTCGCATCGTGCGGACCTTTATCATCGTCAACATCGGCTGGTACTTTGACCGCAATGAGTTTGTGCAGGGGTGCATCTACCTGCGCAACACCTTTACAGATTTCAATTTTTCCGCATTGGCCGCGAATGCACCCGGCGCTTTCGCGGCAGTCTCCGGCCCGGCCTGGGGGCTTGTCATCATCAGTACCCTTCTGGTCTTTGCCCATAGTGTGCTGAAGGAACAAGGCCGCGACCCTTACGCAGAGGTACAGCGGCTGCCGCTTGCGCTGCGCTGGGTTTTATACTATCTTGTTATTTTCATGGTACTCCTCAGCTTTATCTGCGTCAATGAAACCGTTGGTTTCCTCTATGCCAACTTTTAAGAAAAGAGCTTTCTATGCAAACAAACATTCTGGACTGGCTTGAAGCCACGTCCGCCCGCTGCCCGGATGCCCCCGCTGTGGGGGATGACCAGACAGACTGTACCTGGGCACAGCTGGCCGACACGGCCCGTCGTGCCGGCAGCTTTCTGGCGTCCCGCACGATGCCGCGCCGCCCGGTGGCATTTTACCTAGAAAAATCCGTTTCCTCCTTTGCTGCCATGCTTGGCACAGTCTACGCGGGCTGCTGCTACTCAGTGCTTGACACCCGCCAGCCCGCTGCCCGCACTTTGCAGGTATTGGATACTTTGACCCCTGCATTTCTTGTTACGGACGAGGCCCACGCTGCCGCAGCCACCGCGCTGGGCTACAGCGGGCAAATCATCCGGCTTGACGATCTGCTGGCCGCACCCGCGAACGCTGCCCTGCTGGCAGCCCGCCGCCGTCAGGCTGTGGATGTTGACCCTCTGTATATCAACTTCACAAGCGGAAGCACCGGTGTGCCAAAAGGCGTCACCGTCAGCCACCGCTCGGTGCTGGATTTTATCCCGCAGTTTGCCGAAATTTTCGGCATCACACAAAACGATATTCTGGGCAATCAGGCTCCCTTTGACTTTGACGTTTCGGTCAAAGACCTGTACACGGCACTGTACACGGGGGCTAAGGTGCAGATCATCCCGCGCGCTTATTTCAGTCAGCCCACAAAACTCATGGACTATCTGGCAGACCATGAGGTCACCATACTTGTCTGGGCCGTCAGTGCCATGTGCTTTGTCTCCATCATGAACGGCTTCAGCTACCGTATACCTTCCCGCGTGCGGCAGGTATTGTTCAGCGGCGAAGTCATGCCCATCAAGCACCTGATGAAGTGGAAGTCCGCTCTGCCGCACGCCCGGTTTGTGAACCTCTACGGCCCGACAGAGATTACCTGCAACTGCACCTACGCCATTTTGCCGGACCGCGATTTTGCCCCGGATGAGGCGCTGCCCATCGGATGCGCGTTTCCCAACGAGAAGGTCTTTCTGCTGGACGAGAACGACGCCCTTGTCACCGTGCCCGGGCAGGCAGGGGAGATCTGCGTTTCCGGTACGGCGCTTGCCCTCGGCTACTATGCTGACCCTGTGCGCACAGCGCAGGCCTTTACCCAGAATCCGCTGAACACCAACTGGTATGAGCGTATTTACCGCACCGGCGACCTGGCCCGCTACGACGAAAGCGGCAGCCTGTATTATATTGGCCGCCGGGATTTCCAGATCAAGCACATGGGACACCGCGTAGAGCTTGGCGAAATTGAAGCTGCCGCTATGCGCTGCGACGCTGTGACCCGTGCCTGCTGCACGTTTGATGCCGAACGCCAGCGGCTCCATCTGTTTTACACGGGCAGCTGTGAGAAAGCCGCCCTGCTGGCTGCGCTGAAAGAAAGTCTGCCGCCTTTTATGCAGCCGAATACTGCTATGCAGCTGGACGAGATGCCGCTGAATAAAAACGGCAAAATTGACCGCACGGCACTGGCTGCCCTGACGAAAAAAGGAGCCCATAAATGACCGACGCTTCTTTACAAAAAATTGCTGCCACCTACGGCACACCGACGTTTGTCTTTGACACTGACGCTTTGCAGGCCCGCGTGCGCGCTATTAAGACAATCTGGGGCAGGGAAATCGACCTTTGCTATTCCATCAAAGCCAACCCATTCCTGCTGCCTGCCATGATGCAGGTCACTGCGCGGCTGGAAGTATGCAGTCCCGGAGAGCTTTCGCTCTGCGAGAGCCTGCATGCTGCGGATGCACGTGTTATCTATTCGGGTGTTAATAAGACGCCCGTGGATATTGCCCGCGCCGTGGCCGACGGCGTCGGCACCTGCACAGCGGAATCTCTGCTGCAGGTCCGCTATCTGCAGGATGCTGCACGCAAGGCCGCCAAACGGCTGCCTGTACTGCTGCGGCTGAACGCGGGCAGTCAGTTCGGCATGTCAAAGGAGGATCTTTTCACCGCATTGGCGCATCGCAGGGAAACACCTGATCTGGAGTTTATCGGCATTCACTACTTTGTCGGGACCCAGCGCAAAAAGCTGGTCAATCAGCAAAAAGAGCTGGCCATGCTGCGGGAACTGTACGTTGAAATTGAGCAGACCTTCGGCCTGCATCTGCCGGAACTGGAATACGGCCCAGGGCTGGCGGTGCCGTATTTTGACGGCGACGATTTTACCGACACACTGTCCCCGGCCAAAGACCTTGCGCCAGCACTGCGCGAAGTCAGCAGCTGGGTCCATCTGACCGTTGAGATGGGCCGCTTTTACACCGCTGAATGCGGTTATTACCTGACTACCGCCATGGACTGCAAGGACCACGGCGGGCAGCACTACTGCATTGTGGACGGTGGAATGAACCACCTGAATTATCTTGGCCAGATCATGGGTATGAAACGCCCGCATCTGCGCCATTTTGCTGCCCGGGCAGCTTCCGTACAGGACTGGACACTTTGCGGCAGCCTTTGTACTACGAACGATGTTCTTGTGCGCAGTATGCCGCTGGCCGGACTATGCCCCGGCGACCTGCTTGTTTTTGAAAACACCGGTGCCTACTCTGTTACGGAAGGACTTGGTCTGTTTTTGAGCCGCGACCTGCCGCAGGTCATTCTGTGGCAGAACGGCACGCCGCACCCGGTACGCAGCGAAACGCCAACCTATCCCATCAATACACCCGCTGTGTAAGATAATTTGAAAAGGAGAAATACCAATGGAACGTTTACTGGAAATTTTAAGCGAAATCAAAGAGGACGTGGACTTTTCCACCTGTACAACGCTGATCGATGACGGCATCCTGGACTCTTTCGACATTCTGCAGATTATCTCGGCCCTGAATGAGGAATACGACATTTCGATCCCCTCATCCGAAATCATGCCGCAGAACTTCAACAGCGCCGAGGCCCTTTACAAGATGGTCCAGCGCCTGCAGGAAGATTGATGTCCGAGATGCCCGAAATATAAGATAACGCTTGCATTTATTCCAAACTTATTGTATAATACTAAAAGCGGACAGGGCTGAATTGCGCTGTTTCGCGTACAGATGCAGGTCCCGCGCATGGGCAGCCTGTGAACCATGTCAGGCGGGGAACCGAGCAGCATTAAGCGGCGTTTGCCCAGTGCCGCGGTCAAGCCTGCATCTGTACGCAAAGCAGCGCAGCCGCGTGCTCTGCCCGCTGTTTTTTGTAGCTTTGCAGGAGGTGAGCCGATGTACCGTGCCCTGTATCGAAAATGGCGTCCCCAGCGCTTTGCGGACGTGGTTGGCCAGACGGCCATCGTCACGGCCCTGCAGAACCAGATTTCTGCCGGGCGCATCGGCCATGCGTATCTGTTCACCGGCACCCGCGGCACCGGCAAGACGACCTGCGCCAAGATCTTTGCCAAGGCGGTCAACTGTCTGGACACCTCCAGCCCCGACCCCTGCGGCGAGTGTGAAATTTGTAAGGGCATTGACTCTGGCTCCGTCATGGACATCATCGAGATGGATGCCGCGTCGAACAACGGCGTTGACGACATCCGCGACCTGCGCGACGAGGTAGCCTATCTGCCGTCGGTCTGCAAGTACAAGGTCTACATCATCGACGAGGTGCACATGCTCTCCACCGCGGCGTTCAACGCGCTGCTCAAAACGATGGAGGAACCGCCCGAGCACGTCATCTTTATCTTAGCCACCACCGAGGTGCAGAAGGTTCCCGTCACGATTTTGAGCCGCTGCCAGCGGTATGACTTCACCCGCATCACGGCGGACGACATTGCCGGGCGGCTGCTCTACGTGGCCGGGCAGGAGAAGATCGAGCTGGACGAGAACGCCGCACAGTTGATTGGCCGTCTGGCAGACGGTGCCATGCGTGACGCGCTGTCCATTCTGGACACCTGCGCCGGTGTCGACAACCACGTGGACGAGGCGCTCGTCCGCCGTATGGCCGGTGTCACGGATAGGGGCTACCTGTTTGAGATCAGCGACGCCATCGCGGCAGGGGACTCCGTCACTGCACTGGAAAAAATCGCCGAACTGCGCCAGCAGAGCGTCGATATGCGCCGCCTCTGCATGGAGCTTGCCGGACATTACCGCAATCTGATGCTCTGCGCGCTGCCGGGCGGCACGTCACTTCTGACCGGCATCTCGCCGGAGGAGGAGGCCGCCTACACCCAGCGCAGGGACTTCCCGCAGCGGGAGGCCATCCGTGCGGTCAATGCGTTTGGCTCGGCGCTTGAGAAAATGAGCCGCGGCACTGACCAGCGCATTGAGCTGGAGTTGGCGATTTTCTCGCTGACTCAGCCCGAGACTGCCGCCGCACCTGTTATCATCCAGCAGCCCGCCCCGGCAGCACCCGCCGCGCCTCAGGCGTTCGCCAGCGCGCCGCGCGCCTACACAGCAGCGCCGCCGGTACAGGCTGCGCCCTCTGTAGTGCCGCCCGTGGTACAGCCGCAGAGCGTTCCCGCCGCTGCACCGGATGATGTACCGCCGCCCATTGACGATGACCCGCCGTTCCTGCAGCCGGAGCTGAAGCCCGCCCCGCAGCAAACTCCCGCGCCGGTACCGCCGGCACCCGCTGCCCCGGCCCCGCGTAAGGCCGAGCCGCCGCGGCAGGCAGGCCCGCTGGAGCCGTTCGCCTTCTGGCCCGCCGTGCTGGCCGATTTGGAGGAGAATGATGCGATGCTCATCTCCTTTTTGCGCGGCACCCGGGCCTATTGCGACGGCAAGCGCGTGCTGTTTGAGTGCAGCGACGCCTTCCGCGATTATATCCGCAATAACCGGGAGGTCAGCAAGCGTCTTAAGGAAGCTATTTACCGTGTATCGCGCACCAAGTACAGTATCGGCCCTTATGAGGAGCCAAAGACCGACGACAACACCGCTGCCGTCAGCCTGGATGAGACCCTGCACACGATGCAGGCGCTTGGTGTCGATTTGAAAATCGTTGATAAATAATTATTTTTGGAGGATACAACCATGAAAGCAAGACTGCCCAAGGGCTATGGCCGACCCGATCCCAACGCCATGATGCGTCAGGTCCAGAAGATGCAGGACGACATCCGCGCCAAGCAGGAGGAGCTCGAAGCCAAGGAGTACACCGGCACCGCCAGCGGTGAGATGGTCACTGTCACGATGAACGGCAAGCATGAGATCACCGCCGTCAATATCAAGCCCGAGGCCGTCGACCCCGATGATATTGAAATGCTTGAAGATCTGATTGCCGCCGCCGTCAACAGCGCCTCCGCTGCCGTTGACAAGGACTCCGAGGAGGAGATGTCCAAGATGACCGGCGGTCTGAACATCCCCGGTCTGGGCTAAGAGGCTGCCTATGTTCAACAACAATGTTGAGCCGCTGGAAAATCTGATCGACCAGTTTGCCCAGTTTCCCGGCATTGGCCGCAAAAGTGCGGTGCGTATGGCCTATCAGGTCATGTCGATGCCGCCCAAGCAGGCCATGGAGCTGGCCAAGGCGATTGAGCACGCCAAAAGTGACCTGCACCGCTGCCGCATCTGCCAGGACTACACCACCGGCGATGTCTGCAAGATCTGCGCCTCCCAGAAGCGGGATCGCAGCATCATCTGCGTGGTCGAGGGCCCGCGCGATATCAAATCGATTGAGCGCACCCACGAGTACAACGGCCTGTACCATGTGCTGCACGGCCTGATTTCGCCGATGGATGGCATCGGTGCAGATCAACTCTGCATCAAGGAGCTGCTGGCCCGTCTGAATGACACCGTCAAGGAGGTCATCATGGCCACCAGCCCGACGGTGGAGGGCGAGGCCACGGCGATGTATATCGCCAAACTCATCAAACCTCTGGGCATCAAAACGACCCGCCTGGCCTATGGCCTGCCCGTCGGCTCAAGTCTGGAATACGCCGATGAGACGACGCTGTACCGTGCCATGGCCGGACGCGGCGAGATGTAAAAAAATTCCTGTACCGCTTTTGCCGGTACAGGTTTTTTATTGCAGCTTTATTTCAGCAGACCGTAATCCCGCAGACAGCGCTGTACACCCGTCAGGGTATCGTCAAAGCCGACACCCGCTGCCGCACGGAACCTGCCGCCGTCCATCAGCAGGCTGCGCGGCCAGTCTGCCGCCTCTACGACGGGGTGGATGTCCAGCAGCGCACAGGCGCGCCGGGCCGTCGTGACCATGTCGCAGTCGTTCTCGCTGCCAAAGTTGTACACACCGCCCGGCAGTTCCATGGCCTGGGCCAGCCGCTCCACGGCCTCCCGCACATAGGTGATGCCGCGGTAGTCCCGCGCCGAAAACCGCAGCGTCTCCTGCCGCATAGCGGCGGTCAGCAGGTTCAGCAGGAAGTTACCGCGGATCGGCAGGCCGTACCCGGGCAGGTCGTACATCCAGGCCGCCCGCAGCAGCACGGCATCGGGCAAAATATCCAGCACGCGCTGCTCCATCTCCTGCTTGTGGCGGCCATAGACGTTGGCGGGGGAGAGCGGTGTATCCTCGTCAAACGGTCCGTGCTCAGTAAGGCCCGTGTAGACCTGGTCAGAGCTGAACGCAACCAGCTTTGCGCCGCTTTTTTGCGCTGCAGCCGCCATCCAGCACGGCAGCAGAACGTTAGCGCGGTAGGACTCGTCCGGGTGCTTTTCGCTGTAGCCTGTGTCGGAGAGCGCCGCCGTGTGTACGATCACGTCCGGCTGCTCGCGCCGCACCCAGTCGGCCACGGTCTGCTCATCCGCTGCGGTCAGCATTCCTTTGGGGAAGGCGCACAGCTCGTACCGTCCCGCCAGCTGGGTCATGATGCGTGCCCCCACAAAGCCGCCTGCGCCGGAGACCAATAGCTTTTTCATGTCTTTTCCCTCGCAATACGATTTTTGTCTTTATTGTACCGTTTTTGCGCAGCTGTTGCAAGCAGCTTGACAAATTCCGCGCTGGTTTGTATAATAGAGGCACCTAAAATAAGGTGTGGATTTTTACAGTTCTGATACTACTTTTCGCCACACAGCGCTTTCTTTCCGGGAAAGCGTTGTGTGGTTTTTGTTGTGTCAAAAGGAGGAGCCCATGAACGATACCTTCATGAAAGAAAAGCCGATTTTTCCGCTGCTGACCTCAATGGCCCTGCCTATGGTCGTCTCGATGCTGGTCAATGCACTGTACAACATCGTGGACAGCCTCTTTGTCGCCCGCATCAGTGAGGAAGCCATGACTGCGCTGTCCCTCGTCTACCCGGTGCAGAACCTCATCAACGCGATTGCCATCGGCTTCAGCATCGGCATTGCCGCGCTGATCTCGCTGCATCTCGGTGCAGGCAACAAAGAAAAGGCTGACATGGCCGCCACCCACGGCATGGTGCTTTCGCTGATCCACGGCGTCGTGATTTCCATCGTCTGCACCGCCATCATGCCGCGGTTCCTGCGCTCCTTCACCAGCGACGAGACCGTCATTGCCATGGGCGTGACCTACTCCCGCGTTGCCTTTATGTTTGCCGTCGTCATCATGGCCGCCATGGCGTTTGAGAAGATCTTTCAGGCGGTGGGCCGGATGAACATTACGATGATCGGCCTGATGGGCGGCTCGGTCTGCAACATCATTCTGGACCCGCTGCTGATTTTCGGCATCGGCCCATTCCCCAAAATGGGCATTGCCGGTGCGGCGCTGGCTACCGGCATCGGCCAGATGGTCCCCGTCATCTTCTATCTGATCGTCTACTTCGTCAGCCCTATCCCGGTCAGGCTGCGCTCCGGCTACCTGAAGCCGGACGCCAAAATGGCCCTGCAGCTCTATTCCATCGGCGTACCGGCCATCCTGAATCTGGCGCTGCCCTCGGTGCTCATCACCTTCCTGAACTCGCTGCTGGCTGTCTACTCTCAAAGCTATGTCGTCGTGCTGGGTATCTACTATAAATTGCAGACCTTCCTGTACCTGCCCGCCAACGGCATTGTGCAGGGTCTGCGCCCCATCATCGGCTACAACTACGGCGCGGGGGAGTATGACCGCGTCAAAAAGCTCTACCGCACGTCCATGGGCATGTGCGCTGCCATCATGGCCGCGGGCACGGTGCTCTGTCTGGCGCTGTCCGGCCAGCTGATCGGGCTTTTCAGCTCGAACGCCGAGACCATCGCCATCGGCACGTCGGCCCTGCGCATCATCTGCGTCGGCTTCATCGTCTCGACGATTTCAGTCGTCGCCTCCGGCTCGCTGGAGGGTCTCGGCATGGGCGTGCAGTCACTGGTCATCTCGCTGTGCCGTTACATCGTTGTCATCATGCCGCTGGCCTGGCTGTTCTGCCGCCTGCTGGATGCCGACGGCATCTGGAACGCCTTCTGGGTGACCGAGGTCATCACGGCGGGCATTTCAATTGTCGTATACCACAAGAGCGTGAAGCTGAAATAAACCAACAGGAGCCTGACCACAGCCGGTCAGGCTCCTGTTTTATATAAGTAAAAGGCTTCCCCCGAGGGGGAAGCTGTCGCCGAAGGCGACTGATGAGGGGGGGAGCCCTGCCACGGCCTCTCGTTCACGGGCAGCCACGGACGCTTCGCCCCTCATCCGGCCCTTCGGGCCACCTTCCCCCCAGGGGGAAGGCTTTTCGTTACGCCTGCTCCTGTACGTACCGGATAAACGCATCGCGCTCCGCGGTAGAGCGCACAACGGCCGTGTACATCCAATCGCCCATGTCCAGGCGCAGCGCCTGGGGAATGCGTTCACACATCCGCATACGGGAGCCGTACTTGGCCATGATCTGCGCATGGGTGTGCTTGTACTCATGGCAGTCGCGGCGGCCTGCGTAGACGCAGAAATACTTCGGGCCGTCCAGTTCGGCGTTGCGTACCTCGTCGTAGCAGACCATGTCCGCCCAGATCTGGTAGCAGTCCACCGAGTTCGCATAGTTGATCATATCGGGCGTGTAGCCGCCTGCGGGGCGCATGTTGACCTCCAGCGCAACGTAGTCGCCCTTTTTGCCAAGACCCGGCTTGTCCTCATTCAACCGGAAGAACTCGCAGTGGAAGAAGCGGCTCTTTGCGCCGAACGCCTTGATGGTGCGGAATCCCACATCCTTCAGCGCAGCGGGCACGGACTTCTGCGTCCAGTAGGAGAGGTCGCCTTTCTGACTGACGATGTCCAGCATCGGGGTGGGGAACACGTTGGAGGTGTAGAACAGCGGCACGCAATGGCTGTCGGCCACACCGTCAAAGCTGACGATGGTGCCGTTGATGTACTCCTCCATAATGTACCGGACGTTATGCGGCTCGGCGTAGAATTCTTTCAGCTCGGTGAAATTGCGCAGCTTGTAGGTCGCCTCGGCACCGCAGCCGTTATCCGGCTTGACGATGACCGGATAGCCGACCTCCTTGATAAAGGCGCGCGCCTCGGCCAGTGTGCTGACAATATGGTGGCGCGCCACCGGTACACCCGCAGCGATGTAGCTTTCCTTCATTTTGCTCTTGTACTTGATGCGCTCGATGAAGTCATTCTTCGCACCGGTATTGATGTTGAAATCCGTGCGCAGCTGGGCGTCCATCTCCAGCCAATACTCGTTGTTGGACTCGATCCAGTCGATCTTGCCATAGTGGAAGGTAAAGTACGCGACAGCGCGGAGCATCTCGTCGTAATTGCCAAGATCATTCACGCGGTAATACTCAGTCAGGCACTGCTTTAATTCCCAGGGAATCTCGTCAAACGGAGCATCACCGATGCCCAGCACATTGACGCCGTTGCGGTGCAGACGGTCACAGAAATTCCAGTAGGTCTTGGGAAAATGCGGGCTGACAAAGATAAAATTCATCGGGTACTTCAACTTCCTCTCTCAAACTTCACTCGAACCGGCGTCACACAAAGCGATTCTGTGCAGCGTCATACTCATAGCCGATCTCGCGCAGGGCCGCACACAGCGCGTCACGGTCAGTCTCCTCACGGTCACACAGCGCGTCCAGACTGGCGTCGCGGTCCCGCAGTTGGGTGTTTACATAGCTCAACAGCATTACAGGGTCACGGGGGAGCATAGACCCACCTCCTAAAAAGCAAGCGTAAAAGAGAAAAAGCCGGTCACACGATGTGACCGGCATTTTTTCCTTCCAATCAGACCGCGCGGGTAACTTTACCAGAGCGCAGGCAGCGGGTGCAGGCGTAGATATACTTCGGGGAACCGTCCACGATCGCCTTCACGCGCTTGACATTGGGGTTCCAGGTACGGTTGCTCCGACGATGAGAGTGAGAAACCTTGATACCGAACGTGACACCCTTGCCACAGCAAGAACATTTGGCCATAATTGCTTGCACCTCCTTTTCAATAGCTTTAATAGTATAGCGTATACTGCGCGAAAATGCAAGTGTTTTGACAGAAAAAATTTTGATTTTTTTCATAATTTTGCGTTTTTGTTTGATTCAGGCGCTAAATATTGTGTTTTCGGTGCCTACAGGGCTTGTCTTGCCGCCATTTCTACGATATAATAGACTAAGCTTTTAATGGGGTGGTGTTACCTTTTGAACGGATTGTTGTCTCCCGCGGTGATCGTGCAGTATCTGCTGCGCGCTGTTGTCGTGCTCATCACCATCCCGTTTCACGAGTCGGCCCACGCGCTGGCCAGCCACCTGCTGGGTGATGACACCGCCGTGCGCGCCGGGCGTCTCTCGATGAATCCGCTGCGCCACTTCGACCCGCTGGGTGCCCTGTGCATGCTGGTGGGCGGCGTCGGCTGGGCCAAGCCCGTCTCGATCAACCCGTACAACTATAAGAACCCCAAGGTCGGCATGGCGCTGTCCGCTGCCGCAGGGCCTGCCAGCAATCTGCTGCTGGCGTGGGTGTCGATGATCCTGTACAAGCTGTGCTGGTACAGCGGGCTGGGGGACGCCGTGCCCGTGCTGACGATGTTCCTATATTATATGGTAGCCATGAATCTGAGCCTGGCGGTTTTCAATCTGCTGCCGGTGCCGCCGTTTGACGGCAGCCGCATTGCGCTTTTGTTTTTGCCGCAGCGGCTCTATTTCAGGGCGATGAAATATGAGCGATATATTATGCTGGCCGTGCTGGCACTGGTGTTTTTGGGTCTGCTGGACGCGCCGCTGTCCTGGCTTGTCAACGGTATGTGGCGGCTGATGCTGCACCTGACAGGCTTTGTGGAGCTGCTTTGGGGGTATTGAGTTTTTGCCGGAAGTTCTGACATTTAAAATAGAAGATTTTGAGGGTCCGCTGGATTTGCTGCTGTACCTGGTGGGCAAAAATAAAATGAACCTCTATGATGTCAACATCATGGAGCTGATCGAGCAGTACACCGCTGCCATCCGGGAGATGCAGCAGGACCGGATGGAGATTTCCAGCGAGTTCATCGACATGGCGGCGCATCTGGTGCAGATGAAAAGCGCCCTGCTGCTGCCGCGCAGCCCCGAGGCCGAGCGCATGAAGGCCGAGCTGACCGGGCGTTTGATCGAGTACAGCGCCTGCAAGGAGGTAGCCGCCCAGCTGGGCAGCCGTGCCCGTGACCTGTACACCGTGGCCCGTGAGCCGATGCCGCTGGTCGGCGCTGCCGAATACACCCGCCGCCATGACCCGAACTGGCTCGTGCAGGCGTGGTTCAATCTGATGGGCCGCAGCACCCGCAAGAAAAAGCCCACGCAGGAGAAGTTTGAGCCGCTCGTCACCGCGCCGTTTGTCTCCGTCGCAAGCCGCGTCTCCCACATGCTGCGCGGCTTGCTCAAGGGCAGCCTGCAAAAAATGGGCCAGCTGTTCAGCCACGAGGAAAGCCGCAGCACAAACGTAGCAACCTTCCTGGCGCTGCTCGAGCTCATCCGCGCGGGACGCGTCAAGGTCGACGACAGCGGCGCCTTGCAGCTGGACCGCACACACCGCAGAAGAAAGGACAAAACGCCATGACAGAACGACAGGAGCTCGGCTCTCTTGAAGCCATGCTGTTTGCCCACGCCGAGCCTGTGGAGACCGCCCGCCTGGCCGACGCCCTGCGGCTGGACGCCGACGAGGTCACCACGCTTTTGCAAAAGCTGCAAAAGCGCTACGATGAGCAGGAGAGCGGCATGGTCATCCTGTACTTCGAGCCTGACCGCTGGCAGATGACGACCCGCCCGTACTACGGCGAGATGGTCAAGCGCATTCTGGACACCCGCCGCAACGCGCCGCTTTCGCCCGCCGCACTGGAGGTACTGGCCGTCATTGCCTACAATCAGCCCGTCTCCCGCAGCTTTATCGAGCAGGTACGCGGTGTTGACTCGTCGTCCACCGTCACCAAGCTGTTGGACAAGGGACTGATCGAGGAGGCGGGCCGCCTGGACCTGCCCGGCAAGCCGGTAGCTTTCCAGGTCACGGACACATTTCTGCGCGTCTTTGGCCTCGGCAGTCTGGCCGACCTGCCGCCGCTTCACGGCGAGGCTGCCGAGAGCGCCGAGCCGGAGGAGACGGAAGGCGACGACGGTCAGCTGGAATGGAAGTGATTGCTTATGGCCATTCTGTTGTTCCTTCTCCGACTGATCGGCTGGGTGCTGCTGGCGGTGCTCTTGCTGCTGTTCGTCGCCCTGCTGATACCGCTGGGCGTTCGGTTTGCGTACCGCCCGGGCAGCGTGCGGGCCACGGCCTGCTACGGACCGCTGCACTTCACGCTCTGGCCGCGCAGGGGCCAGCCGGAAGCACTGAAAAAGCCCGCCTCCGCCGCACCGCCCGGGCAGACCGTGCGCAAGACGGCGGACGGCGAACAGGCGTCCGTCACCGTGGAGGTCAAGCCCGCCGCAAAGCCCGCACAGACCATCGCCCGGCAGCCCGCGGCGCAGGGAAAGCCCGAAGCGCCGAAGCCTGCTGACAGTGTCCCCACTGAAAGCGCCGATGCTGAGGGCAGCGCGAAAAAGAGCGGTTTGCCGTTCGGCATCTCGGCGCGCATCGACGCCGCTATGCAGCTGCTGTCCAATGACCCGATAGCATTTGCCCGGTGCATGCTGGGCCACACAGGCTGGCTGGGGCGCCACCTGCTGCGTTCGGTGCGGGTGTCCGGGCTGGACATCTTCTGGACTGTGACCGCCGACGAGGCCAGCACCACCGCCGAGCTGTTCGGCGCCGAAATGGCGCTTGCCAACAATCTGCTGGCTCTGGTCCAGCAGTACATCCGCGTACAGAGTGACCGCCTCTGGCTCGAGCCGGATTTCACCGGCGAGCGCGCAGGGGAGCGTATCGTCTCGTTCCGTCTGACGTCCTGCGCCGCCGTACTGCTCTGGCTCGTCATCCGGCTGCTGCACCGTCTGTGGAAGGACCCGCAGCTGCAGCCCGCTGCAAAGGCATAAACGATTTCTTTTTTCGATAAAAGGAGGAACTTACAATGGCTGAACATCCTATTCAAGGTCTGATGGGCGTCACCATCGAGAAAATCCGCGACATGGTCAACGCCGAGACCATCATCGGTGACCCGATCCATGTGGATGACACCACCATCATCCCGGTCTCCCGCGTCACCTTCGGGTTTGTGTCCGGCGGCTCCGACGTCGGCCCCAGCTCCAACAAGCAGATGTTCGGCGGCGGCAGCGGCGCAGGCGTCTCGGTCACGCCGGTGGCATTCCTCGTCGTTTCCAACGGCAATGTGCGCACCGTCCAGCTGGTGGAGAAGGTCTCCGCCGTTGACAACGTTATAGCCTCGCTGCCGGAGCTGGTGGACAAGGTCGCTGCGCTCATCAAGAAAGAAAAGCCGGGTGCTGACGCACCCGCCGAATAAGGAGTTTAAATTTTAATGGCAGAACAACGTATTCAAAAGGTACTGGCCGACCAGGGCATCTGCTCCCGCCGCGAGGCCGAGCGCCTGATCGCTGCGGGCAAGGTCAAGGTCAACGGCCACCCGGTCACCCTGGGCGACAAGATGGACCCCGACTATGACAAGGTCATGATCGACGGGCAGACACAGCGCATCGTGCGCAAGCGCCAGTACACCTATATCATGCTGCACAAGCCCCGCGGCTATCTGACGACCCGCTCTGACGACCGTGGCCGCAAGACCGTCATGGATCTTGTTTCCGATGTGCCCGCCATGCTGCGCCCGGTGGGCCGACTGGACAAGGACAGCGAGGGGCTGCTGCTCATGACCGATGACGGCGCATTCATCAATATGCTGACCCACCCGTCCGGCGGTGTCGGCAAGCTGTACCGCGTCACGGTCAATCCCCGCGCCACTGAGCAGCAGATCATCGAGATGTCGTCCGGCGTTGTGCTGGATGACGGCGTCAAGACCAAGCCCTGCGTTATCCACGTCGTGGTCGATGAGCCGGGCCGCAGTGTGCTGGAGATCACCCTGCACGAGGGCCGCAACCGCCAGATCCGCCGCATGTGCTCCGCTGTCGGCCTGCAGGTCGTGCGCCTGCGCCGCAGCGCCGAGGGTCCCGTCAAGCTCGGTATGCTGCAGCCCGGCGAGTACCGTGAGCTGAAAAAGAGCGAGATCAATGCCCTGCGCAACGCAGCCATGAAATCTGCCGGCAAAGGGGAGAGCCGTGCTGCCAGCCCGGCCCGCCGTCCCGGCCCCCTTAAAAAGCGCACAAATTCTGACTAAAATTGCAGGAAATTCTGAAAAATGTGCAAAATTCCACTTGTGGAAACGTCGCGAACGTAGTATAATTCAATTAAATGGCGGATTTTTTGTAAAGTATTTTTATAAAAAACAGTCAGCTTTACCATAGGAGGAAACTGTATGGCAGCAAATAAGCCCGGCAAGGCAGAGATCCTTGCAGCATTTTTTGATGACGGCACCTACTCGCCGCTGTTTACCGACGGCGCAGTGAGTGCTGCTTACGGCTGTGCAAACGGCCAGAACGCCTACGTCGTGTTTGAGGACGGTTCTCCCGTCGGCGTGCAGGATATTGAAAAGAATATCCGCGTGCTGGAGATGGCCGCCGAGACCGGCGCACCGGTTGTTACGTTCTATGATTCCACGGGTGCCAAGCTTGAGGGCGGTCTTGATCTGCTCAACGCCAACGCCCGCCTGACCGCAGAGATCGCGCGCGTTTCCGGCGTTGTGCCTCAGGTCGCCGTTGTCACCGGTACCTGCGCCGGTACCAACGCCATCAACGCCGCTGCCGCGGACGTCTGTGTCATGGCAGAGGATGCCGAGCTGTTCCTGAACGCTCCGTTCAACGCTGAGGACAAGGTTGCAAACGCCGGCTCTGCCGCGTTTGCCGCCAAGGCCGGTGTCGCCGCCGTTACCGCTGCGGACGCCGTTGCCGCCGCCAAGCAGGCCGCCTCCATCGTCGCCCTGCTGCCCGCCAACAATCTGGCCGGTCCTGCGCTGTTCGACTTTGCCGCTCCCTCCAAGGCTCTTGACCTCGTCAAGTACTCTGCGGCTGACGCAATCGCCGCTCTGGCCGATGAGGGCAGCACTGTGGAGCTGTACGCAGGCTACGGCAAGAACATCGTCACCGCGCTGGCTACCATCAACGGCAGCGCTGTTGGTATCCTGGCCACCGAGAAGGCCGCTCTGTGCCACAAGTGCACCGCCAAGGCAGCCCGCTTCGTTCGTCTGTGCGATGCCTACAGCATCCCCGTTGTGACCGTCGTCAACACCGATGGCTTCGGCAAGAGCGAGGGCGACGATCAGGCTGGCGGCATCCGTCAGGCTGCCCGTATGGCCGGTGTCTACGCCGAGGCTACCACCGTCAAGGTCGCCGTACTGGCCGGTGAGGCCGTCGGCCCTGCCTACACGGTCTTTGCCGCCTGCGCCGACTGGCGTGTTGCCGTGCAGGGCTGCACCGTAGCCCCGCTGGCTCCCGAGGCCGCTGTCACCGTTCTGTACAAGGACGAGATCTTCGCTTCCGATAACATCGTCAACGCCACCAAGGCCAAGGCTGCCGCCTACGCCAAGGAGGTCTGCAGCGCCAATGCCGCTGTGGCCAACGGTGCTGCTGACGCCATTGCCGATGCTGCCACCGCCCGCGGCGCTGTCGCTCAGGCTCTGGATATGCTGGCCAGCAAGCGTACTGTGCGCCTGGCTAAGAAGCACGGCAATATCACGCTGTAATCATCAACCTTGAAATAGGGAGGACTTTTCCATGAAAAACCTGATCGTTACCGTTAACGGCGTTGCTTATAATGTCACCGTTGAGGAAGGCACCGGCGCTCCCGCTGCCGCTGCTGCTCCTGTTGCTGCCCCTGCAGCCGCTCCGGCTCCCGCCGCTGCTGCCGCTCCTGCCGGTGCCGCCGGAGCCGTCTCCGTCACCGCTCCCATGCCCGGCAATATCCTGGATGTCAAGGTCAAGGCCGGTGACTCCGTCAAGGCTGGCGACACCCTGCTGATCCTCGAGGCCATGAAGATGGAGAACGAGATCAGCGCTCCGCAGGACGGCACCATTGCCAGCGTCAATGTGCGCAAGGGCGACGTTGTCAACTCCGGCGACCTGCTCATCACCATGAACTAATAGAAAGGCCGGGTGAATCACATTGGCTAAGAAACCCATTAAGATTACTGAGGTCGTCCTGCGTGACGCCCATCAGTCTCTGCTGGCCACCCGTATGACCATGGACGAGATGCGCCCCATCCTGCCCGAAATGGACAAGATCCCGTATTTCTCCGTTGAGTGCTGGGGCGGCGCTACGTTCGACTCCTGCATCCGCTTCCTGGACGAGGATCCCTGGGAGCGTCTGCGCATCCTGCGCAAGGAACTGCCCCACCAGAAGCTGCAGATGCTGTTCCGCGGCCAGAACATGCTGGGCTACCGTCCCTACGCTGATGACGCCGTCGAGTACTTCGTCCAGAAGTCCGTTGCCAACGGCATCGACGTCATCCGTATCTTTGACGCGCTGAATGACCCCCGCAACCTGCAGACTGCCATCAAGGCAGCCAACAAGGAGGGTGCCCATGTTCAGGCCTGCATCAGCTACACCCTGAGCCCTGTACATAACAACGAGTACTTCGCCAACTATGCCAAGACTCTCGAGGAGATGGGCGCTGACTCCATCTGCATCAAGGATATGGCCGGCCTGCTCAAGCCCTACACCTGCTATGAGCTGGTCTCCGAGCTGAAAAAGACCGTCAAGATCCCCGTGGACATCCACAGCCACTACACCGCAGGTCTGGCTTCCATGTCCATCCTGAAGGGCATCGAGGCTGGTGCCGACATCGTCGATACCGCTATGAGCCCTCTGGCTCTGGGCACTTCTCACATGCCCACCGAAAGCCTGGTCGCCGCCCTGCAGGGCACTGACTACGACACCGGTCTGGATCTGAACCAGCTGAATGTCGTCCGCGCTTACTTCAACAAGCTGCGTGAGAAGTACATCGCCAACGGCCAGATCAACCAGAAGTCTTTGGGCGTTGATGCCAACACCCTGCTGTATCAGGTTCCGGGCGGCATGTTCTCCAACATGCTCAAGCAGCTGAAGGACGCCGGTAAGGAGGACAAGCTCCAGGACGTTCTGGAGGAGATTCCCCGCGTCCGTGAGGATGCCGGTTATCCGCCGCTGGTCACTCCGACCAGCCAGATCGTTGGTACCCAGGCCGTCTTTAACGTCATCATGGGTGAGCGCTACAAGATGGTCACCAAGGAGTTCAAGGGCCTGGTCCACGGCGATTACGGCAAGACCCCCGCGCCCATTAAGAAGGAGTTCAGTGACTTCATCCTGAAGGGCGAGCAGCCGATCACCTGCCGCTTTGCCGACACCCTTGAGCCCGAGATGGAGAAGCTGAAGGCCGAGGCCTCCAAGTACGCCATCCAGGAGGAGGACGTTCTGACCTACGCCATGTTCCCGCAGGTCGCGCCCAAGTTCTTTGAGAAGCGCAACGCCCGTCTGCAGGGTGTCGATGCTCTGCACGCCGACTACGAAAACAAGTCTCACCCCGTCTAAGTAAAAGAATTGCCGCTCCCGCTCTGCCGCGGGGGCGGTTTTTGTTTACCGCGCCACAAAAACTGCGTGAAATATTGCAAAATCCCGGCGTCAGCCTTGCATCTTGCGCCCAAAAATAGTAAAATATAAAATATATGTGTTTATGAGGTGTAGGTTATGGTTTTGAGCATGACAGGATATGGCCGTGCCGGTGCGCTGCTGCATGGCCGTGACATCAAGGTTGAACTTCGCAGCGTCAACGCGCGCTTTTTTGAGTACTCCTCGCGCCTGCCGCGCTCCTGCGCATTTCTGGAGGACAAACTGAAAAAGCTCGTCGCCTCCAAGGTCAGCCGCGGCAAGGTAGAGCTGAGCCTTTCCATCCAGACCGTCACGGCGGCGGATACCGTCGTCACCGTCAACTGGCAGCTGGCCGAGGGCTACCGCGCCGCGCTGAATGCGATGGCCGAGCGGATGGATCTGAAAAACGACGTCTCCGTCGGGATGCTGTCCCGCTTCCCGGACGTGCTGACCCAGACTGCCGCCCCGACGAATGAGGACGAGCTGTGGGAGGACGTCAGGACAGTGGCCGAGCAGGCCGTGGACGCCTTTGTCGCAATGCGCGCCGTCGAAGGCGAGAAGATGAAGGCCGATGTTGCAGGCCGCCTGACCACGATTGAAACGCTCGTCGCCAAAATCGAGGAGAACAGCGCGGGCCGCGTGCAGGCCTACAGCGATAAGCTCTACGCCCGCCTGCAGGAGCTGCTGGGGGATCGCAGCATCGACGAGGGACGCCTTGTGACCGAGGCCGCGATTTTTGCGGACAAGACCGCCATCGACGAGGAAACCGTCCGTCTGCACAGCCATGTGGCGCAGTACCGCGAGATCCTCGAGCTGGACGAGCCGATTGGCCGCAAGCTCGACTTTTTGACGCAGGAGTTGAACCGCGAATCCAACACGATTGGCTCCAAGTGCCAGGACGTAGCCATCACGCGGCTGGTCGTCGAGCTGAAATCCGAAATCGAAAAAATTCGCGAGCAGATTCAGAACATCGAGTAACGGAGGTTCGCCATGAAGCTGCTGAACATCGGCTTTGGCAACATGGTCAATGCCGACCGCATCATCGGCATCGTCAGCCCGGATTCTGCGCCTATCAAGCGTCTGGTGCAGGATGCCCGCGAGAAGGGCGCACTGATCGATGCCAGCTACGGGCGGCGCACCCAGGCCGTGCTCATCATGGACTCTGACCATGTGATTTTGTCCGGCATCCCGCTGGAAAGCCTGACCGGGCGTGCCAACGAAGAAACTGAAGAAAAGAGGAAGTAACGATGAAAGGTGAAAAATATCTGTTTGTTGTCTCCGGCCCTTCCGGCACCGGCAAGGATACCGTTGTTGCCGCTCTGCTGAAAAAGCATCCTGAAATTCAGCACACCGTCTCCGCCACGACCCGCTCCCCGCGTGAGGGTGAAAAGGACGGCATCAATTACCACTTCATGTCTGTAGCTGATTTTGAGGATCATCTGGCCCATGACCAGATCGTCGAGCACACAAAATACTGCGAGAATTACTACGGCACGCTGCGCAGCGAGATCGAGGGCCGCATGAAGCTGGGCATCCCGGTCATCCTCGTCATCGAGGTCGAGGGCGCAGGCAACATCAAGAAGATGTACCCCGGTGCAACGACCATCTTTGTGCTGCCCCCGGATATGCAGGAGCTCGAGCGCCGTCTGCGCTGCCGCGGCACCGAGGATGAGGAGACCATCCAGCGCCGCCTGAAGCGTGCCGAGGCAGAGATTGCAAACTCCGTCAACTACGACGAGCATGTCGTCAACATTGAGGTCGACTCCTGCGCCGAGAGCATTTATTCCATCATCCAGTTCAAGCTGCAGCACGGCAGCGACGAATGAGCCTGCTGCTGGCCCAGGCTGCCGTCAACGACGCGAACATCCACTTTGACAAGCTGTACTCCTACCGCATCCCCGCGGAGCTGGCAGGGAGGGTCTTTCCCGGCAGCATGGTGCTGGTGCCGTTTGGCCGGGGCAGCAAGGCCCGGATGGCCGTTGTGCTGGCTGTCGGGGAGGTGGACGAGAGCGACGCCCCCAAGGGGCTGAAAACGCTCTACGATGCCGCCCCCGAGGATGCCCGCCTGACGCCGGACCTTCTGGAGCTTGTGCGCTTTTTAAAAGAGCGCACCTTCTGCACCTGGTTCGAGGCAGTCAAGGCAGTCATCCCGTATGGCGCACAGTACCGGCCCGCTGTCGTGGACGGCAGGCACGTCATGCAAGGCCGCCTGACCCGCTCTACGGAGCGCCTGTACACGCTGGCGGGGGCGCTGCCGGAAAAGCCAAAGCCCGGCCCGCGCCAACTGGCCGCTGTCGCCGCCCTGCAAAACGGCCCGCTGACCGCGCGGCAGCTCGACGAGGTTGGTATTTCCCGGGCAACGCTGGACGGCCTTGTCAAAAAAGGCGTGCTGACCGCCGCCGAGCAGGACAAGGCCATCGACCTGTTTGCGGCCATCCCGTTTGACCCTCAGCCGCTGGAGCTGTCCCCTGAGCAGCAGCAGGCTTTTAACGATCTGCTGCCGAATCTGGAGGATGCCAGGCCCCACGCGGCACTGCTGCACGGCGTAACCGGCAGCGGCAAAACCATTGTGTTTCTGCGGCTTATCCAGCGCACGCTGGAGCTGGGCCGCCGCGCACTGGTCCTGGTGCCGGAGATCAGCCTGACACCGCAGATGATACGGCGGCTCAAGTCCACCTTCGGCAGCCGTCTGGCCGTGCAGCATTCGGCGCTCAACAATACCGAGCGCCTTTTGCAGTGGCGGATGATCCAGCAGGGAAACGCCGATATTGTCGTAGGTACGCGCAGTGCGGTGTTTGCACCGCTGCAAAACCTTGGCCTTATCATCATGGATGAGGAACAGGAGCACACCTACCAGAGCGAGTCCGCCCCGCGCTTTGACGCCCACGATGTTGCCAAAAAGCGTGCGGTCATGGAAAACGCCCTGCTGCTGTTTGCCTCGGCCACACCACTGACCGAGACCTACCACGCCGCCGAGAGCGGCAAGCTGCAGCTGGTGCAGCTGACCCACCGCTACGGCGGGCGGCCCCTGCCCAGCGTCGATTTCATCGACATGCGCGCCGAACTGGCCGCAGGCAACCCGCGCGAGGTCAGCGTGCGGCTAGCGCGGGAACTGCAGGAAAACCTCGACAACGGCGAGCAGAGCATTCTGCTGCTCAACCGCCGCGGCTACCGCACCATCGGCATGTGCACCACCTGCGGCCATGTGCTGAAATGTCCGAATTGCAGCGTGCCGCTCGTCTATCACAAGCCGCAGCAGGCACTGTTGTGCCACCACTGCGGCCACACGGTACACCCGCTGCCGCAGACCTGCCCCGAGTGCGGCGGCAAAATCAGCTACAGCGGCTTCGGCACCCAGCGGGTGGAGGAGGAGCTGGCCGAGCTGCTGCCCGGTGCGCGCATTCTGCGGATGGATCAGGATTCCACCTCCCGCAAGGACGCGCACGAGACGATGCTTGCACAGTTTGCGCGGCACGAATATGATATTCTGCTGGGAACCCAGATGGTCGCCAAGGGCCTTGACTTTGAAAAGGTCACGCTCGTCGGCGTTTTAGGCATTGACTCGCTGCTGTTCGGGCAGGGCTTCCGCGCATACGAGAGCGTGTTCAGCCTTATCACCCAGGTCGTGGGCCGCGGCGGGCGCGCCGCACTGCCCGGGCGGGCGCTGATCCAGACATCCGTGCCTGACCACCCCGTTTTGCAGCTGGCCGCCGCGCAGGACTACAAGGGCTTCTACCGGGAAGAAATCACTTTCCGCCGGTTCAGTCTGTACCCGCCGTTCTGCTCGTTCGTGGTCGTCGGCTTCATCGGTGACCAGGAAGGGGCCGTGTTCATCGCAGCCCAGCGGTTTGGCGCACTGCTGGGTCAGCACGCCGCACAAAAGCCCAATATCCCGCTGCGCATTTTAGGCCCCGCGCCGATGAACATTACGATGCTCAACAACAAATTCCGCTACAAGCTGACGCTGAAATGCCGCAATGACGCGGCGTTCCGCGCGCTTTTGCACGAGACACTGGACGCCTACGACGCCGAAAAGCTGCCGCAGAAGGCGTCCGTGATCCTCGATTTCAATTCTGATGGTGATTTATAACATTTGGAGGTTATTTTTATGGCACTGCGTACCATTGTGCAGGACGGCGACCCGATCCTGAAGAAAGTCTGCCGCCCCGTTACCAAGTTTGATGATCGTCTGGGCACCCTGCTCGACGATATGAAGGAGACCCTGCTGGCCGCGAACGGCCTGGGTCTGGCCGGCCCGCAGGTGGGCATGATGCGCCGCCTGTTCATCTGCCTAGATGACCGTGACCTGCCCGAGGAGGTTCCCGCGAACTACGAGTACAAGTTCATTGAGTTCATCAACCCCGAGATCCTCGAGCTGAGCGACGAGCAGGTCGAGCTGTACGAAGGCTGCCTGTCCTTCCCGGGACATAACGGCGCGATCAAGCGCTCGAAGCACGTCAAGGTCAAGGCACAGGACCGCCACGGCGAGTGGTTTGAACTGGAGGCCGATGACATGCTCGCCCGCTGCATCCAGCATGAGAACAACCATCTGGACGGCATCACCATCATGGATCTGGCCGAGCATTTCTATGAGGACGACTACCCCGAGGAAAACGAGGACTAAAATTTATGCGCATCCTGTTTATGGGAACTCCTGACATCGCCGCCGAAAGCCTGGCCGCCCTGCTGGACGCCGGGCACGAGGTCTGCGGTGTCTTTACCCGCCGCGACAAGCCCGTGGGCCGCAAGCAGATCCTGACCGCGCCGCCGGTCAAGCAGCTGGCTGTTGAGCACGGTCTTTCGGTCTACCAGCCCCGCACGCTGCGGGACGGCTCGTCCGATGAGCTTATCAAAGAGTTGGCGCCCGACATCATCGTCGTTGTGGCCTACGGCTGCATCATCCCGCCGCAGCTTCTGCATGCGGCGAAGTACGGCTGTATCAATCTGCATGTCTCGCTGCTGCCCAAATACCGCGGCTCCGCGCCCATCCAGTGGGCCGTGCTCAACGGTGACGAGGGCACCGGCGTGACCATCATGCAGTTGGACGAAGGGCTGGATACCGGCGACATCCTGATGGTGGAGCCGGTCACCATTGGCCCCGAGGAGACGAGCGGTGAATTGTTTGACCGCGTCAGCGCCGTGGGTGCCGGAACGCTGGTCACCGCGCTGGAAAAAATCGAGGCAGGGGAGTTGACCCCGCGCAAGCAGGATAACGCTGCCGCCACCATGGCACCGCCGCTGACGAAGGACATGGCACAGTTCGACTTTACGCAGGATGCCGCCCACATCCACAACTGGGTGCGCGGCATGAACCCATGGCCCGTGGCGTGGTTCGCGCAGGACGGCAAGCGCATCAAGGTGTTGGAAAGCCGCCTGGCCGAAAACCCGCAGCACGCAGCCCCCGGCACCGTGCTGGCCCTGAAGCCGCTGACGATTGCCGCCGAAAACGGCGCTGTCGCGCTGCTGACTGTCACGCCCGAGGGCGGCAAGCCGATGGCGGGCACTGCCTGGGCCGCGGGCCGCCGCCTGAAAGCGGGGGACAGCCTGTGACGCCGCGCCGTCTCGCCGTCAAGGCCCTGATCCACCAGGAGCAGGCAGGCTACGCCAACCTTGTGCTGGACGCCGAGCTGAAAAAATGCACGCCGCCGCTGGACAGCCGCGACGCCGCCTTTGCCGCGCGCATTTTTTACACAACGCTCGAGCGTCTGCCGCTGCTGGACTATCGTATAAATCAGTTTACGAAAAAGCCCGTCGCCAAGCTGGACGCGCCGGTGCGCGCCGTGCTGCGGGCTGGACTGGCACAGGCACTGTACATGAATGTACCGCTGCCCGCCGCTGTGAATGAATCGGTCAAGCTGACGCGGGCACTGGGAAAATCCAGTGCCGCAGGCATGGTCAACGCCGTACTGCGCCGCGCCGCTGCCGCCGATGTCTCCGAGGCTGATTTTGCCGACCCTCTGGACCGGCTCTCGATCTACTACTGCCTGTCCCGCCCGGTGGCCGAGCTTTTCTATGCGCAGTTCGGGGCGGAGGCGTTCCCCCTGGCCGCCGCATTTTATGAAAAGCCTAAGACGACGATCCGCGTCAACACACTGCGCACGAACGATACTGCCCTGACCGCGCTTTTGCAGCAGGAGGGCCATACCGTGACGCCCGGCCCCTGGCCGGGGGCGCTGGTCGTGGAGTTTGCCGGTTCGCCCGCCGCGAGCGCGGCATTCAAAAAAGGGCTTTTCCATGTGCAGGGGCTTGCCAGCCAGTTTGCCGCGCTCTGCGTTGACGCACAGCCGGGGCAGCAGGTGCTCGATCTCTGCGCCGCGCCGGGCGGCAAAAGCCTGACGTTGGCCGAGGCCATGCAGGACAAAGGCCAGCTTGTCAGCGGCGAGTTTGTGCCCGCCCGCGTGCCGCTTTTGCAGCAGGCGTTTGACCGCTGCGGCATCACCTGTGCCGTAGCGGTTGAAAATGACGCCACACAGCACAATTCCGACTGGCCAACGTTTGACCGTGTGCTCTGCGATGTGCCCTGCTCGGGTTTGGGCGTTATCGCCAAAAAGCCGGACATTCGTTACAAGGATTTGGACGGGATAGAGAATCTGCTCGCTGCCCAGCAAAAAATCCTGCAAAACGGTGCAGATTCACTTGCCGAAAATGGCCGTTTGGTGTATTCTACCTGTACAGTGAATGATAAGGAGAATCAGGCCCAGGTGGAGAAATTCCTCTCTGCCAATCCTGATTTTCACGTTGTACTGCCAAAGACGGCGGTGCTGGGGGCGGACATCACGCCGCTGGGCACGCTGTTTTTGCCCCACAGAACCGGGACGGACGGTTTTTTTGCCGCCATCCTGGAACGAAACTGACTGTAAACTCGTTCTTATAAAAGGAGGTGACCCCGCATGGGCGAAAAAATCTGCATTTCCGACCTGACGCTGGACGCGCTGACGGCCTACATCGTGGGACTGGGTCAGCCAAAATTCCGCGCCAAGCAGATTTTTAAATGGCTGCACCAGAAGCTTGTGACGGAGTTCTCCCAGATGACCGATCAGCCCAAGGCGCTGCTGGCCCAGCTGGAGGAGCAGTGCACGATTGCAGCCCCCGTCATCCGCCGCCGCCAGCAGTCCAGGGACGGTACGGTCAAGTATCTTTTGCAGCTGGCCGACGGCAACTGCATCGAGACCGTGCTCATGCGCTACAAATACGGCAATACTGTCTGTGTGTCCACCCAGGTGGGCTGCGCGATGGGCTGCCGGTTCTGCGCCTCCACCCAGGCGGGCCGCGTGCGCGACCTGACGGCAGGGGAGATCGCGGCGGAAATTTACACCGCACAGAAGGACACCGGCGAGCGCGTCTCCCACATTGTTTTGATGGGCATCGGTGAGCCGCTGCACAATTTTAATAATGTGATGGACTTTCTGGAGATCATCTCCTGCCCGGAGGGCGTCAACATCGGTATGCGCAACATCAGCCTGTCGACTTGCGGCCTTGTGCCCAAGATCGACGAGCTGGCGAAGCGCCATCTGCAGCTGACACTGTCTGTCTCGCTCCACGCGCCGGACAATAAGACCCGTTCCGGCATGATGCCGGTCAACGATGCGTTCCCGCTGGAGCAGCTGATCCCGGCCTGCCGCCGCTACCAGAAGGAGACGGGCCGCCGCATCAGCTTTGAGTATTCGATGGTGCGCGGTGTCAATGACAGCAGTGAGATGGCGCAGAAGCTCGCCAACCTCATCAAGGGCATGGGCGCGCACGTCAACCTGATTCCCATCAACCCCGTGGACGGCAGCCCTTATTCTGCCACCGACGATGCCAATGTGCACCGCTTCCAGAAGGAACTCGAGGCACTGGGCGTCAACGCCACGGTGCGCCGCCGTCTGGGTACCGACATCAGCGCCGCCTGCGGCCAGCTGCGCCGCGAGGACGCGCAGGGAAAATGAGTCTTGCTCCGCAACGGAGCAGCGGAAAGGAACCAACCCGAATGAAGATTGCCGCGATCACGGACATCGGCAGCTGCCGGCAGGAAAACCAGGACAATTACTGTGCGCAGCAGCTGGCAGGCGGCACCGCCTGGGGCATCGTCTGCGACGGCATGGGCGGTGTCAACGGCGGGCGCATTGCTGCACGCATTGCCACCGACACCATGCAGCAGTATTTTGCCCGCCACATGAAGGCCCTGCAGCCTGGCATGGAAAAGACTTTCATCATGCGCGGGTTCGACATCACGAACCGCGCCGTGTATGAAAAGTCCACCTCTGACCCCGAGATGCAGGGCATGGGTACCACCGGCGTCTGCGCCTACGCCAGCCGCGGCATGGCCCATGTGGTGCACGCCGGGGATTCCCGCGCCTACCTGTTCCACGCAGGCGGGCTGCGGCAGATCACCCGCGACCACTCGATGGTGCAGCAGCTCGTCGACAGCGGCCAGATCACGCGGGAGCAGGCTGCCGTCCACCCGCAGAAGAACCTCATCACCCGCGCGCTCGGCGTCTCGGCCAACATTGTGCCGGAGTACAACCGCTGCGAAATCGAGGCGGGGGACATCCTGCTGCTGTGCACCGACGGCCTGACGAACATGGTCGCGGACGATGACATTGCGCAGGTACTGCGCGAGGTTCCTTTTTTTGATGCAACCAGCATTTTGGTAGACCGCGCCCTGCAGGCGGGCGGTCAGGATAACATTACGGTCCTGCTCATGGGCGTGGAAGCTACGGAGGTCAACAATGGATAATCTGATCGGCAAACGGCTGGATGGCCGCTACTCAATTGAAAGTCTCGTGGGTGTCGGCGGCATGGCCAATGTCTACCGCGGCACTGATTTAAAAACGGGCAACCAGATCGCCGTCAAGGTATTAAAAGACGAATTTCTGGACAATGAGGAACTGGTCCGCCGCTTCAAGAACGAGTCGAAGGCGATCTCCATTCTGAGCCATCCCAACATCGTCAAGGTCTATGACGTCTCTGTCACCGACAAATTGCAATACATCGTCATGGAATATGTGGACGGCATCACTTTAAAGGAATATCTCAAGCAGCGCGGCGGCGCCCTGACCTGGAAGGAGACCGTGCACTTTGCCACCCAGATTTTGAGTGCTCTGCAGCACGCCCACTCCAAGGGCATCATTCACCGCGACGTCAAGCCGCAGAACATTATGCTGCTGGCAGATGGCTCCATCAAGATGATGGACTTCGGCATCGCACGCTTCTCCCGCGCACAGAGCCAGACCGTCAGCGACAAGGCCATCGGCTCGGTGCACTACATCAGCCCCGAGCAGGCCAAGGGTGAGCGCACCGACGCCCGCACCGACATCTACTCTGTCGGCGTTATGCTGTACGAGATGCTGTCGGGCCGCCTGCCGTTTGACGGCGACGGTGCAGTGTCCATCGCCATCATGCAGATCTCGGAGAAGCCGAAGCCGCTGGCCGAAATCGCACCCCAGACCCCGGCAGGACTGCGCCAGATTACCGAGAAAGCCATGGAAAAGGACCCCGACAAGCGCTACCAGAGCGCCCAGGAGATGCTGGCCGCTATCGAGGAATTCAAGCGCAACCCGTCCATCCAGTTTGCGTATGAGTACCGCAGTGCCGAGGACAACCCGGAAAGGAACATCAACCGCGTGGTAAGCAACACAAAGTCCAGCCCGAAATCCACCAGCATCCACACGGGTGACGCCCGTCGTGTCGGCACCTCGAACCCGGGCCGCAGCAAATCTGCCCAAAAGAAGAAGAAAAAGGCATCCAAGGGCTTTTCCCTGCTGCCGATCTTCTTCGGCATGGCCGTGGCGTTTGTCATCGGCGCTGCCATCCTGATCTATCTGATCTTCACCAATTCCAGCAACCTGCTGTTCTCTAACCGTGCCGATGTGCAGGTCATCAGCTTTGTGGGCATGACAAAGGACGAGTTCCTCGCCACCGACTACAACAACCTGCTGCGCGCCGAATTCCCGGAGGAGTATTCCAGTGAGCCCGCGGGCACGATCATCCGCCAGACCCCCAAGGCCGGGCGTACCGTCAAGGAGAAGCAGCGCATCGTGCTGACCGTCAGCCTGGGCACCCAGTACGTCACGATCCCCGAGACAAAGAACATGGTGGCCGAGGATGCCGAGCAGACCCTGAAGGATATGGGTCTGCGCGTGACCAAGAAGCCCATGTCCGACAACTCCGTGGCCAACGGCGCTGTTGTCTACACCCAGCCCGCCGCCGGGGAAACCGTCGAGGGTGACTCCACGGTCATCCTGTACGTCAGCCGCTCCGAGGTCAGCAAGGAGAGCCAGGTCCCGAGCCTGACCGGCAAGACCATTGAGGAAGCCCGCAATGAGGTCAAGGGGCTGAACCTGTCCATCCGCACAATCGAGCAGGCCAGCGAACAGCCCGCGGGCACGGTACTGAGCCAGAGCCCCGATGCCGGTTCCACGGTCCGTAAGTCGAGCGTCATCACACTCGTGGTGTCCACCGGCGTGCCCGAGGTCGTCGCCACTCCCGAACCAGTCGAACCCACTGTAAACGAGGACGGTACCATCACCGTGCAGGAGAGCTGGTGGCCGAGTGCTGACGGCAGTCACCAGATTCATCAGCTGACCGACGGTACCATGTGGAATGAGAACGGCCAGCGGTGCGACGCACAGGGCAACCCCATTGCCTGATGTGGGGGAAGTCATGGCGTATATTACAAAGGGCATCGGCGGCTTCTACTATGTAAAGACGCCGGACGGCATCGTCGAGTGCAAGGCGCGCGGCATCTTCCGCAAGCGCGGCATCACGCCGGTGGCGGGAGACAACGTCACCCTGTCCGACGACGGCACAATGATTGATGAGATTTTACCGCGCAAAAACGTCTTTATTCGTCCGCCGATTGCCAATCTGGATATTCTGTTCATCGTTACCAGCACGACCCAGCCCGTACCCAGTACGTTGGTGCTGGACCAGCTGGCCGCCGCTGCCATCTACAAGGATGTGCAGCCCGTGCTTGTTGTGACAAAATCTGATTTGGCCGCTGCCGATATGCTGCGCACCGCCTACACGGGCAGCGGCATCCCGCTGGTGCAGCTGAACTATGAGACCGGCGAGGGCCTTGACGAGGTCAAGAGCTATATTGAAGGGCATCTCTGCGCCTTCTGCGGCAACTCCGGCGTCGGCAAATCGACGCTGCTCAACACGCTGGCCCCCGATCTGCACCGCGAGACCGGGCAGATCAGCCAAAAGCTGGGCCGCGGGCGGCACACGACCCGCGAGGTCGAAATTTTTGAGATTTGCGGAGGGCGTCTGGCTGATACGCCGGGCTTTGCCAGCCTGGAGGCGCAGAAGCTCTGCCGCATCCCGAAGGATGATCTGCAGCACACTTTCCCAGAGTTCGGACCCTATTTCGGGCAGTGCCGCTTTACGGGCTGCTCCCACCGCAGTGAGACCGGTTGTGCTGTGCGTGAGGCTGTCGAGGCCGGGACCATCAGCAAAACGCGCTATGCAAGCTACCTTGCCATGTATGAGGAAGCCAGCGCACGGAAGGAGTGGGAGAAATGAGCAGGCGTGCCGTGATTCTTTCCGCCGTGCCGGTTTCCACCGCACTGTGCCGCTATGTGCAGCCCGGTGATTTTGTTGTGGCCTGCGACGCAGGCTACCGCAATGCCGAACGGCTTGACCTGCGCCCCGACCTCATCGTCGGTGACTTTGACTCCGCCCCGCAGCCCAAAACCGAGCACGAGACCATTGTGCTGCCCCATGTGAAGGACGATACCGATACCCAGTACGCCGCCCATTGGCTGCTGGAGCACGGCTATGACGAGATCACCCTGCTGGGCGCTCTGGGCGGGGCACGCCTGGAGCACACGCTGGCCAACCTTGCCACCGGACTGTATCTTGCCAAAAACGGCGTGAACGTCCTGCTGGCCAACGAGCGCAGCGAGCTGCGGTATCTTGTGCCGGGCCGTGGGCTTATTTTGCAGCGCAGGGACTGGAAGTATCTCTCCCTTTTCCCGATGGAGGGTCGGCTGACCGGCGTCTGCATCCGCGGCGCGTTCTACCCGCTGGAAAACGCCGTGCTGACCGCGGACTATCCGCTCGGCGTCAGCAATGAGTTTATCGCGGACACCGCACAGCTGCAATGCTCCGGCGGCTGCGGTCTCGTTGTGCTGACCCGCGACGATGCGTAACACCGCAGCACTGCCCGGCATAGTATGGCGTACACAAACACGGAAAGTGAGGTGTATGCCATGCATGTGGTCGTAGTTCGCTGCCCGCGCGCCTTCCGTTGGATCTTACGCGCAGCCTTCAAGGTCTGAATCCAAATTTTTCCCCTGCCTGTTCCGGGCAGGGGCTATTTTTTTGCCCTGCCGCATATAATGCCCCAGAACATAACCGGAAAGGGGCAAGCAATATGGAACTCAAGGTGTTCAAAGACACCATCGCATCCTACGGCGGACGCTGGGAAACACGGCTGGAGCTTCCCGTGGAAACGGAGATTCTGATTCCCGACTACCTGCCCGCCGTATTCAAGATCGTCAAGTGCCTGATCACGCCCGTTGTGCTGCAGAACCGTGTGTCCGGCGGGCGCTGGCAGAGCGAGGGCTATCTGCGCTGCACCGTCTATTACCAGAGCGAAGAGCCCGGCACGCGCCTTTTGCGCACCGAGCAGAAATTTGCCTTTGAAAAACTGGTCGAGCTGCCCGCCGGGCAGTACGCCGACGGCCCGGCCCAGGTCTGGGGCGAGCCGGAATACTGCAACTGCCGCGCCGTCAGTGAGCACCGCATCGACCTGCGCGGCGCGTACATCCTCTGCGCCGCAGTGGCCGTGCGGCGGGAGTCCGAGCTGCTGACCGCACTGGCCGACTGCGGCATCGAGCAGTACACCCGCACGATGCAGGGCCTGCAATGCGCCGTGACCGAGGAAAAAACGTTGACTGCCGAGACCGCTGCGGCGCTGCCCGGCACCGGGGAAAGCGTGCTGGACATCACCGGCAGCTTTGCCGCCGGCAGCGCAGCGCCGGCCACCGGGCAGGTCAGTGTGCAGGGGACGCTGCAAATTCAAATATGCAGCCAGAACACCGACACCGGCGAGCTGACCGTGCGCAGCAAGGATCTTGCCGTGCAGCAGACGCTGGAGCTGCCCGGCGTGACCGAGGACGACACAGCCCTTGTGCGCGGCGAGGTGCTGGCCTGCACACTGAGCGCAGTCGACGGCGCAGGGGAAGCGTCACTCTCGGTGACCTGGAAGCTGCGCGTCGAGGTCTGGCGCAGCGTGCAGCACACCGTCGTGGCCGACGCCTACTCCACGCTCTGTAAGACCCAGACCGTGCAGACGGTCTGCCGCCTTTTGCAGAAAACCGCGGATTTGACCGGGCGTATCCCGGTCACGCTTGACGACGACCTGCCCGACGCCGAGGGCACTGTTCTCGGCTGCTTTGTAACGCTGGGTGCCCTGTGCGCCGCACAGGCTGACGGCAACAAGGCTGAAACACATTTAAAACTACTGGGCAAGGGGACTGCGCATGTATTCATCAGCGATGCCCGCGGTGAGCTGACCTGCTACGACAAGGCGTTTACCTGGCAGCCTGACGGCCTCTGGCCCGGCAGCACTGACGGCGCGTGGCCAAGTGTCGGGGCCTCCGTCGCGCGGGTCGCCAGCAGCAAAAACGGTGCACGGCTGCGGGTCGATTTAGAGATCGAGATCAGCGGCGCCCTGTTCCAGGCGCAGAGCTTTGACGCGCTCTGCGGCGTGGAGCTGGGCGAGGAATACGACGACAGCGACGGCCCGGCCCTCTATATTTACTACGCCCGGCAGGGGGAGCGCATCTTTGACATTGCCAGGCGCTACCATGCCCGCGCCCGTGACCTGGCCGCCGCCAACCATCTGGACACCAACGGTGACCCGCCGCAGGAGCTTACGACGGACACCGCCTGTCTGCTGATCCCCGCAGCGCTGTAAAGGAGGGACACATCCGTGACACAGGATCAAATCTACCAAAACATTGCACAGCGCACCGGCGGGGACATCTATCTCGGCGTCGTCGGCCCGGTGCGCAGCGGCAAAAGCACCTTTATCAAGCGGTTTGCCGAGCTGATGCTGCTGCCGCGCATCAAGAACGAGGCCCGTCGTGCCCGCGCCCATGACGAGCTGCCCCAATCCGCCGCCGGGCGCACCATCATGACAACGGAGCCGAAGTTCATCCCCGAGAAAGCCGTCAAACTCGAGCTTTCGGGCGGCGGCAGCTTCAAGGCGCGGCTCATCGACTGCGTCGGCTACATGGTGGACGGCGCGCTCGGCCATGAGGAAAACGAGGCTCCGCGCCTGGTCAAGAGCCCCTGGTTCGACCACGAGGTCCCGTTTGACCTGGCCGCCGAAACCGGCACCCGCTGCGTCATCCGGGAGCACGCCACGGTGGGCCTCGTCGTAACGACGGACGGCTCCGTTGCCGACCTGCCGCGGGAGGCGTATCTCGACGCCGAGCGCCGTATCATCGCAGAGCTGGACGGCATCGGCAAGCCGTATATCATCCTGCTGAACTGCGCCGAGCCGGACAGCGACGATGCACAGCGCCTTGCCGCCGAGATGGCCGAGACCTACGGCCACGCGGTCCTTCCGCTGAACTGCACGACGATGACCGTCGAGACCCTCGACAAGCTGCTGCAAACGCTTTTGTACGAGTTCCCGATTCGCGAGATCGCCGTGCAGATGCCCGCCTGGGTCACGATGCTCGAAAGCGGGCACTGGCTGCAAAGCGCGGTCTACACGTCCATGCTGGATTTTGCTGCCTCGGTGCACCGGATGGCCGACCTTGCAGGCAAGCGCCCCCAGCTGGGGTGTGAATACATCACCGCCGCCAGCCTGACCAGCATGGATTTGGCCAGCGGCAGTGTCAGCATCACCGCTGCCGTCGCCCCGGATATTTTCTATAAGGTCCTCGGTGAACAGACCGGGCTGGACATCGTGGACGAGGCAAGCCTTTTGCCCTGCGTCGTCAGCCTGGCCCGGGCCAAGCGCGCCTATGACAAGATCAAATCCGCCCTTGACCAGGTCGAGGCCACGGGCTACGGCATCGTCATGCCGGGCATTGATGAATTAACATTGGAAGAACCCGAAATCGTCAGGCAGGGCGGGCAGTACGGCGTGCGGCTGTCGGCCAGCGCCCCCAGCCTGCACATCATGCGCGCCAACATCCACACCGAGCTTTCACCTACCGTCGGCAGTGAGCAGCAGGGGGAGGAGCTCATCAAAAGCCTGCTGGCGGACTTTGAGACCGACCCCGGCAAGCTGTGGAGCACCAATATTTTCGGCAAGAGCCTGAACGAGCTGGTCAGCGAGGGCGTGCAGGCAAAGCTGCTGCACATGCCGCAGGAGGCACGCAGCCGCCTGCAGCAGACGCTTGAGCGCATCATCAACGAGGGCTGCGACGGGCTGATCTGCATTCTGCTGTGACGGAGGAGTTATGTTCAGACGCATTTCCAGGCAGGAGCGTGAGCGCCGCGCTGCCAGGGCCGAGCTGGAAACGACCTTGCAGGCACTGCGCTCGAACGAGCGCGCCTTCACGGAGGCGCAGGACCCATTTTATATTGACCAGCTGACCTACCAGCACGCCGCGCTGATGTGCCGCTGCCGGGCGCTGCTTCGCACACTGCGGGCGGAAGGGGAGGAGCCATGACCGAATATTGGCCCTGTCTGCTCGCAGCTGTGTGCGCCATCGCCGTACTGCGCTGTGCCGCCCGCCAGCGGCACGGAATGCGCAGTCTGCTGGCAGGGGCCGTCTGCGGTCTGGGCGCGCTGGCCCTGCTGGGCCTGTTGGAACCGGTGACCGGCATTGCGCTGCCGCTGAATCGCTTTACGGCGTTCTGCGCGGGCGTTTTAGGATTGCCCGGCGTGACGGCCCTGCTGATTTTGCGGCTGCTTTTATAAAATGCCTTGCCAACAGGGCGGAAGTATGCTATACTCTTTTAGAAAACGAGTGGAACATACGGCGGCGGGACAGCCCGCAAGGGCTGCCTGAGGAAAGTCCGGGCTTCACAGAGACAGAGTAACTGCTAACGGCAGCCGGGGGTGACCCCAGGGATAGTGCAACAGAAAGAAACCGCCGCGAAAGCGGTAAGGATGGAAAGGCGAGGTAAGAGCTCACCAGCGCACTGGCGACTTTGCG